>OLRF01003964.1_pt1 | contig 10954 bp, 8 predicted proteins | sample 1672061 | NCBI WGS metagenome assembly OLRF01 (sample SAMEA3136641, study PRJEB25190) | human gut metagenome | reverse complement strand
TGCTTTAGCGCGCTAAAGTTCGCGGTATGCTGGGGATGCCTACTGAAAGGAGCTTTTCGTGTACAAGATCTACTGCCTGAACAACATCTCTCCTGAGGGCCTGGCCCTGCTCACCGACAACTATGAGGTCACCGAGAACATCGACGAGGCCGACGCCATCCTCGTGCGCTCCGCCGACATGCACGAGATGGAAGTGCCCGCGAACCTGAAGGCCGTGGCCCGCGCCGGCGCTGGCGTGAACAACATCCCCCTGGACAAGTTCGCCGAGGCCGGCATCGCCGTCTTCAACACGCCGGGCGCCAACGCCAACGCCGTGAAGGAGCTCGTGCTGGCCGGCATGCTGCTGGCGAGCCGCGACATCATCGGCGGCGTGGCGTGGGTGCGCGACAACGCCGACGACGAGAACGTGGGCAAGGCCGCCGAGAAGGCCAAGAAGCAGTTCGCCGGCGGCGAGATTCTTGGCAAGACGCTGGGCGTCATTGGTCTGGGGGCCATCGGCAAGCTGGTGGCGCAGTCCGCCGAGGCGCTGGGCATGAAGGTCGTCGGCTACGATCCGGCCATGGACGAGATCACCGTGCACGAGCAGATTTCCCCGACGGTGGAGTTCGCCGACCTGCCGAAGGTGCTCAAGGAGAGCGACTTCATCACCATCCACGTGCCGGCGCTGCCCGCCACCAAGGGCATGATCAACGCCGACGCCATCGCTCAGATGAAGGACGGCGTCGTGTTCCTGAACTTCTCCCGCGATGTGCTGGTCGACGACGTCGCCATGGCCGAGGCGCTTGAGTCCGGCAAGGTGGCCGCGTATGTGACCGACTTCGCCAACCCGGCCGTCGTGAAGATGGAGCGCGCCATCGTCATCCCGCATCTGGGCGCCTCCACCGCCGAGGCCGAGGACAACTGCGCCAAGATGGCCGTGGAGGAAGTCATGGCCTACCTCGAGCGTGGCGAGAAGATCCACTGCGTGAATATGTAGCAACTCGGTAATGCGGGTGGCGAAGGAGAACGCCCTCTCGTCGCCCGCTTATCGCTTGATCCTGCTGCGAATGCGGCAAAAGAAGCAGAGAAGATGACGCACATGGGTCGGTACCATCCCGACATCGTTGCTGCTGAAGTAGAATCTGCTTCTTAACGGCCGCATTCTCCGTAGGGCGATAAGAGATCGCCGAGAGGGCGTTCTCCTTCGCTGGCTGATGCGATTCGAATTAGCCAGTTGGTTCGCCTATAATAGGCGGAAAACTTCTTGGAAGGAGAGGGCGATGAGTGCGGAGCGGCCTTGCGTATTGGTGGGAGTGACCGGGTGCATTGCGGCCTACAAGGCCGGGGAAATCGTGCGCGGGCTGCAGAAGGCGGGCGTGCGGGTGAAGGTGGTCATGACCGAGCACGGCACGCACTTCGTCGATCCCGTGACCTTCCGGGCGCTCACTCACGAGAAAGTGGCGGTGGATCTGTTCGACGATCCGTCCGATCCCATTCACCATATTTCGCTCGCTCAGGAATGCGACGTGTTCCTTATCGCGCCGTGCACGGCCAACGTAATGGCGAAGGTGGCCTGCGGCATTGCCGACGACTTGCTTTCCACGACGGCCCTGGCGACCACGGCGACGCTGGCCATCGCGCCGGCGGCCAACGTGCATATGTACGAGGCGGCGGCCACCCAGGAGAACATGGCCACGCTGCGCCGCCGGGGCGTGCGCTTCATCGAAGGGGGCGCGGGCTATCTGGCCTGCGGCGATGTGGGTCGCGGTCGTTTGGCCGATCCCGCTGTCATCGTGCGCGAGACGCTGGCCCTGTTGGCCGAGCGCGTGGGCTTGGACGCCCTGCGGGAGGCCTGTGAGCGGCACGGTGAGGTGCCGTTCGCGACCGTGATGGAGCAGATCGATGCTGCGCGCGCGTCGGCTTCTGCGTCTTCCACTGAGGACGCTGCCGCAAGCGCTTCCGCCCCGTGCTATCCCGAGCAGAGCGCCGAAGGCTCGGAGTCGAAGGATCTCCCAACTGCTGCCGTTCCCGACACCCCGCTGCCGGCCGCCGTGGCCGATGGCGCGGCCACCATGCCCGCGGGCGCGCTCGCTGGCCGCACGGTGCTCGTGACGGCTGGCCCTACGGTGGAACCCATCGACTCGGTGCGCTACATTTCTAATTACTCCTCGGGCAAGATGGGCTATGCCATCGCCGAGGCCGCTGCGGCTGCCGGCGCGCGGGTGGTGCTCGTGTCGGGCCCGGTGGCCCTCGCCGCACCTGATGGCGTGGAAGTGGTGCCCGTGAAGACGGCCCGCGACATGCTGGCCGCCGCTTCTTCGGTGTTCCCGGCCGCCGATGCCGCCATCTTCGCCGCCGCTGTGGCCGACCTGCGCCCGGCGAACCCGGCCGACCGCAAGCTCAAGAAGGGCCGCGACGATGCGGCGCTCGCCAACGTGCCCCTCACGGAGAACCCCGACATCCTGGCCACTCTGGCCGCGGGTAAGCGTCCCGATCAGTACGTGGTGGGCTTCGCCGCCGAGACTGACGACGTGCTCATGAACGCCCATGCCAAGCTCAAGAAGAAGAATGCCGACATGATTGTGGCCAACCAGGTGGGCGACGGCCTCGCCTTCGGCACCGACAACAACGAGGTGTGGCTCGTCACGGAAGGCGACGACGTGCTTTTGCCCCTCATGAGCAAGCGCGCCGTAGCCGAGCGCCTCATGGAAGTGGTAGCTGCGCATCTGGACTAACGCCTCTTACGCTTCCGTAAGCTGGCGCGGTTTTTCCTGAAAGCGCCCCCTGTGCAGGGGCGCTTTCGCTATCATGGTGGCGAACGAGAAAGGGCATCGGGCGCAGCGGCTCAGGTGCTGACTGCGGCGACGCGCGCGTGGAAAGGGGCATCATGCGGGTTCTGTTGGTTGAGGACGACCATGCCATCGTGCGGGCGCTCACTGATCTTTTGGAAGGCGAGGGCTTTGCCGTGCGTTCCTGCGCGACCCAGGATGGGGCATGCGCGGCATTGGCGACTGACGACTTCGACATCGCGCTTCTGGACGTGACGCTGGCCCAGGGCAATGGGTTCGCCGTGTGCGCGGCGGCCCGCGAGGCGGCGCCGGATATGCCCGTCATCTTCCTTACCGCTTCCGACGACGAGTACTCAACGGTAGCGGGCCTCGATATGGGAGCCGTCGACTACATCGCCAAGCCCTTTCGCGCCCGCGAGCTCATCTCGCGCATCCGCGGAGCGCTGCGGCGCACGGCCCCGGCCTCCAACGTGCTCACCGTCGGCGACGTGAGGCTCGACGTAGCCTCGGCGGCCGTGACCAAGGACGGCCGCGAGGTGTTTCTCTCGGCGCTGGAGTACCGGCTGCTGCTGTATTTTTTGCAGCATGCGGGCAAGCTCGTCACCCGTGAGAACCTGCGCGACGCTATTTGGGACAGCGCCGGGGAGTACGTGTCGGACAACGCGCTGAACGTGTATGTGAAACGCCTGCGCGAGAAGGTGGAGACCGACCCGGCCGAGCCTGAACTCATCGTCACCGTGCGCGGTCTTGGCTACAAGGTGGGGGAGTAGGGGCGATGGCGCGAGTTCGGTGGTCTGAGGCCGTGCGGTCGATGGAGTGCGTCGTGTGGCTGATGGAGTGCGCCGCCGCGGCACGAGGGGGCGAGTAGCGTGGGCTCCGCATCGACGCTGTTGCGCCAGTGCGCGGTCATGGTGGCGCTCATGGCCGTGCTCGCGTGGGCGGCGCCGAGCGAGGCGAAGCCGTGGGTCGCCGGCACGGGCGCGGTGCTGCTGGCGGTGTTCCTCGTCGTGTCGCTGTACCGCCACCGCCAGATTCGCCGGCTCGCCGAGGAGATCGACGAGGTGCTGCATTCGGGCCGCACGGTGGGCTTCTCGAACTGCCGTGAGGGCGACGTGGCGGTGCTCGCCAACGAGCTGTCGAAGATGGTGTCGCGCCTTTCGCGCACCCGCGACCAGCTGTCCCGCGAGCGCAACGCGCTGGCCGATTCTCTGGCCGACGTGTCCCACCAGATTCGCACGCCGCTCACGGCCATCACCCTCATGCTGCCCGTGGTGGAGCGCGCCGACGATGCCCGCGAGCGCAAACGCGCCGTGCGCGAGCTGGAATCGATGATCGAGCGCGTCTCGTGGCTCGTGACCACGCTGCTGAAGATCGCGAAGGTGGATGCCGGCGCCATGCACGTGGAGCAGCGCGAGGTGCGGGGCGCCGAGGTAGCGCGCCGGGCGGTGGCGCCTCTGGCCACCGCCATGGATCTGCGCGACGTGAATCTCGTGCTGGAATTGGACGAGACCGCCACCTTCCAGGGCGATGCGCCGTGGACTGCCGAGGCCGTGGAGAACATCGCGAAGAACTGCATGGAGCACACCCCTCCCGGTGGCACGGTGACCGTGGCCGTGAGCGAGGACGCCCTGGCCACCACTATTGCCGTTCCCGACACCGGCCCCGGCATCGCCCCGGAGGATCTGCCCCACATCTTCGAGCGCTTCTACCGAGGAAGAGGTCTCGTCCCGGCATCTCCCGAGCTTGCGCCCGAGGGGCGACTGAAGTCGCCCCCTACAGAAGGCTTCGATCCGGCTGAGGGGATTCGATCAAAACCGTCCCGTTTGGAAAATACCGATCCGACCGACAGGATGCAGGTTGATCCCGTAGGGGGCGACCTTGGTCGCCCCTGGGCCGACGACAACGGCAACGACGCTCGTCAGCCCGCCGGGTTCGGCATCGGGCTCTCGTTGGCCCAGGCCCTCGTCTCCGCCCAGGGCGGCACCCTGCGTGCCTCCAACAACCCCGCCGGCGGCGCCCGTTTCGAAATCGCCTTCCCGAAACTCGTGGTGTAGGCGGCGCGTCTGTTAATGCTCGAAATTTGGGACATTAGGCCCGTTAGTGTTCCAGATTTCGAGCATTAAGTCTTTTAATTACATTACCGTAATGGGCGCGTTAGGGGGCGGCAATGGGTGGCCGCCATACTTGTTCCGTAGATTGGGAAACCAGGAGAAGAAAGGCATCTGGCATGGACATTTTGACGGTCAGCCACTTGACGAAGATCTACGGAGAGGGCGAGGCGGCCACCCGCGCCCTGGATGACGTGTCCTTCAGCGTGGAAGAGGGCGAGTTCGTGGCTATCGTGGGTTCGTCGGGCTCGGGCAAGTCCACCCTGCTGCACCTCATCGGCGGCGTGGATCGGCCCACCTCGGGCCATGTGCTGCTGAACGGCGCCGACGTGTACGCGCGCTCCGACGAGGAGCTGGCGGTGTTCCGTCGCCGCGAGGTGGGGCTGGTGTACCAGTTCTACAACCTGGTGCCGGTGCTGAACGTGGTGGAGAACATGACGTTGCCCGTGGCCTTGGACGGCCGCACGGTGAACGCGGGCCGCCTGCAAGGCCTCGTGCAAAGGTTGGGACTCGCCGGCCGCGAGGGGCATCTGCCCAGCCAGCTCTCCGGCGGCCAGCAGCAGCGCGTGGCCATCGGGCGCGCCCTCATGAACGCGCCGGCGGTAGTGCTCGCCGACGAGCCCACGGGCAACCTGGACACCCGCAACAGCTGCGAGATCATGCAGCTTCTGCGCGATTCCAACCGCGAGTTCGGCCAGACCATGATCGTCATCACCCACGATGAGGAGATCGCGCTGGCCGCCGACCGCATCATCGCCGTGGAGGACGGCCGCATCGTGCGCGACGAGAGGATCCGCCGATGAACGCCACGACGAACTTCACCGTAAAGAGCCTGCGTGCCAACAAAGTGCGCACGCTCGTGACCATCGCCGGCGTGGCCCTGGCCGCGGCCCTGCTCACGGCGGTGCTCACCACCTATGTGTCGCTGAACGACTACCTCTATCGTTCCGAGGCGCACCTGGCCGGCACCTGGATGGCCTGCGTGGAAGCCGATGGCAGCTCGGCGCTTGACGAGAAGGTCGCCGACGCCCAAGCCGACCCGCAGGTGGCTGGCACGGCGATCCTGCGCGATGTCGGCTTCGCCGCGTTGACTGCCGACCAGCAGAATACCCAGGGAACTTATCTGGCCATTCGCTCCATCGAAGGCGACGTGGGCGACATCTGCGGCATTACGCCCAGCGAGGGACGCCTGCCCGAGAACGACCACGAGATCATGCTCTTCTCCACGTGGAACGACTACGGCGGGGTGAACCTCGGCGATACGGTCACCTTCGACGTGGGCCAGCGGGGGGCCCGACTCGCCCCGGGCGAGGAGGGATCCATGTCCGCGGGCACCATGACCGCCTCGTGGGGCGTGCAGGGGGAGGCCCACGAGAGCGAGATCACCGACGGCACACCGCTCAACTCCTCCATGGGCGTGCTGGAGGCGGACATCGACGGCGGCATCTTCAACGAGGATATCACGAACACCGAGGAGAGCACCTATACCGTGGTGGGCTTTTACGATCGTCCGGGCTACGCCCTTTCCACGGCGGCAGGCATGGTGGGCGTGACCGCTGGGGGCGCCGCGCCCGACGCCTTTACCGACGTGTTCTTCACGTTGAACGACGTGGCCAACACCCAGCAGGTGGAAGAAGCCGCAGAGGCGCTGTTCCCCGACGAGCATGTGGTGCTCCACACGGCCATGCTGCGCTACATGGGCGTTTCCAGCGACTCCTCCATTTGGGCGACGTTCTACGGCCTGGTCGTGGTGCTGGCGGCGGTCATCGTCGTGGCGTGCGTTTCGCTCATCTTCAACGCCTTCAACATCTCGGTGGCCGAGCGCATCAAGCAGTTTGGGCTTCTGTCCTCGGTGGGCGCCTCGCGCCGGCAGCTGCGCCGGGCCGTGGTGCTGGAAGGGGCCATCGTGGCCGTCATCGGCATCCCCTGTGGGCTTCTCATCGGTCTTGCCGGGTGCGCTGCCACTTTCGCGGCGCTTGGGCCGGCCATCTCCCAGCTGGCCGGGTCGGTGGAAGTGCCCTTCCGCGTGGCCGTGAGCGGCTGGGTGCTGCTTGCGGCCTCGGTGCTCACGTTCGTCACCGTGCTCGTGTCCGTGTGGATTCCGGCGAAGCGGGCGAGCCGCACGAACATCATCGACTCGCTGCGGGCCGCCAGCGGCAGCCGCGTTTCCCGGCGCGGGGCGGCGCGGGCCGCGAGGTGCACCGAGGCGTCACGGCTTTGGAAGGCCCGCGGGGCGGCCGGGCGCGTGCTCGGCGTCGGCGGCATGCTGGCGCGCATCAACCGCAAGCGCGGCACGGGGAAGGGCCGGGCGGCCTCGGTGTCGCTGGCGCTGGCCATCGTGCTGCTCATGACCGCCGGCTCACTGAACGTGTTCCTCGGCACCCTGACCAACGTGGTGACCGGCGGCGGCGAGCCGGCCGGCCAAGTGGGCGTCTGGGCCCAGCTGGATGCGAAGGCGTCCCAGGACGAAGGGACGGCCGGCGGGAACGCGCAAGCTGATGACGGAGGCGCGGCGGCTGGCGAAAGCGATGCTGCAGCCAGCGGTCCTGCGGCTGCCGAGGGTGCTGCCCAGCCCGCTGCCTCGACGACGCCCGAAGCCGTCGCGGCTGCGAACAACGAGCTGTTCGCAGCGCAGGCCCAGGTGTTCGCCGATGCCTTCGCCGATCTCTCCCAAGTGGCCGGCGCCCAGCCGGTGGGCTGGAAGATGACGGCGGACATTTACGCCATTCTTCCCGAGGCCATGGCGGGCGACGCCCTTGCCGATACGAGCAACGGCACGGGCGGCACGATGGCCGACGGCAGCATCGGCGCGGTCGGCTCCGTCGCCTACTTGGACGATGCCGCCTTCGACGACTACGCGAAGAGCTTGGGGCTTGACCCCGCCGACTTTCGCGATCCGGCTCACCTGCGGGCCATCGCCCTGGCCCAGGGCTACGGCAACAATGGCAGCGTCTACCAGTTGCTCAACGTGCTGCGAGAGCCGGGCACTTTGGAGGCCCTTACGGCGGTGACCTATCACGGCGAGCCGGCGGCGGGCATCGGCGTCGGCGCAACATCCGGAGAGGGCAATGCTGAGGCCTTCGCCTTCCAGCCCTACCTTGAAGGCGATGACGACGGGGTCGAATGGTTCCCTCTGGAGGAGGCGGAGGCGCAGACGGTCTCCGTCGAGGTTGTCGCCCTGGCCGAGGAGGCGCCTGCCATCGCCAGTGCCCGTGGGGAGGGCCTGCAGCTCATCGTGCCCGAGTCCATGGCGGCTTACCAGGGTTTCGGCAGCACGTCCCCCATCTTCTATAGCTATTTCGACTCTGCCGATGGAGACCACGGCGCGCTCGCCGAGGAGCTGGCGACGGCCGGCAGCGCGTACTTCCATGACAAGAGTCCCTACGGGCTGGCGTTCTACTCCTTTAACGACTACATCGAGCAGCGCGATTCCAACCAGATGATCGCCACGGTGGTGAACGTGTTCTGCCTGCTGTTCGCCGTTATTCTGGCGCTCATCGCCATGGCCAACGTGTTCAACACGGTGACCAACAGCCTTATCCTGCGCCGCCGCGAGTTCGCCGTTATGAAGTCGGTGGGCCTTTCGAACCGGCAGTTCCGTGCCATGGTGGCCGAGGAATGCGTCGCCTGGTGCATCCGCGGCCTCGTGCCCGGCGTGCTGCTGTCGCTGCTCGTGTCCTTCCTTTTGTGGCAGGTGATCTCCGGCTCTATGACGGGGCTGCCCTTCACTCTGCCCTGGAACTACGTGGCCCTGGCCGCCGCCATGACCGTGGTCGCCGTGGGTGCGTCGGTGGCCTACGGCATGCACCGCTGCCGCGCCGACAACGTGGTAGAGGCCCTGCGCGCCGACGCTGTGTAGGAGGTGCTGCGACATCAAGCAAGGCGGGTGAGGGTGCGCTGCGTCCCCCACCCGCCCGAGTAAACTTGGTTTCTGCATCAAGGGGTGCCGAAATGATGTAGATAAGTTGACTACGATGCAGAAAACGTGGCCTAGCCCCCGTTTTCTGCCTTCGCTTTCGCCTTCGGGCTCAGGCCGCCTTTGCGGTAGCCGTAACGGCCCGAAAGGGCGATCATGAACGTGGCGGCCACCAGGCATGTGAGCCCGTCGCCCACCGTGACCGAGAGCCAGATGCCATCGATGCCGAACAGCATCGGCAGCACGATGACGGCCGCCACTTGGAACACGAGCGTGCGCAGAAACGAGATGAGCGCCGAGACGAGTCCGTTGTTGAGCGCCGTGAAGAACGCCGAGGCGTACATGGCGAATCCCATGAACAGAAAGCACAGGGCGTACAGCTTGTAAGCGCTCACGGTGAGTTCCAGCAGAGCCGCGTCGTAGCTCACGAAGATGGCCGAAAGCGGGGCGGCGAGCCACTGGCCGAGCAGGAACATGACGATGCTCGCCACGCCGATGATCCCGAGGCTCTTCCACAGAAGCGAGCGCATTTCAGTATGGTTCTGGGCGCCGTACTGGAAGCTCATGAGCGGGGAAGTGCCCACGGAGTAGCCCATGAACACGGCCGAGAAGATCATCACGGTGTACATGATGACGCCGTAGGCCGCCACGCCGTCCTCGCCGATGAAGCGCAGAAGCTGCCAGTTGTATAGGATGCCCACGAGGCTCATGGCGATGTTGGTGACCATTTCCGACGAGCCGTTGGCGCAGGCCTTCCCGATGACGGGCCAGCGCAGATGCGGCCGCACGAAGTACAGGTGCGTCGAGCGCTTGCGGGCGAAGTAGACGAGCGGAATGCCGCCGCCGATGAGTTCACCGATGTTCGTGGCGAGCGCCGCACCGGGAAGCCCCCAGCCGAACACGCCGACGAACAGGAAGTCCAAAAGGATGTTCGCCACGCCGGCCGCCACGATGACCAGAAAGCCGTACTTGGGCTTGCCCGCCGTGACGAAGAAACTCTGGAAGGCATACTGCAAGATGAAGAACGGCAGCGAGATCATCATCATGCGGCCGTAAAGCGCGGCGTCATGGTGCATCTGGCTTCCCGGCGTGGCGCCGAGCATGGTAGCCGTGGGCTCCATGAAGAACCAGCCGCCAAGGGAAAGCACCGAGCCCACGGCGAAGGCGAAGATGACGAGCAGCGAGAAATGGCGCCGCGCCCGGGGCCGATCGCCCTCGCCCAAGGTCTTGGCCACAAGGGCGCTGCCCCCGGTGCCGATCATCATGCCCACGGAGGCGAGGATCATCACGGCGGGGACGATCAGGTTCACGGCGGCGAGCGCTGTTTTGCCCGCGTAGTTCGACACGAAGAACCCGTCCACGATGGTGTAGCACGAGGTAAAGATCATCATGGCGATGGTGGGCAGCGTGAACCGAATGAGGGCGCTGGTGGAGAAATGTTTGGACATATCGACTGACATGGGAAAACCTTTCGGAGAAAAGAGGGCAGAACAAGCAAGGAAAGCGGGCGTCTCTAGTGGAAGGTGAGAGCCGAGAGGTTTTCGTTCAGCGCGTTGATGTAGCGCTTCATGGCGCTGGTAAGTTGGCGCTGCTCTTCATCGGTGAAGATTGCGACGGCTTCATGCTCGGCGGCCAGTACGGCTTGAATGTGGGCTTCGTACTGCTTTCTCCCGTAACCAGTCAGATAAACGCGTTGAGTGCGGGGCGTGTCTCCTCGCAGCTCGACTACGCCTTTGTCGACCATGCGCTTGATAGACGAGTGCACCGTTTGCTTCGAAGAGAATCCGAGCTCGCACAACTGCTTCTGTGTGAGCCCATCTTCGTTGACGAGCGCGTACACGATATCGAAGGCGCAATCAGGGAGTCCCATGCGCCACGCGGTTTGGCGATACAACTCGTCAGCTTGGCGGTAGAAATCATCGATGGCGCGGATTGTCTCCGCGATTTGGCTTTTCTCGTCGAGCGCGGTGTTTTCGTTGAGTGCGATCTTGTCGGCGTTCATGGGCTTTCTGTACCTCAAAATGCGATTGGTCTGATTTCGGACTAACGAGTTTGCTAGTATAGTCCGAAATCAGACCAAAGCAAGGCCTTCACAAGGTTTCCAAGGCCTCTCGACGGCGATTGCCGAGTTAGTGCGCAAAAAAGTGCGATCGTGCGAGTTT
>OLRF01003959.1_pt1 | contig 10961 bp, 10 predicted proteins | sample 1672061 | NCBI WGS metagenome assembly OLRF01 (sample SAMEA3136641, study PRJEB25190) | human gut metagenome | reverse complement strand
TCTTTTGTTGGCAAGGTGGACTTGCCCGAATAACCGCCCGACCTATCCGACACAAGAGCTAAGTGCCGGATAGGAACGGCAAAATTTTTTACACTTCTATTACTTCTTTATAACACATAAGCAAAGTCGCAGGGCATGAAGCAGCTGATGTCCGGCGGCGGTGTCATCCTCATCGGCACGCAGCTGATCCCGCTGCTCTCCGGTCTGTTCGGCTAATCAACAAGCGATAGGAGGAAAACCCGCCATTGTTCGATAATATTTTCGCAGCAATCGAAAAATGGATGAGGGAACTTCTTTCCGGCATGGTGGAGTCCAACCTGAGTACGATGTTCACAGCGGTCAACCAACAGACCAGTGAAATCGCTGCTCAGGTCGGGCAGACACCGCAAGGGTGGAACAGCAGCATTTTCAGCATGATCCGTAATATTTCGGATTCGGTGGTGATTCCCATTGCAGGAATCATCATCACGCTGATCCTCTGCTATGAGCTGATCTCGATGCTGACAGAGCGGAACAATCTGCACGATGTAGACACTTGGATGTTCTTCAAGTATTTCGTGAAGATGTGGATCGCGGTCTATCTCGTCAGTCATACGTTCGATATTGCAATGGCGGTATTTGACATTGGACAGTCGGTGGTAAATTCTTCCTCCGGCATTATCCGTGGCAATACCGCCATTGATATTAGTTCCATTTCCATGCAGATGCAGGCGGCAATGGCAACAATGGCGATTGGCGAACTGGTGACGCTGGCATTGGAAACCCTTGTTGTAAGCTGGTGTCTGAAAATTCTGTCGGTGGTTATCACGGTAATTATGTACGGCAGAATGATTGAGATTTACCTCTACACTTCGCTTGCTCCGATTCCATTTGCAACCATGAGTAACCGTGAATGGGGTCATGTGGGTACGAACTACTTTCGAGGGCTGTTCGCTCTGGCATTTCAGGCATTCCTGATGATGGTCTGCGTGGCAATCTATGCAGCCCTCATCGGCAGCATCCGGGTATCTTCGGATATTCACTCGGCTTTGTTCGGCACGATGGCCTACACGGTGATTCTTTGCTTCTCGCTGCTCAAAACGGGAAGTCTGTCCAAACAGATCTTCGGCAGTCACTAAATCCGGGAAAATCCAATGAAAGGAAAAGACAGCAGACAACGCCGTTTCCCGGCGGCGGTCTGGCTGTTCTGGTGATCAATGGCCTATGTAACGATTCCCAAAGACCTTTCCAAAGTGAAAAACAAGGTCTTTCTGAACCTGACGAAACGCCAGCTTGTGTGTATGGGTTTTGCGGCGGGCATCGGCGTTCCGTTCTATTTTCTTATGCGTGATACGCTGGGAACCAGCAATGCGGCGGCAGGCATGGTGCTCCTGATGCTGCCGGAATTTTTCTTTGCTCTGTACGAGAAAAACGGGATGCACCTTGAAACCATCCTGACGAATTTTATCAGTGTCCGATTCAAACGTCCTGCGGTACGCCGTTACGAGATTGAAAATCTGTATGATAGAGAACTGGAAACCGCAGCACCGATCCAGAAGAAAGGAGGCATCCTTGGTAAAAAGTGAACCGAAGAAGAAACCGCAGCCGGGCGGCTTCTTCCAAAAGTTCTTTCGTAAACCCGAAAGGAACGAAAAGGAACAACGGTTGACCGTGCAGCGTTCCATTCCATATCTGGAAATGGGGCGCGACGGTATTTGCCGAGTGGAGGAACATCTGTACTCCAAAACTGTCCGATTCTACGACATTAACTACCAGCTGGCACAGAACGAGGATAAGAACACCATCTTTGAAAGCTGGTGCGACTTCCTCAACTACTTCGATGCCAGCATCCGCTTTCAGTTGTCGTTCATCAACCACAAGAGCGATATGAGCGAGTACAACAAGGTAATCCAGATCGAGCCGCAGCACGACGCGTTTGACGATGTGCGTATGGAATATGCGCAGATGTTGAAACAACAGCTTGCCAAGGGCAATAACGGTCTGGTTCGCACGAAGTACATCACGTTTAGCATCGAAGCAAAGAGTGTCCGGGAAGCAAAGCCCCGGCTGGAGCGTATCGAAACCGATATTCTCAATAATTTCAAGGTGCTGGGTGTGAAAGCCTACCCGCTGAACGGCGTGGAACGGCTTCAGATCATGTACGAAACCTTTCATCAGGAAGAACAGCAGAAGTTCGATTTCAGCTATGACCGCATCCTGCAGAGCGGCATGACCACCAAGGACTTCATTGCCCCGACCAGTTTCCTGTTCAAAAGCGGCAAGGACTTTATGATAGGTGACACCTACGGTGCTGCATCCTATCTGAACATCCTTGCCCCGGAACTGACGGATAAGGTGCTGGCCGAGTTTCTGGATATGGACAAAAATCTGGTGGTCAGCATCCATGTGCAGTCGGTAGACCAGTTGAAAGCCATCAAACTGATCAAAGGCAAAATTACCGACCTGGACCGTATGAAAATCGAGGAACAGAAGAAAGCTGTGAGGTCTGGTTATGATATGGAAATTATTCCGAGTGACCTTGCAACTTATGGCGGCGAGGCCAAGAAGATTCTGGATGATCTGCAGAGTCGTAATGAGCGTATGTTCCTTGTTACGGTGCTGTTCCTTAATACAGCAAAGACCAAGCAGGAGTTGGATAGTGCTGTGTTTCAGACTGCTGGTATCGCTCAGAAGCTCAACTGCACACTGAACCGTCTGGATTATTTGCAGGAGCAGGGTCTTATGAGCAGCCTGCCGCTGGCAAATAACCTCGTTCCCATCAAGCGCGCACTGACCACCACTTCCACCGCCATCTTCGTTCCCTTCACCACGCAGGAGCTTTTTATGGAGGGCGATTCCCTCTATTATGGTCTGAACGCAGTGTCCAACAACATGATTATGGCAGACCGGAAGCAGCTGAAAAACCCGAACGGTCTGATCCTCGGCACACCGGGAAGCGGTAAGTCGTTCAGTGCAAAGCGTGAGATCACCAACGTGTTCTTTACCACAACGGACGATATTATCGTCACAGACCCCGAAGGAGAGTATTATCCGCTGGTGGAAGCGTTGGGCGGTCAGGTCATTCACATCTCGTCCACCAGTAAGGACTACATCAACCCGATGGACATCAACCTGAACTATGCGGACGATGATAACCCGCTGGGCATGAAATCGGACTTTATTCTTTCCCTGTGCGAACTGATTATGGGCGCACGGGATGGCATGGAGCCGGAAGAAAAGTCGGTCATAGACCGCTGCCTGCCGCTGGTCTATCAGAAGTATCTGAACGATCCGAAGCCGGAGAATATGCCGACGCTCGGTGATCTGTACGACTGCCTGCGGGAGCAGAAGGAACGGCAGGCGCAGCGTATCGCCACGGCACTGGAAATCTACGTCAATGGTTCGCTGCGTGTGTTCAACCATCAGACGAATGTGGAACTGGATAACCGCATTATCTGTTTCGATATCAAAGAGTTGGGCAAACAGCTGAAAAAACTGGGGATGCTCATCGTCCAGGATCAGGTCTGGAACCGTGTCACCATCAACCGCAACAGCAAAAAGAACACCCGGTACTATATAGACGAGTTCCACCTCCTGCTGAAAGAGGAACAGACCGCTGCATACAGCGTCGAAATCTGGAAGCGGTTCCGAAAATGGGGTGGTGTACCGACAGGAATTACGCAGAATATCAAGGATTTACTCGCCAGCCGGGAAATCGAGAACATCTTTGAGAACAGCGATTTCATTTATATGCTTAACCAGGCATCCGGCGACCGACAGATCCTTGCCAAGCAGCTGAATATTTCGCCGTTCCAGCTGTCGTATGTGACGAATAGCAACGAGGGCGAGGGACTGCTGTTCTACGGCAACACGATTATCCCATTTAAGGATAAGTTCGATACTTCGCTGAAACTGTATAGCCTGATGACCACCAAGCCCAATGAGATGGGAAAATACAAGGAGAAGAAAGAAGCATGAACACACCGAACATTTTTGACCGACTGAGCCGTAAGATTCATCATCACTCTGACATGGAGCCGCACGAAAGCGATTCCGGCCCGCCCTTTGGTGAGGTGGAGCCGCTCAACTTCCACGATGAAGAATCGGTGGTGCATACGGTGCTGGAAGATTTCTATGCTGTTGGCACACTGGCCGATGAACTGACTGATGGCTTTCACATGGAAGCCCACGGTTATCTTGACCGTGAGAAAGTGAATGCCCGTCTGATCGCCTTTGCCCGGAAGCTGGAACAGGTGCTTGACAAGTGGGAAACCCACGCAGCCCTGCTCGCATGACGGCTCCAGCCGGAAGGAGGTGATTTCCATAGCAGACAAAAAGTTTCGGGGCAGAGATAAAATCGTTTAGAAAATGACCAAGGATGGTCTGGTGGATGAAAACCTCCGCACCGGGGAGCAGAAGTCCGCGACTGCAGCAGAAAAGCTGGAGCAGGAAGATTCGGCAAAAGAAACAGACGAAGCACCTGTCGAGGAAGAAGAAATCTGTATGGATGCCGAGGATGGGAAGGAGGATGCACCCCGGCATCACAGCACCGCCAAGCAGAGCGCGGACTATTACAAAGCCCAGCAGGAGGAGGGCAAGCCGAAGGATGCGCCTGCAGGATCGGATGTAGAGCCGCAGACCAAGAAAGGACGACTTTCCTTTGAGGATGAAAAAGGCGGCATTGTCCGTGGCGTAGGAATGGGCGTTAAGAAGGTGGCCAAGAAGGGAGTGGATACCGCCACCGGGTTCGCCCATCAGAAAGTACATCAGGTAGAAAAGGACAATTCCGGCGTGGAAGCTGCTCACAAGTCGGAAGAAGCCGCCGAACGCCTGCACCACTTTGTCAAAGGCAGAAAAAAGCCCAAAGATAAATCTGCCAGAGCGGAGAAAAGAGGTGGGGAGGATCAGAAGTCCAGCCGTCTGAAATTCTCCGAGAGCGAGGGCGGCACGGCAGAAATTGCAGCAGAACCGCAGCTGAAAAAGAAACAGCCCCAGCCGCCACCGACTGCCGCAGGAGGTGAAACAAAAACAGTCGGCGCGAAGTTTTACCAGAAAAAGCAGTATAAGGATGCTTATGCAGCCGCCAAGCGCGGCCAGAAAGCCGGAACTGCTGCCAGCAAGCAGGCGGCAGCGGCAACCAACACCATTACGGAGAAAGCGAAAGCGGCGGTGCAGGAGATCGTCGTGCAGCACAAAACCCTATAGGTCGGTATTGGTGTTGGTATCCTTCTGGTGATGGTCATGCTGGGAGCCTTTTCAAGCTGCGGTGCAGCAATTCAGGGAACAGGCAGTACCTTTGTAGGAACGACCTACCCCAGCAAGGATGCCGACATGAAAGGTGCGGAAGAAGATTATCTGGAACTGGAAAAAGAACTGGATAAGCAGATTCGGCAGATGGAATCCACCCATCCGGGCTATGATGAATACCGCTATCAGCTGGACGAAATCGGCCATGATCCATATCAGCTTATTTCCCATCTGACTGCGGTTTATGAGCAGTTCACCAGAGGACAGGTTAAGCCTGTTATCAAGGAACTGTTTAAGCAGCAGTATCTCCTGAAAGTGTGGGAAACGATAGAGATTCGCACTCGCATGGAAACCAGAGTAGGGGTTCGGCCAACGATTGACGCTTTTGGAAACGTCAGCATGGAAACCTATACCTATCAGGAAGAAGTGGAGTATGAGTACAAAATCCTTAATGTCCTGCTGAAAAATAAGGGCTTCGATACCATCGCGCGGAAGAACATGAACCAGAAGCAGACCGGGCGATACGATGCCTACAACCTGACCTACGGCAATCGCCCCGAACTGTTCGGTGCAGGATCACCGACTTACAGCGGCGGTACAACAGGCAGCATCGGTACAGGCAGCGGTACTGGTGGTTCCGGCGGTGGTTTCAAGTATGATATTCCATCGGAAGCCCTTTCGGATGAAAAGTTCGCAAGGATGATTGAGGAAGCCGAAAAGTATCTTGGTATGCCGTATGTGTGGGGTGGAAGTTCCCCAAGCACCAGTTTTGATTGTTCCGGCTTCGTCTGCTGGGTTATCAATAACTGCGGCAATGGGTGGAGCGTTGGGCGTACAACAGCCAACGGCCTGCGCGGGAAGTGCAGTTATGTTTCCCCTGCGGATGCAAAGCCCGGCGACCTGATTTTCTTTGAAAAAACCTATAACACCGTTGGCGCATCGCACGTTGGAATCTATGTCGGCAATGGCATGATGATCCACTGCGGCGATCCCATTTCCTACACCAGCATCAATTCGACCTACTGGCAAAGCCACTTTTTAGGCTTTGGCCGCATCAACTGAAAGGAGGGCCGATGGGCAAAAAATTACAGAAATATCTGGATGAAGCCGAAAAGACCGAACAGCAGATCGCGGAACTGGAAGAACGGCTGAGAACCATCCGGGCAGCACAGAAAAAGGAAGAGGACAGCGAGATCATCCGTGCCATCCGCAGCACCAAGATGGGCGGGCGCGAACTGCTGGCTCTGCTGGACAACATTCAGGCGGGCAACGTGACGTTCCTGACCGCTGTAAACAACGCTTCGGAGGAAGCAGAAACGGAGGAAGCGATTGAAAAAGATGCTTAAACGGCTGGGAGTTGTTATCCCCAGCACAATTCTGACCCTGCTGATGGCGGTGGGCTTTTCGACCCCGGCCTTTGCCTTTGTGGACACCACTGAGGTGACGGAGGAACCTGTGCAGGTGATCGAGGAAACAGAGCCGACGGAGGAAGAAAAGATTCCGTTCACCATCGCAGGCAACGGCGAGGTAGAGGATGACATCGTGGATGACCCCAGCAAGGAGTTCTTCACGGTCAAGACCAAGGGCGGCAACACGTTCTTTCTGGTGATTGACCGGGCGCGGAACAGCGAAAACGTCTATATGCTCTCGATGATCGACGAGTACGATTTGCAGGAGTTTCTGGACGATGAAGAACGGAACGGCAAGCAGGAAGAAGAAACGCCTGCGGTAGTTCTGCCCGAAACCAAACCCGAACCTACCCCGGATGTAGAAATCGAAGAACCGAAAGAGGAATCGAGCGGTGGCATGAATAAGATTCTGCTGCTGGTATTCGTGGTGGCACTGGGCGGTGCAGGTGCTTTCTTCTACTTCTACATTTATAAGCCGAAGCCGAAAGAAGAAACGCCGCAGAGTGAAAATCTGGAAACCGACCAGAGCCTTGCGACTGTGAACGAGGATAATCAGTCCGGCAACGAAAATGGCACATAAGAAAACCGTAACATAAGGATGCAGGGGTAGTCGAAAGGCTATCCCTGCTTTTTTCAAAAAGGAGAAAGCGTTGAAATATCTGGTGATTGCAGAAAAACCGAGCGTATCGAAATCCATTGCAAAAGTGATCGGTGCATATCGGCAGGAGGACGGGTATCTGGAGGGTGGGGATTGCGTGGTCAGCTGGTGTCTGGGGCATCTGGCAGAGTATGCAGCCCCGGAACACTACGATGAACGCTATGAAAGCTGGCGTTTTGAAGATTTGCCGATTCTCCCTGCCGAGTGGAAACTGCTGGTGCACAATACCAAGAAGCCGCAGTTCAATGTCTTGCGCAAACTGCTCCGCAGCAAGAAATTTGATTATGTGGTGAACGCCTGTGACGCCGGACGCGAGGGCGAAGCAATTTTCCGCCGTGTGTATGCTCTTGCCGGAAGCAAACTCCCCATCAAGCGGTTGTGGATCAGCAGCATGGAGGATGCCGCCATTCAGCAGGGATTTGAAAATCTGAAAGATGGAGCAGAATACGACAATCTGTTTGCAGCGTCCGAGTGCAGGGCAAAAGCGGACTGGCTGATCGGCATGAACGGAACCCGTGCTTTTACGAAAAAGTACGGCAGAAAACAGACCATTGGCCGTGTGCAGACCCCGACGCTGGCAATGCTGGCCGAACGGCAGACCAAAATCCAGAACTTTGTAAAGGAACCCTATTATAAAGTGGAACTGTCCGGCGCGGGTGTCGTGGCGGTATCAGAACAGATGGCGCAGGAGCAGGATGCCGATACCATGCGGGCTGCCTGTGACGGGCAGTGCGCGGTGGTCGGCAGCATCGAGCGCAAGCGAGTGGAGAAGAAGCCCCCGAAGCTGTATGACCTGACAACTTTGCAGCGAGAAGCAAACCGCTATTATGGCCTGACCGCCAGCCAGACCTTGCAGGTGTTGCAGGAACTGTATGAAGAAAAGCTGGTGACATATCCCAGAACGGACAGCCAGTTTGTGACCGAGGATATGTGCAAGACAGTGGAATCTCTGGTACTGGCTCTCGATGGCCAGACTGTGGATGTGAGCTACGTTATCAATAACAGCAAAGTCACAGACCACCACGCGATCCTGCCGACGATGCAGGGCGCAAAGTGTAATAAGGAAAAGTTGTCCGAAACCAAACAGAAGATTCTTTCGCTTATCATCTGGAAACTGGTGCAGGCTGTGCAGCCGCCGTTCATCTATGAGGATGTGTTGGTAACAGTGTGCTGCCAGGGCAGGAACTTCACGGCAAAATATAAGGATGTTCTGCAGCCAGGTTATACTGCAAAACCTGTTCCGCTTGTGGAGCCGGAGAAGAACAAGGATGCGTCACTTCCGAACGATCTGGAACAGAGAATGGTTATTCCGGTGGTACGGGCAGAGAAAAAGCAGGGCTTTACTTCACCGCCGAAAGTCTACACCGAAGCTATATGCTGTGAAAGGGGGATAAGAAATCGCCCATAGAAAGGAGAGTTTTTCAATGAAAGCAAAGAAAACGGACAACGGCAAGATAACCGCACTATACGAGCGTCTTTCCCGCGACGACGACCTCACAGGCGACAGCAACAGCATAATCAATCAAAAGAAACTGCTTGAAGATTATGCAAGGGAACATGGCTTTACGAATTGCGTCCACTTTACCGATGACGGCTGGTCTGGGGCAAACTTCGAGCGTCCGAACTGGAAACGCATGATTGTGGGAATTGAAAGCGGCGAAATCGGCTATGTACTGGTAAAGGATTTAAGTCGTGTCGGCAGAGATTATCTGCAAGTGGGTTTTTATACCGAAGTTATGTTTAGAGAGCATGGCGTTCGCTTCGTTGCCATTGCAAACGGCGTTGACAGCGACAAGCGCGAAAGCAGCGAGTTTGCACCCTTTTTGAACATTATGAATGAGTGGTATGTTCGGGACTCAAGCCGCAAAATCAAAAGCGTTCTCCGGGCAAAGGGAATGTCTGGCATACACACTAATTCCATTGGTATTTATGGGTACAAGAAAGACCCTAACGACAAAAACCATTGGATTGTTGATGATGAAGCCGCCGAGGTTGTTCGCCGGATTTACCGCATGGCGATAGAGGGAAAAGGCCCGTATGAAATCGCTCGTATTCTTGCTTCGGAAAAAGTTGAAAGACCGTCCTACTACCTTGCACAGCGCGGTTTAGGCAAACATAAAACCAGTTACAACCCCGACGAGCCATACACATGGCGCGGCGGCACAGTTGCAGATATTCTATCCAAGCCGGAATATATCGGGCATACGGTAAACTTTCGGACTTATAAGGAGAGCTACAAGGACAAACACTCCAAAATGACACCAAAAGAGGATTTAGTCATTTTTGAGAATACGCAGGAAGCAATTATTGACAAGGAAACATGGGAGCGCGTTCAGACCTTGCGAAAGACAATCCGTAGGACAGATACCATAGGCACAGCAAATCCCTTAACAGGCTTGATGTTCTGTGCTGATTGCGGGGCGAAGATGTATAACCACAGGGGCAAGGCTGGCAATGCGCGGGATTGGGCTGGGCGACCAACTGGAAAGAAACGTCCAGACCGCGACGAATACAACTGTTCCCGTTATGATTTAGGCAATCAACACTTTGATGATTATTGCACCACACACCTTATCCGTACTGCCGTTGTTAATGAATTACTGCTTGAAGCGATAAAGGAAGTTTGCGACTATGCACAGAACAACGAAGCCGAGTTTATGGCGCAAGTCTGTTCCGCTTCCGAGGACAGACAGGCAAAAGTGGCTAAAGCTATCCGACAGAGGAAACAGCGCAGCGAAAAGCGCACCGACGAATTGAGCCGCTTAATTCGCAAGCTCTATGAGGATAATGTAAATGGGCGGCTTTCAGACAAGCTCTTTGAACAAATGTTGCATGATTTTGAAGCCGAGTTAGAGGGCTTGACCGATAGTATCACACAAGACCAGCAGGAGCTTGACCGCATAAGCAGGGAAACCGTCAATGCCGAGAAGTTTCTTGCCCTTGTCAAAAAATATACGGATTTTTCCGAACTCACCCCCGCAATGATAAATGAGTTTGTTGAAAAAATCCTTGTTCATCAAGCCGAGGGCAAAGGCGCAAGCCGTACACAGGAAGTCGAGATTTTCTTTAACTTTATCGGCAAGGTAGAAATCCCGCGCAAAGAAATTGAACTAACAGAGGAAGAAAAGGCAGCATTAGCGGAACAGGAACGACGCAGGGCGAAGAAAGCCGAGTATAACCGCCGCTATATGGAGAAGAAGCGCAGACAATGGAAAGAGCAACAGGAACGGGAGAAAGAACAGCAGGAAGCTCTTGAATTACCCGCTGCTTCCACCGAGAAAGGAGAACGCATGGCATGAGAATACTCATTGACAATGGCAACACCCCCGCCGCCCCGCGCCCGTATATCGGGCATTACGGGCGGTTGCGGAAAGCCTACCTTGAACAGTACCGCCCCGACCTCTACACCGTCCTTGTCGCAAATGAGAAGCTGCATGAGCATTGCGCCGAGATTGACGAAGCCGCCCGGAGCCGGATTGACCTTATCATGCCGCAGCTTGCAAGGAGCGCGGGAGCTACCGAAGCACTCAAAGCTACCGACCCCATGAAATGGGTGGGACTGATGAACTCTTGCAGGGCGCAAGCGGAGGAAATCGCCAAGTTTGAGCTAATCTATGTTTGACGGTCAAGAGCCGGAAAAAACAGAAATCTTGCGATAACAGCCGCCC
>OLRF01003951.1_pt1 | contig 10969 bp, 15 predicted proteins | sample 1672061 | NCBI WGS metagenome assembly OLRF01 (sample SAMEA3136641, study PRJEB25190) | human gut metagenome | reverse complement strand
CTGTAATCTACCAGTGATAGCAATTCTATTTCCTTTATGGAAATACTGTCCTATATTTTCGCCACGCTTACCAAAGCATACACAGTTGATAAAATCAGCTGTTGCATCACCTTCTTTGCGTTTAGACGAGTATGGTCTTTCGACAGCTACAGAAAACCTGCAAACTGCCGTTGGCTCATTACCTTGAGTGAAACGAACTTCTGGCTCACGAGCCATGCGACCTAGTAAAATAACTTTGTTCATTAAAAACACCTCTAATCTTCGTGACAATGCAAATATTGATATACACTTTTTTCTCCCATATTTTCCAATAAAAAATTGTCACACTCTTCTTTAGATAAATGAGTTTTTAAAACTCTATATTCATACACGAACTGTCCAGCTTTCTCTTTTTCTTCTATTTTCTGCTGTATTTCATTTTCTTCATAATTGGCTTCAAGCAAATAATAATCGTAATTATAAGCTTTTATGCCTTCTAATGTTGTTGTATCTGTCGCGTATATTATCTTTTTACCCTTTACTAATAACCTATATCCATAGTTTGGTACATCGTGATACAACACTATGGGAGATACTGCTATATCTTTATTGTATCTGTACCATACCCCAGGAGTAAGAATATCTATTTTTGTATAACTTACTCCTGCTTGTACAAGTTTTTTGAGCAAAAATTTACCACACGCAAATCTTAGCGTTGGTCTAATGCTAACCTACTTATCGTAGAAAAATTAAAATGGTCACTATGCTCATGAGTAAGTAACACTAATTTTAATAACTTAACAGGTAAATCTTTATAAGGTACACCACAATCAATTAATATATTATTATCAATTATAATCGCATTACCTTTGCTCCCTGTTTTAATAATTCTATACATTATAAATCATCAAATCCTATTTGCTGAGGCTGTTCGGTAGCCATTTCAACAACTTCTTGTGGCTCATCTTGGTCAATCACATTTTGTGGTTCTGGTACATCAACAGCATTATTCTGTTCCACTTCATCAGCATCATACAATCCACCAAGATTTTCTATAAATGTTTCTCTTAATGCCCTTACTTTTGCAACTTTTTCTACCATAGTTGCAGGCTTGCTAGCCCACATACTATTAAGACTACCGTCTTTCTTTCTGCTTGCTACTTCTTCAAGTCCAACAGAACAATATGTAGGATGTGTCCAATTTTTACGGTATACTTTAGCCCAACCACCAACAAGGTTTTCATTCGGAGCAACAAAGCAACCTTTTCTTTCTGTTATGTTATCGTCTTTAATAACAATAACGCCACTTTCAATTCCATCAAATTCAGGATTTAAAACAGCCCTTTTAATAATTGCATCTTTACCAACAACAATCTGGGCAGGCTGATTACCATATTTAATGCAGTACGCTTCTTTTAAAAATGGATTTAAACCTCTTGCCTTACACAATTCACTAAAAAACTTAAATTCTTGTATTGTTATCGGACTGTCTGTACCAACTATATACTTCTGTACAACACTTGGCGTGAGTATTACCTTATTGCCATCTACTTCATAAGTAACTGCTAATTCTTTGCCTTTTGATTGTGTATTTACATTATTCATATCTGTATCCTCCATTATCTAAAAACCTTTTTAATTCACTTAACTTTTCTTTAGTTCCATAAACAGTAAATTTTAAAACAAACTCTTTTTCTTCTATAACAGGTTGTCCCAAAGCTTCATTTACTTGCTGTATAGACTTTTCTTCCAACTCGTTATTTTTCTTTATCTGTTCGATATTTGACTTTTCTTCAGCTATCCTTGTAATTCTATCATTTACAACTGATATTGCTGACGAAAGATTATAGCCGTTTGATTTATATTCAGCTAATATTACTTCACTATTTGGCATTGTTGTGATTGTGCCAACTTCATCAACAACATTGTCAATGTATTCGGCTATCTTTGTTTTTAAAGATTTAAGACTTGCAGAAAGTGTTATATTTAAACCAATATTTTCAAATCTAATAAAATCAATATTTCTACTTAAAGCATACTCAGCAAAATAACTTCTTAAATCAGCCTCTTTTTCTTGCTTTAGCTGTCCTTCAATTTCTTCAATACGATTTTTTAATTCTAAATCAGCTTTAGTATAAGCATCACTTATACAGTCTTTATATACATTTTCAAAATTTGTATAAGGTAAGAGAATTGAATTTTTAACTTCTTTACGCTTTGCTTCAAAGTTTTTAAATTCTTTGTTTAATTCAGCTCTGACATTCTTTATTTCCTTTGCTGTATCGTTTGCACACACAAGTTGCAATGCGTTATTAACTCTTTCTTGTATCTGTTCTTTTACAGACTCCAAATGCTCTGTAATAATAGGTAACTGCTCAACAACAATTAATGAATTTTCCATTGTTCATCCTCCTTGATTTTTACTTGTTTATGATATATAATTTAGTTGTAAATATATTTCCAAACGTGTTTATATACGGTCCTCTGTTGCAGCAGAGGACTTTTTCTTTACTCCCACCTAACACATCTCCTTTTCATACGATTAGCTTCTTCCTTGCTGAGCACAACTACTTGCGTTCCAAATAAGCAAATCCTTAATTTCTCAAACAAATTTTTCATATCTGTCCCACCTCCTACCTGCAATTATTAATATGAGATAATACTTTCCTGTAAGTGCCGTCTGTATGACATTCTATAAGACATTTCTCCACTTGACTTCTCTTGAAGCCACATGATTTTGCAACATATGCAACAGCATCACCTTTCTTTTCTGTCATATTTGTAATATACATAAGGCAAATATTTTCTCGTATTTCCTTTGTAGCTAACCTTTCTTCATTATTGTCATTGTCGTTAGGCTCTTGATTATCTTCTATATTTCTAATCCTATTAAGTCTAGCGTGTACCGACCTATACGAAACACCTATAATCTTTGCCATATCGCCAATTGCAACGCCATAGCTATCTAATAGCTTTAGCTTTTCGTCATCAGCTTTCGTCCAATTTTTCAACATTCCACCTTCTTTCTATACCAAATTTGCAGCTACAAAAATGACTGCAATAATTAACAAGATTATCATTATTTGAATATCTCCTTTCTATATTGTAATACCAAGTCTTTTAAGTGCGTATGGTCTACTAACTCTACCTGCTATTGTTATATATCCTTGGCTTTTTAGCTCAGAATTTAATTGTCTTATAATTGCATATGCTTTTACATTTGATACTCCACCAAGTAGGTCTTGCATTTCTACCACTCTGATGTACCTATCTTCTTGCTGCTTTTTCTGCATAACAATTCTCCTTTCGTCAATCTACATTAAGAACTTTTAATTTAATAGATAACTCTTCTTTGACTTTTGTCATTTCATCAAGAAGACCTATTATTCTTTTTACTCTAACAACCTCATCAGCTGTTATCTTTCCGTCTTCAACAATATCTATAATTTCTTCTTGCATTTCTCTCGCATATCTTAAAGATTGATATGCTGATATTGCTATTTCAGAAAGTGTTTTGTTTTCTTCTATAACAGGCAATCCTTTTAAAGGGCAAACTGTTGAGCAGTAAAGATTTTCTAGTGTAGGAGCGTTATACAATGATGCCATTATAACTACTTCCTCCGGATAGGGATTAGTAAGATTATTCTCTATCCATGTAATCCTCTTTTCGCTTATTCCCAACACTTCGCTCGCCCCTGCTCGGCTAGACAGCCTGTCATTGCTTTTAGATGCAACCATTCTAGCCAAATAGTAAGGGTTATTCTTTCCTTTTTCTGATGTTCTTGGCATTGTTAATTCCTCTTTTCTTCAATATAATTAAAATATGTTAAGCAAGTAGGTCCTCGATTGTACAGCCTAAAATATTAGCGATTTGCTTCGCCATAATAACATTTGGCGTTGCACCATCTCGTTCCCATCTTGTGACATTATTTTGAGTTAAACCCAATCTGTCAGCAAGTTCCTGCTGTGTCATATCTTTTTTAAGTCTTAACTGCTTAATATTTGAACCAACAGACATTGTTTGCTCCCTCCTTTCTGTTTTTACTAGACAAAACTTGTGTGTTATGTTAAAATTACAACAGAGGTATTAAAAGAATTTTTAAAATAAACAAAGGGAATAGCTATATTCCGTAAAAGTCTGTAAATACGGAACATATTATATAGGTTATCGTAGACCTATAAAGGAACGAAAACTCTATCCGGGGCTTTACTATTGCCTTTGTTGTATTTACATTATATCTCACTTTTGTGATATTGTAAACATTGTTTTATCATTTTTTTGATATTTGTTATTTTTGTATAAAAAATAATATCATTTTTGTGATAATTATACTAAATTGTGTGGTGATTTTATGTTTTGGGAACGTTTCTATTCCTTATGTGAAAAAGCAAATATAAAACCAAATCCTTTAGCAAAACAACTCGGTATATCTTCAGGCGTTCTAAATAAATGGAAAAATGGCGGCATTCCAAATAGCAACGCACTTGTAAAAATCGCTGATTATTTTTCTGTATCAGTAGACTACTTACTAGGCAGAACTGATAATTTTCACAGTAGCGATAAAGAGCAAAGTGAGAATAATCTTTCATCTGATGAGCAAAAGTTAATAGACATATATAACGGCATTTCAGACGATGATAAGATACTGCTTATGGCATTTGGTTTGCAATTACAAAGAAATATGCCTATACTTAATGTAGCAAATAAGCCTACAAAACAGGATACCGAGGAAGAATTAAGAGTTGTTGCTCGTGGAGAAGGACTTACTACTATTAAAGCAAACACTTCTGATATAGACGATGATATAAAGAGGCATATACATAAGGATAAGATATAAATTATATAAGAGGGGGCGTTTTATGGAAGAAGAAAAAATAATAACTTCTGATGACGCAGTTACTAATCCAACCGGAGATAGAAAAAGTCGGAAAAAATATAGGCTAATATTCACCGTAATTATATTTGTTGCTATAGTTGCAATAGCAATCAGTTCGATTTTTATATTTAGACATATACATTCCGATACTGGCATATCTCCTAAAAGCATATCTCTAAGTGATTATAAATATGAGAGATATGCAGACAAAGATTTTTCTATGAGCTATAATTCAGCTTTTTTAGGAGCTGCTACATCTAAGTCAGATGGCAGTGTTTATTGTTATGTTAAAGTAGATTTCTCGAACAATGGCGAGTATTTTGAAAATGAACCTATTGTCTATTGCAATAAAACTGCACTTAATTTAGATATAGATTATAGTAAATTTACAGAAAAAGAAAAAACAAGCATAGCTGATTTATTTAATAAAATTCTATCTCCATTATGTAGCAAGGCTTATATATCCGAATATGGAATAGATGGAGATTCTATATTTTCTTCAGAATATAGTGGCAAAACTGATAAAGGTGACAATTTATCAATAAAGGTTTTGGATATATACAACGGAAATTTATATTATGCTATTTATTTTTCACCTAAGAAAACAGACGAATTATTATCTAAAGCCTTACAAGATACATACGATAATGCAACTTATATATGTGATATTAAAAATGCTATAGATTTATATGATAACTTTGCAGATGTTTCCAGTAAAAACGATTATGAAGCTCCTGGAACACTTTCAAAAGTATCAAGTGGTGATTGCGAATTCAGTCAATACGGAAATAAAATAGAAGTTCATAATTCAAACTATATCCAATATGAATATTCTTTTGAAGATGCTTCTAATGCAAAGAATACTTTAGCAAATTTAATCCAGACATTTAGTAATGGTTATAGCAAAGATTATGCTCTTCGAAAAGCATCTGATATGATGTCATCTGCTGAAAACAGTTCTTCATTAGAACCGGTTAAAATTGGAGAATATACATTATTTGTTCTCCCTATTAATAGTGCTGATTATTTCCGTTTATTTAATATGGATATGCGTGTTTGTTGCTTAAAAAATAAAGATACATTGAACAATATTGATGTTGCAAAATATCCTGACCGTACATACAATTTTCTTAGTGCTGGTTCAACAAACAAAAATGAACTAGCCCATATAAGATTAACTATTGATTCAGAACCTGCATTGGATATAGGAGTTGCTACTCAAGCATATTCATATGGAATAGATAAAGACGGTAATAAATATGAATTAGCGTGTACATTTGAAAAAGGTGTTTTAGAAAAAGATAAAACTTATGACCTATATTGCCACATCACAACTGGATTGGCTGGAGAAACAATTCTTAGTGTTGATGGGTTTAAGGTTGTTGAATAAAGCAATTTAAACTTTTATAAACAAATGTATTATTATTGAAAAGAGTGATATAATGTATATAGATAATAAAACAGTTAAAAGTAAGGATATTATTCATATTACTGGATATCATGGTACTATTGAAGAATATGTCCCCCAAATAGAAAAGAACGGATTTGACCCTACATTTTCAAAAAAAAGAAAGGACCATTGGTTAGGACAGGGAGTGTACTTCTTTGATAAAGAAGATTTAGCCGTCTGGTGGGCTAAAAATATACAAAAAAATTTTTATAAAAAGCATAATATACGTTGCAATGCCGTTGTCTATGTGGTGGATATAGCTGTCCATAAAAATCAATATTCAGATTTAGATTCGTATTTAAAAATAAGCGAATTTTGGCATTTTCTATTAGAATCTATCGAGTATTTTGATACATTGCCCTTTGCGTTTGGTATTAATTTACATGAAAAAAATATATCTGGAGTACGAGCTACTTTCTTTGATAAATATAAAGAGACATATAACTACTTAGTATTAAAGAAAACATTTTCAAAATCTCGAGCTACTTATATTAAATCTGTCTCAGATGAAATAATAGCTTTTCTTGCAAAAGCTTTAAATGTTTTTATATTAGAACCTCAATATTGTGTCTCTTCTAAAAAATGCATTGATATAAAAAATAAAAATTATTTAGTAAATGAGGATGATTATTTATGAATTTTGATAATTTTGAAGATTTATTAAAAAAAAATGATGTTGAATACAGTAAAATAGAAGGAAAATCTGGTCTCATATTTTGTGCAGATAATGGAGAAGAAATCAAAATCACATCTGAGCATATAAACGAGTTGTTTATGTTTGATTATTATTATAATTTAAAACCAAAACAAGCTATTGATACAAATGATAAAAGACATACAACTATACACAATCTCAGTGACACCTTAAATAGATTTCAAAACATTGAAAAAAGTGATACATCCTTTGTAAACGAAACAGTCGAGCTCTTGGCAGCATAATAAATATTCGGAGGTTAATATATGTTACAAAGTATTAAAAACAGCTTAAAAGAGAAATATCCAAGTCCATTGAAAATGGACAATTTGAGCATATTAGATGCTCAAATACATTTCGACCCTGATTCAAGTAATAATGAACTATCAATTTCTATAAAAAAAGATGTCAAAATTAATAAAGGATATATTTACAATGGAGTTGTAACATTAACAACTGAATTACACTCCGAAAATGATAGTGCGTATATTAAAGTGGTTTGTTGCGGCAAATTTTCTGTTGCTATAGACAATCTCAGTGAACAAATTGTAGAGATGCTTATAGAAAAAAATTCAATTGCTATTATGTTTCCGTATATCCGAAGCTATATTTCGAGTATAACTTCTATCCCTAATATGTTACCAATAGTGTTACCACCTATTAATGTAAATAAGCTGATAGAAGACCAAGAAAGAAATAAATAGTAAAATAAATAAGGGCTACACATAACATTAGTTAGTGCAGCCCTTATTTTTACATCAATTTTAATATATTATCTCTCTTTAAAGATATATTTATCTTTTCTGTATCTTTAAGTGTGTTCTTTGGGAGAAAACAATACTCTTCAAGTTCTTTTCTTAAACAACCAGTCTCGTTTTCAAAATCTGTTGGAGTAATAATGTTATGCTCTAACAATAAATTTACAGCTTGTTTTAAAGCACAAGGTTCTTCTATTGGAATTTCCGTATCCAATGGCTCTTTATGCCAATATCGCCGGCTTGTCATTTGATTTTTTAAATACTTAATCTGTGAATCACTTAACAAAGCTAAGTGTTCACATCTATAAATCATACTTGAAATCGATGTTAACCATTTCCGTTTTAGGTTTATAAAATGGTCAACAGAGGAGGAATAAACATCATTTGAAAATGTAGCTCTAGGCATCAATAGCGCTCCTGCAAAAGCATCTGCTTCATGTTCTAATTTTTCTCTCAATTTTGCATTTTTATTAATTTCTTCAGCATCATAATAATCAGAATGCATTAACAAATGTCCTAATTCATGCGCTATATCAAAACGAATTCTAGCATTAGACAGTTTATCCGCACTTAAGAATATGTACGGCTTTCCGTCATACCATACAGAAAACGCATCTAATTTACTTTCTCCAAAAGACATTTTAGATACATTGAAACCTTTAGATTGAACAACCATCATCAAATTACTAATCGGATTTAACCCTAAATTCCACCTTTTTCTTAACAACATCGCATATTCTTCTATCGTATCCATATCTAATGGGAAATCTGTAAAATTGTCATATTCAATTTTGGGGAAATCCAATTCTGGAAAATCAACAAATTCACTGATATAATCATTTATTTCCTTAAAGATTTCAATTTTTTCTGTTGCTGCTGTAATAATTTTCTTTCTAGTTGTTTTCTTTTTTCTAAAAAATACAGCACTGTTAGAGCTATTATTCACAGGAAGTGGTTTTGAAAAAAAACAAATATTATAGCCTGTGGCTATAGAAAGTTTTCCTAATATAGCAGGTGTAGGAGTAATCTTTCCCATTTCATATTGCGAAATTGTTTGCTTACTCACTCCTATTCTTTCTCCCAACTCCATCATAGTCAATCCTCTGGAATTCCTAGCTTGTTTTATTCTGTTTGGCACTATATTTTTATCTTTTTCAATCACACCACTCATTCTATTCATTATTAATTAGCCTCTTTTTCTAATCCATTTTTAAATTTTTTATTAAGGTCTTCTTTTAAGGAAACTAACATTTCTTCTTCTTTTTTATTAACCAAATATAAACCACTTTTTTCTTTAGAAAGTAGTTCTAATAAGTAAATATTGCCAGTATAATTCGCATTAGGAATTAAGATATTTACATATTCCAATTCGCCTTTAAATGTATTAAAACCATATGTAATTTGTGCGTATTTTTTCGGTGCACTAAACGAGATTTTCTCAATATTGTCCAAATTTAAGGATAATTGTCCCCCTATTAACCCTAAATTCATCTTTGCAGCTTCTGTTTTGTATTTAGACTTATTTAGCAGGGCATTCTTTTTTCTTGTCTTTCCAATATTAAAAACAAAATTCGGTGAGGCAATTTCAACAATTCTACAACCATAGCCATTAACCTTTTTAATTTTTGCTGTTAATGGCGTTTCAGGGCTGAATACAGCAGTATATAACTGTTTTTCTATTGAATACGAAAGTAAATGTCCCAAAACCAGCGTACTTTTAGGAAATCCCAAAAACGCCCTATTTTCAGCTTTAAACTGTAAAAAAGCTTCTACTCCTATTTGTACATTATTGCTCAAAAAAATCTTTGATTTATCATCTATATCCTGTTCCAAAAGTTCTATAAGATCTCTTTCTTTATTTATATACATCTTATATGCATCTCTCCTTTTTTAAATTTATGTGTTTATTTTATACTATTTCGGCAGTTTTGTCAAGTATTTTTTGAAATGCAATAACTTTCTTCTAATTTAAATATTTATACTTATAAATTATAACCTATTTGGTTATAATATAACATTTATTCCAACCCATTTAATCCTTTATTACAATTGTGTTAAAGGAGATGATATATATGTACAACGAATACAAAAAAGCTAGAGATTTGGCATGGAAAACTCTAATTGATTGTGGCATAAATGTTTTACCGGTAAATCTTACACAAATAGCTGACCACTACAATATAATACTTATACCATATTCTCAAAGTACAGTTGCTCAAAAGTTAGATTTAAAACAAGACGGTTTTACATTAAAGCGAAATGGTAAATACATTGTTTATTATAAAGATTCTTACAATCAAAGAGCACGCTTTACAATCGCTCACGAACTTGGCCATATACTTCTTGGCCATATCAATAACCCCGATTCAGTAAACGAATACGCAGCAAATATATTCGCAAGGGACTTGTTAATGCCTGCTATTATTCTAAAAAAAATAAATGTTATTTCTGCTTATGAAATATCTCAGTTGTGTGATGTATCGAAAGCAGCAGCAGAAATAAGATTAGAACGATTACAAAAACTATCAAAGCGAAATAAATTTTTTACTAGCTTTTTAGAAATTAAAGTATATAAAAACTTTAAAAATTACATAAAGCAAATGAGGTGAAATATATGCCAGCTTATAAAAATGAAAGAGGTACTTATTATGCAAAGTTTAGGTACATAGATTGGCAAGGTAATAAAAAACAAAAGAAAAAAGAAGGATTTAAAACAAAGAAAGAAGCCTTAAGCTTCGAAAGAGAATTTTTATTAAAAGAAACAAGCAATCCTGATATGATTTTCGGTTCTCTTGTTGAGCTTTATATGTCTGATATAAAAGCAAGAATAAGACAAACAACCTATGAAACTAAAGAAAACATTATATACAATAGAGTATTGCCATTTTTTAAAAATAAAAAAATAAACGAAATTACTGCTGGTGATGTAAGGCATTGGCAAAACGAACTTATTAATTCAGATTATTCAAAAACATATATTAAAACTATTAATAACCAACTTTCGGCAATTTTTAACTATGCTATGCGTTATCATAATTTATCAAAAAACCCAGCGAGAGAGGCTGGTTCTGTTGGTAAAAAAAATGCCGGCAGGGTCAGCTTTTGGGAACCTGATGAATTCAAGCAAGCTATTGCTTGTCTTGATAAACATGATTATATTACAAAAATATCTTTTGAAGTTTTATTTTGGACTGGTATTCGAGAGGGAGAA
>OLRF01003949.1_pt1 | contig 10973 bp, 7 predicted proteins | sample 1672061 | NCBI WGS metagenome assembly OLRF01 (sample SAMEA3136641, study PRJEB25190) | human gut metagenome | reverse complement strand
CTTTAGTAGGTCTCTGCTCTGAAGCCATAGCAATATTATAAAAAAAACACCCACTAATTCTGCTATCCGATAGCTTTTAGTAGGTGTTTGCCCCATAACACACCCAGTAATGCCCCGCAAAACATCACCGTAGCACATCCTCTTAACACATTTTCTCAGCCCAAGCCACCATCACACTCACCTCAATTCCCCATTACAGGTCAAACAGTGACAACTGGTTGCTGTCTGTCATATCTCCAAGTATTCCAAGCTCTGAAAGCTTATCAATCGCTGACTGTCCTATCTTGGCTCGCTGGCGTAAGTCATCCTTTGATAAGAATTCGCCATCTCTGGCGGCTATCTCTATTGACTCTCCGGCGACTTCACCTACCTTTGATATAACCTTGAATGATGGCATAATCTTTCCATCAATTATCTGGAATGTTCTTGCCTTTGCCTTATATATGTCTATAGGTGTGAATTCATAGCCTCTTGCATGCATTTCCTGAACAATACGCATTACACCAAGTTCATCTTCTTCTGTATTAGAGATTGTACCTTCTGCTTTCTTGGCTTTGTACTCAGCAATGTAGTGTTCAAGCCTTACAGGGCTCATAGCCATTTTCTCATAGTCAAATGCTGTGGCTCTTATACTAAAGTAAGCTGTGTAATATGCAAGCGGATAAAATACCTTACAGTATGCAACACGCCATGCCATCATAACATACGCTGCAGCATGTGCCTTAGGGAACATGTACTTGATTCGCTCGCATGACCATATATACCAGTCCGGTACACCATGGTCAATCATATCCTGCTTCCACTCCGGCCATTCTTTACATTTGCCGGATGCGACCTTACCCTTTCGGACCATTTCCATTATCTTAAATGATTCCTCTGAATCAAGTCCCTTCTGGATAAGATATATCATAATATCGTCTCGTGTACATATAGCTGTTGAAATAGTAGCTTTTCCTTCTTTAATAAGAGTCTGTGCATTGCCAAGCCATACATCAGTACCATGCGCAAGTCCTGCGATACGTACAAGGTCTGAGAAATACTGCGGCTTGGTATCCATAAGCATCTGCATAGCAAAGTCAGTACCAAATTCTGGTATTCCAAGTGCTCCTAACTTTGTGCCGCCTATATCCTCAGGCTTGATTCCTAGCGCAGAAGTGTTCTGGAACAGTGACATAACCTCTTTAGAATCTAGTGGAATCTCAAGAGGGTCAATTCCCGTTAAATCCTGTAACATTCGTATCATTGTAGGATCAAGATGTCCTAAGATATCAAGCTTTAACAGGTTGTGGTCAATACTATGGTAATCAAAATGTGTTGTTACTATAGATGTCGTCATATCATTTGCAGGGTGCTGTACCGGTGTAAATGAATGAATCTCTTCACCAATTGGAAGTACAACAATTCCACCAGGATGCTGTCCTGTAGTTCTTCTAATATCAATACAACCTTCTGCTATTCGTTCTATCTCACATTTTCTCTTAACAATAGGAGGCTTGCCCTCAAGTGCATTCTTTGCTGACTTCTCTTCAAAATACTTCATAACGAAACCATACGCAGTCTTTTCTGCGACAGTACCGATAGTTCCGGCTTTGAAGGTCTGACCTTTTCCAAAGATAACCTCTGTGTAGGCATGAGCCTTACTCTGGTATTCATTGGAGAAGTTAAGATCAATATCAGGCTCTTTGTTTCCCTTGAAACCAAGGAAAGTCTCGAACGGAATATCAAATCCCATCTTATTAAGCTTCGCTCCGCATTTTGGGCATATCTTATCAGGCATATCGCAGCCTGCGCCTCCGGCAAATGCTTTGACTTCATCTGAATAGAAATCATTATAGTAGCATTTTGGACATAGATAATGCGGGCTTAACGGATTAACCTCGGTGATACCCGCCATTGTTGCTGCTAATGAAGAACCAACCGAACCTCTTGAACCAACCAGATAACCGTCATCATTAGATTTCCATACAAGCTTCTGTGCAATTATGTACATAACGGAATATCCATTAGAGATAATTGAGTTCAACTCTCGCTCTAATCGCTCAGTTACTATCTGTGGAAGCTCCGGACCATATATCTCATGAGCTCTATTTTCACAGATCGTACGAAGCATCTGGTCAGAGTTCTCAATGAACGGAGGACATTTATCCGGTCTTACAGGCTCAATCTCCTCACACATATCCATAATCTTATTAGTGTTGGTTACAACAACCTCGTATGCCTTGTCGCTTCCTAGATAATCACATTCATGAAGCATTTCTTCAGTAGTATGAAGATACAGCGGTGCCTGATTATCCGCATCATCAAAGCCTTTTCCTGCCATGATAATTCTACGGTACACTTCATCCTCTGGATTTAAGAAATGCACATCGCAGGTTGCCACAACAGGCTTGCCGAATTTGTCGCCAAGTTCTACTATTCTGCGGTTCAGATTGCGCAAATCCTCCTCATTCTGGACATAGCAATCCTCTTTCTCAATCATGAACCTGTTATTGCCAATTGGCTGTATCTCAAGATAGTCATAGAAATTAACTATTCTCGCTATCTCTGCTTCTGAACGACCATTTACAAGACTTCTGAAAAGCTCACCTGCCTCACACGCACTTCCTATAATAAGACCTTCCCTGTACTGGTTAACAAGACTCTTCGGTATCTTAGGGAATCTGTTAAAGTACTGCAAATGTGATGCAGAAACAAGTCTGTACAGATTAATCCTTCCCATCTCATTAGAAGCAAGAATTATACAGTGATACTGATGAAGCTTCTTGATGGCGTTCTCATCCATCTTACCTTCTTCATTAAGCTTATCAACATCAGGAATATCCCTGTCGTAAAGCATTTTAATCATCTTGACAAATATGTCTGCAGTCGCAGCAGCATCATCAACCGCCCTGTGGTGGCTTTCAAGTACAACATTAAGATGCTTTGTAAGCGTATCCAGCTTATAATTATGAAGATTTGGCATAAGAAACTGTGCAAGAAGCACTGTGTCTATAATGGTAGTATCCACATTTATACCAATCTTCTCTGCCTTATTGATTATAAAGCTCGTATCGAATTCCGCATTATGTGCAACCATAACAGCACCCTCGCAGAATTCAAGGAACTTAGGCAGAATCTCCTCTATCTTAGGTGCATTCATAACCATCTGGTCATTAATGTGCGTAAGTGTCTCAATTCTGAACGGAATAGGAATCTCAGGATTAACAAATGTAGAGAATCTGTCTACTATCTCACCATTGCACACCTTGACTGCACCTATCTCTATAATTCTGTCAACTTCCGCAGAAAAGCCCGTTGTCTCAAGGTCGAACACAACATATGTATCGTTAAAGCTCTGTCCTCTCGGATTCGTTACAATCTGCTTGGTATCATCAACGAGATAAGCCTCGACTCCGTATATTATCTTAAAATCAAGTTTCTCACCCTTCTTAGCATAAGAGCCTTTGAGGTCGCTCATCGTATGGAATGCATCTGTAAATGCCTGAACAACACCGTGGTCAGTAATTGCAATTGCCTTATGTCCCCATCTAATTGCCTGTTTGATAATATCAGATACATAAGACACACCATCCATATCACTCATCTTGGTATGGCAGTGCAGCTCAACTCTCTTATGAAGTGCGAGGTCATTACGCACCTGTCTTGTATCAGATCCTTTTCTTATGCCCCACACATTGGCAATTGATATTTCCTGGTCGTACTTGTCAAATGTAGCATTACCCTTAATCTTTAAGAAATTACCCTTCTTGATAACACATGAAAGCTCCGGTACCTGCTCATTTTTTGCAAATACCTTTACTGTAATTGTGTCTGTAAAATCTGTGACATTGAACATAATAATAGTTCTTTCGTTACGGATTTCACGCATTTCAACATTACGGACCATACCAGAGATAATAACATCTCCGATTGCCGTATCTATCTGTTCAATCGGTGTTACATCACCGTCAAAATCTCTTCCATATAAAACATCTTCGTTAGCAGGCTTTCTGCTGTATGTCTTAAGCTCTTCCCTGCCTCTGTTATCGCTTGCAAAAAATGCTGCTCTAGCCGCCTTCTGCTTGGCTGCTGTCTCAGCTTTCTTTGCTGCCTTCTGTTCAGAAGTAAGTTTCTTATCATCCCTGCCGTCGGCATTATCTTCTGCTGCCGCCATCATATTATTCTCAATTTCTTTGACACGAAGATTAATCCTGTATGCATTTTCTCTCTCGTACTGGCTTTCCTTCTTCTTGGCATACTGATACTCAACATCTATCTCAAACCCGAATCTGTTCAGGAATATTTTCTTGAAATAATCTGTCAGTGTATCAGCATACTGATGTGCAAGGAAACTGTCCTCAATCGTGAATACAAGCATATCCTCTTTCTCAAACTCCCACTGGGAATTCTTTAAAAGATTATATTCAAGTGTCCAGTATTTCTCCAGCTCTGCAAGGATACTGTCATAATATATATCCATTACAGTCTGTGGCGTATACTGTGCTGACAAAACATATCTGTCGATAATCCGCACGTCCATGTTGGATATACGGAATATCTGTTTCTTTAATGCATCCTCAACCTTGAATATTATTGGTTTTTCTATTACCCTGTCACTCTTTATATAAACGCGTGCCAGAGAATTGGTCGATGTTTTCGAGACTTTAGTTACTTCAACATTCTCAAAATACACCGCCAGATCCTCTGGCAGCTTCAGCGTCTTAAACACTTCAAAAAATCTGTACATATGTATCACTCATTCCAATTATCAAGTTCATACCTGAGTGTATCAAGAAGTTCCTCTTCTGGAACCTTCTTAATAATCTCTCCATGTTTAATAAGTACTCCGCAGCCGTCACCGCCTGCAATTCCAAGATCAGCTTCCTTTGCTTCTCCCGGTCCGTTAACTACACATCCCATTACAGCAAGCTTCAAGTCAAGGTCATACCCTGAAACCATTTTCTCAACCTTTCCTGCAAGGTCTATAAGATTAATTCTTGTTCTTCCGCATGTAGGGCATGAAACAACCTCTATTCCGCCTTTTCTTAAGCCAAGAGTCTTAAGTATCAGTTTCGCAGCCTCTATTTCCCTTACAGGATCATCTGTAAGAGAAACTCTTATTGTGTCGCCAATTCCCTGATTCAGTATAAGACCAAGTCCGATTGATGACTTAATGCTTCCTGAGAATATTGTTCCAGACTCAGTAATTCCAACATGAAGCGGATGATTAGTCTGTTTTGCAATAAGCTCATGTGCTTTAACACACATCATTACATCAGAAGATTTGATGCTGACAACAAGATTATCATAACCTAAGTCTTCAATAATCTTAACCTTGTCAAGTGCGCTCTCAACGATTCCCTCTGCTGTTACTCCACCATATTTCTCAATAAGGTCTTTCTCAAGTGAACCGCTGTTGACACCAACCCTGATTGGTATATTTCTTTCCCTTGCAACATCAACAACAGCCTTTATCTTGTCTGTTCCGCCGATATTGCCCGGATTAATTCTAATCTTGTCAGCCCCATTCTCCATTGCCATAATAGCCATCTTGTAATCAAAATGTATATCTGCAACGAGAGGTATCTCTATCTGCTTCTTTATCTCTTTGATTGCAAGTGCAGCTTCCTTAGTTGGAACTGTGCATCTGATGATTTCACAACCAGCTTTGGTAAGCTCCTTAATCTGCGCTACTGTTGCAGCAACATCTTCTGTATGTGTATTAGTCATTGACTGGATAAGAATAGGATTGCCACCACCTATAACACATTTTCCTATCTTAACAACTTTAGTATTATCTCTGTACATAACCCCTGTGTCCTTTCTGTATTAGAACAATGCCATTATATCTTTAAACAATACAACAACCATAAGTATGACAAGAAGTATCATACCTATGAAATTAACAATTCCCTCATGCTCTCTCTTAACCGGCTTGCCTCTTAATGCCTCTATTATAAGGAATACAAGTCTGCCTCCGTCAAGTGCCGGAATTGGCAGCAGATTCATTACTCCTAAGTTGGCACTGATAAGTGCTGCAAGATTCATAAGATTAAGGAATACATAAAATGCACCATCTGCCTTACTTTCTTCAACAATCTCACTCATTGTGCTGACAGTTCCAACTGGTCCTAACAATGAATCAAACCCAATCTTTCCTGTAAATAACATTCCAAGACTCTGAATTACAGTCTTGACACTGTATCCGACTTCCTCCACTGAATACTTAAGCGTACCAATAGGAGAAGTCTTTACCCTGTCTCCATATACAACAAAGCCTGTATCATAGCTTTCAACTTCAACCATCTTAGGCTCAACTGTCACATCAACATTTTTTCCATCTCTTGCAACCGTGAATGTGACACTGCTTCCACCACTTGATGTAATGGCTTCTGTCACACTGGAACTGTTCTCCATTGCAGTCCCATCAACTGCTTTGATAACATCATTAGCTTTAAGTCCCGCCTTTTCAGCTGGAGAATCCTTGGTAACTGAACTTATGAGACAATTCTCATTCATCATGATTCCAACCTGATACTTCTGCTGCTTAATATGCTGCGGAGTAACAGTTGTTGTCATCTTTTCACCGTCTCTTGTAAATGTTATGTTAAGAGTCTTATCTGCATTATAAGCCCTATAGAAATAAAAATCCCTGTAAAATGTCACCTTATGTCCATTAACCTTAGTTATGACATCGCCTTCCTGAAGCCCTGCTTCTGTAGCTGGTGAATTATCTTTAATAACGTCAATATCACATGGATCATAGCCAAGACTTCCGACAATAACTACTGCACACACGAAAGCAAGAAGAAAATTAAATACCGGTCCTGCTGCTATAACAGCAATCCTTGCCCAAACCGATTTGCTTGCAAATGACTTTTCCATATCATAACCATTCTCGATAGCAAGCTTTCTTTTCTTAGCTTCTTTTTCTTCATCCGTAAGCTCTTCGTCATTATCTTCTTCTGACTGTATAACACTCATCTCAAGGAACTCATCACCAAGCATCGTACATGCACCGCCAAAAGGAAGTGCTTTAATACAATATTCCGTCTCACCTTTTCTGAAATGTATCAGCTTAGGTCCGAATCCGATTGAGAATTCAACTACCGTTATTCCATTAGCCTTAGCTATTATAAAATGTCCGAATTCATGGACAATAACAATTATACTGAGTACAAGAATCGCCAGAAATACATTAAGAACCAACTTCTACCACCTGCTTTCTATCATGTCTGTTACTATCTTCTGTGTAGAAAGAATCTGCTCTACAGTTGGATTATTAATATAATCCACTTCATTCATGGCGTATTCTATAATATCCGGAATATCCAGATATTTTATCTTTCTGTCTAAAAATCTTGCTACAGCTACTTCATTGGCCGCATTAAGCGCAGTCGGGATATTTCCTCCACGAGCTGCTGCCTCATAAGCAAGCTTAAGTCCCTTGAAAGTCTCCATATCCGGCTTTTCAAATGTAATATTAGCCAGTTCGTAGAAATCAAGTCTTTCTGTGTTAAGCTCTCTTCTTTCAGGGTAATAAAGAGCATACTGTATAGGAAGTCTCATATCAGGACTTCCAAGCTGTGCCATTACAGCTCCATCCTTGAATTCAACCATTGAATGAATTATGCTCTGTGGCTGGACTATAACCTGAACCTTTTCGGCAGGTACTCCAAAAAGCCACTGTGCCTCCATCACCTCAAGCCCTTTATTAACCATAGTAGAAGAATCTATTGTTATCTTGCGTCCCATAGCCCAGTTAGGATGCTTAAGTGCATCCTCTAACTGTACATTTTCAAGGTCAGCTCTTTTCTTTCCTCTGAATGGACCACCAGAAGCTGTAAGAAGAATCTTCTCTATCTCACCACGGTTCTCACCGTTAAGGCACTGGAATATTGCTGAATGTTCACTGTCAACAGGATATATATTAACATTACATTCCTTAGCAAGACTCATAATAATATGACCTGCACACACAAGTGTCTCTTTATTGACAAGTGCAATGTCCTTATGTGCTTTGATAGCTTCAACTGTAGGTGTAATTCCCATCATACCTACAACCGCTGTGACAACAATTTCTGCACTCTCAATTGTTGCAGCCTCAATAAGACCTTCGTCACCACTTACAATCTTAACATCAATATCACCGATAAGAGTCTTTAACTCTGGAACAAGTTCTTCTTTACCTATACATACAAGCTGTGGCTTGAACTCACGGACCTGTTCTGCAAGGTCAGAAACCCTTGTACCCGCTGCAAGTGCAACTACATTAATATCAGCATTTCTTCTAATAACATCTAATGTCTGTGTTCCAATTGAACCAGTTGAACCAAGTATCGAAACGTTCTTCATTATCAACCTCCAAAGACTTTGTTAATAACCTCTATTGACCAGTAAACAACAGGCGCAGTGAATATAGCACTGTCGAATCTGTCCATAATTCCACCATGTCCCGGTATTAACTTTCCATAGTCTTTCACATCATGATTTCTCTTAATAGCAGATGCAGCCAGGTCTCCGAATATAGACAGGAATGCACCTATGAAGCTGGCTATTGCAAATGTATATACAGGATGCACAAGTACATCTGACATCTTAGAGCTTATGGCAAATCCATATCCAAAGCCAAGAAGTGTCGCACCGACAACTCCTCCTATTGCACCTTCGTAAGTCTTCTTAGGTGAAAGCTTTGGAGTCATCTTATGCTTTCCAAGAAATACACCTGTGAAATATGCACATGTATCATTGCCCCATGAAGACACGAATATAAGCCATACGATATATATTCCGTCCTGCAGCATTCTTACCTGATAGATATAAGAAAGTGTTACAGCAACATACACTATACTGAAGAATACCCACATAACATCTTCTGTCTTATATTTTGGAAATGTAAATACATATACTGACATCATAAGTATGCATGAAGCTACAAGAAGCAGTAAAATATATGCCGGATCATTAAGCAAAAGAATAAAATAATAAGTAATTGCCGCTATATATCCTACAACTGCCAGTCCTGTCTTCTCAAGCTTCTTAACTTTAATAAGCTCATACATTCCAACAAGTGAAATAAACAGACTGAACCCGAATGTAACCCAGCCTCCAAAATACAGGCATGTGAAAAGTATGACTATGAGCACAGCTCCGCTCATAATTCTTGTACGCATAATCTACTCCTCCTTAACTCCGCCGAATCTTCTTTCCGTCTTATTATATTTCTCAAATGCTTTAATAAGTTCTTCCCTGTCAAAATCAGGCCAATAAATATCTGTGAAATAAAATTCTGTATAAGCAAGCTGCCAGCACAGATAATTAGATAATCTCTGCTCACCGCTTGTTCTTATAAGTAAATCTGGATCTGGCAATTCCCAAGTATCAAGATTATTACTTATTGTATCTTCATCTATATCTTCAGGCTTAAGACTTCCTTCTGATACCTTGCCGGCAATCTTTCTTACCGCTCTTGTTATCTCATCTCTTCCACCATAATTAATGGCTATAGTAAAATTAAGCCCTGTATTATTCTTGGTTTTCTCTTCAAGATTATTGATACTGTCTATAATATCCTGGCTGAGTTCATCTTTTCTTCCAATAACCCTGCATCGCACATTATTCTTCATGGATTTCTTAACACAATCCTTAAGATAAGTTCTTAAGATTCCCATAAGAGTACTTACTTCTTCCGTTGAACGTTTCCAGTTCTCTGTTGAAAAAGCATATACAGTAAAATACTTTACACCAAGCTCATCTACGACATAAAGCATATCTTCAACAACTTTGCTTCCCTGCACATGTCCCATTGTTCTTGGGAGATGTCTTTTCTTAGCCCATCTTCCATTACCATCAAGAATAACGGCAACATGCCCCGGAATCTTTAATCCGAGACTCTCGTTAAATGTATCCATATCTATGATTCCTCTCGCAATTCATTCAATTACAAAAAGGCTGTTGTAAAATATCCAACAGCCCTGACATTTTCTTAAACTGTAAGTATCTCTTTCGTCTTATCATCTATAGCACTATCAATCATAGCAATATACTTATCAGTAATCTTCTGAATTTCATCCTCTGAATTCTTAGCTTCATCATCAGAGATATCTCCTGCCTTGTTCTCTTTCTTTATTGCATCGTTGGCATCTCTTCTGATATTACGGATAGCAACCTTGGCATTATCACCCTTCTTCTTGATATCCTTAGCAAGTTCTTTTCTTCTGTCTTCTGTTAATTCAGGGAACACAAGTCTGATTGTCTTACCATCATTGTTAGGTGTAAGTCCTAAATCTGATACAAGAATTGCTTTCTCAATATCCTTAATAAGGCTTGCTTCCCAAGGCTGAATCTGAATCATTCTTGCTTCTGGTACAGAAACATTGGCAACCTGCTGGATTGGTGTAGGTGTTCCATAATAATCAACTCTTAATCTGTCAAGAATATGTGGGTTAGCTCTTCCGGCTCTTATTGTTACATATTCTTCCTTTAAGTTGTCAACTGACTTCTGCATTCTTCCTTCAATATCTTTAATATTTTCCATAAAATCCTCCATTAATATTATATTAATCAACAGTTACTACTGTTCCATTAAACTTTCCTGATAAAGCATTAACTATGCTGTTCTCTTCTTCGAGTCCGAATACCATAAGAGGCATCTTATTCTCCATACACATAACTGAAGCTGTCATATCAATAACTCCAAGCTTCTTCTCAACAACTTCTTTGATTGAGATTGTATCATACTTCTTAGCCTCTGGATTAAGCTTAGGATCGCTGTCATATATTCCATCAATCGCCTTAGCAAGAAGAATAGCATCTGCATCAAGCTCAATAGCTCTTAATACAATACCTGTATCTGTTGAGAAATATGGATGACCTGTTCCTCCTGCAAAGAATACAACCATGCCTTTCTCAAAATACTTATTAGCTCTGTCCTTAGAGAAAAGCTTTGTCATGCTTTGTCATGCTTCCACATTCGAATGGTGTAAGAATATTAG
>OLRF01003947.1_pt1 | contig 10985 bp, 8 predicted proteins | sample 1672061 | NCBI WGS metagenome assembly OLRF01 (sample SAMEA3136641, study PRJEB25190) | human gut metagenome | reverse complement strand
CCCCTCCATCCTTCTCAGAATGCAGCTTCCTGAAAATGGTACTGCGGTTGACCTTGAAGACTTCGGCAACCTTCTGGACGGAACCATGCACCTTGAGGGCCTTGCGGAGGATGCCGCGCTCGATGTCGGCCATGATGTCCTTGAGGGGGCGCTCATAGTTGATGCCGTCGTCAGGGAAAAACAGCTCCTCATTTTCGTTGCCGGTCATGTGCCGGGGCAGGTCCTTGACGGAGAGCGGGCCGTGATCCTTGGTGATTACGATGCTGTGCATGAGGTTCTGGAGCTCGCGCACGTTGCCGGGCCACGAGTACTGGCGCAGGGCTTCCATGAGGCCGGGCGTGAGGTTCATGTGCTTGCGGTACTTGGAGGTGAACACGTTCAGAAAATGCGTCACGAGGGGCTGGATGTCGTCGGGGCGCTCGCGCAGGGGCGGGATGTTCACTACGGCCACGTTGAGGCGATAGTAAAGATCGCGCCGGAAAAGGCCCTTTTCGACGCGTTCCGCAAGGTTGCGGTTCGTGGCGGCGATGATGCGGACGTTGACCTTGCGGGGCTTGGAGGAACCCACGCGCATGATCTCGCCGTCCTGAAGCACGCGGAGCAGGCGGGTCTGCATGGCAAGGCTCAGTTCGCCGATTTCGTCGAGAAATACCGTACCGCCGTCGGCCATTTCAAAATAGCCGCTCTTGCCCTTGTTGCCCGCTCCGGTAAAGGCCCCCGGCATGTAGCCGAAGAGCTCCGATTCGGTGAGGCTTTCGGAAATGCCGCCGCAATCCACCTTGAGGAACATCTTTTCCTTGCGCGGGCTGAGCTCGTGCGTGAGGCGGGCCACCACGTCCTTGCCGACGCCCGTTTCGCCGAGGATGAGCACCGTGGCGTCGGAACTGGCGAACCGTTCCACAAGGCTCATGACCTCTTTCATTTCGCGGCTTTCAAAGACGGGGACGAGTTCGCGGGTCTGTTCGCGGGCAAGGAAGGCGAGGCGGTCGTGGAACTGCTCAATGAGTTTCTTCTGGGCGGTCATCTCCTCCTGAAGCTGGGTCAGGACGGTGATGTCGCGGGCAAACGTCACGACAAGGCACAGCTGCCCCTTGTCGTCGAAAACGGGATGCCCGGTCAGAACCAGGCGTTTCCCGTTGGCGAGCTGCTGGACATGGGTGGCCGGTTTTCCGGTCTCGACGATCTGCGGATTGACGACTTTGTCGAACGTCCCCTGCTGGACAAGCGTACGGATGTTTTTGCCCCGGATTTCCCCCTGCCGCAGCCCGGTCAGGGTTTCGTACATTTTGTTGACGAACAGGGTCGTCCCCTCCACGTCGCTGATGAAGACACCATCGGAGAGGGTGTCGAGGATGCTTTCAAAATGGGGGGCAAGGGACTTCATAGAAGCGTTTTCCATAGGCATCGCGGGAGAAATAAAATGATTGCAGGGGAATTGATTCCCCCATGCTAGTGCCTGCACGCAAGAACGTCAAGGTGTGCGCGGAAACGGGACGGGAAGATGGCAAGAAAAACAAAACCCCCGCCCGGCTTACCGGGCGGAGGCATCTTTTTCAAAGGGAGAGGGGCGGAAGCTTATTTTTCTTCCGGCACGGCGCCGCGGGTTTCATCGACGATCCGCTGGATGCGCTGTGCGACGCCGTCGGGCAGGCTGACATCGCCCATGGCGTATTCGCGGCTCAGGAAGTCGTACTTCTGGGTTCCCAGACGGTGGTAGGGCAGGGCTTCATAGCCGACATTCTCATAGCCCTTGAGGAATTCGCCAAGGGCGTGGGCAAATTCGTCATTATCGTTGAAGCCGGGAATGACGGGCGTACGTACTTGGACATGCAGGTTGGGGAACTCGGTGATCAGCTTCTTGAGGTTGCTGAGGATGAGCTCATTGCCGACGCCGGTGCCTTCACGGTGCTTTTCGCTGTCCATCTGCTTGACGTCGAACAGGACATAGTTGAGGTACTGGGCGGCTTCCTTGAGGGTTTCCCACGGAACGCAGCCACAGGTTTCGACGGCGGTTTTGATGCGGCGATGGCGGGCCTCCCGGAGCAGCGGGAGAGCGATGTCGGCGTGCATGAGGGGCTCACCGCCGGAAAGGGTCATACCGCCGCCGGAGCGGGCATAGAACAGGGCGTCCTTTTCCACTTCCTTGAGGATCTGATCGACGGTTTTGTTTTCGCCGTAGATGATCATCCCCTGAGCGGGACAGGCGTGGGCGCAGTCGAGCGTCTTACAGGCGTCGCATTTGCTGCGGTCGAGCGTCAGCGTGCCGTCTTCGTTGACGGTGATGGCGTCGTGCTGGCAGGCCTTGATGCAGCGATGGCAGCCGATGCAGCGGCCCTTGTTATAGGCGACCTGCGGGTGCGAGGCTTGGGATTCGGGGTTACTGCACCATTTGCACGACAGGGGGCAGCCCTTCAGGAAGACGATGGTCCGGATGCCGGGACCGTCGTGAACGGAATATTTCTGGATATTGAAGACGGTTCCGGTCGCCTTTCTATCTTCAAAGGAACCCATGGACTACCTCTTTTTTTCTGAGCGTTAAAGTTGGAAATGGCGGGCCAGATAACTCCGGCCCGCCATTTATTTAATCATTCATCCTGCGTACCGCAAGCGGCCCAAACTTACATCTGGTCGTGGCCGGTACGGGCGATGAGGTCGTTCTGCAGGTCGGGGGTCAGGTCGACGAAGTAGGCGCTGTACCCGGCGATGCGGACGATGAGGTTACGATACTTCTGAGGATCCTTCTGAGCCTTCTTCAGCGTATCGGCGTTGATGACGTTGAACTGGATGTGCCACAGCTTCAGGTCGCACCACGTACGGATGAACTGCACCAGCTTTTCGGTACCGGCATCGCCTTCAACGCACTTGGGGGTGAACTTCACGTTGATCAGGCGGGCAGCACGGGCGCGCATGCCGTAGTTCTTCGTGTTGTGGTTGGAGAGCAGGATGGCGGTGGGGCCATTGTGGTCGGCGCCGTGGGACGGGGAAGAACCGTCAGACAGCGGGAACCACGCCACGCGGCCGTTCGGGGTAGCGGAAACAACCTTGCCGAAGGGCACGTGAGAGGTGAAGGGCACGTAACGGGCGTCGTTGTTGATGCCCATTTCCTTGCCGTACTTGGCGGCGAAGGCAACAGCCATGCGGTCGAGTTCACGGCCGATTTCGTCGGCGTATTCGTCGTCGTTGCCGTAGCAGGGAGCCGTGCGGAGAAGCTGCTGGATGTCTTCGTAGCCTTCAAAGTTGGCTTCGAGGGCGTCGATGAGCTGATCCATGGTGAGCTTCTTGTCTTCAAACACGAGCTTCTTGATGGCGGCCAAGGAGTCGATGACGGTGCCGAGGCCCATGAATTCAAAGTAGCCGAAGTTCAGGCCTTCGGGGATCTGGGGCTGATGCAGGTCGATGCAGTGCTTGCGGCAGAGGGCGTGCAGCACGGAACCCATGGGCTGGGCGAAGTGCTTGGCGCGGGTCTGGATAACAATGTACTGCTGGATGAACGTCGTGCGGAGCAGGAGCATATGCTGCTGCACGTAGGCGTTCCAGAATTCATCCCAAGTCTTGAACTTACGGGCGTCGCCGGTCGGGATGCCGAGCTGCACGTCGCCGTACTTCTTCATCTTGCCGTCATACAGGGTCATTTCAACGGCGGAAGCGAAGTTGGTGTAGGCGCCGCCGGAGGTGTAGGTGTCGCGGTTGGGCATACGGATTTCGATGCAGCCGGACACGGCGTAGTCAAGGGCTTCCTCAAAGGTAGCGCCCTTGGAGACGTACAGCGGGATGCATTCTTCGTCGTTGCACAGCTTGGGGAAGCCGGAGCCGAACTTGATGGTTTCGGCGACGTCCCACAGGTAGCGTTCAGGGGCGCGGCTGTGGATACGGGCGGCGAGGTCGGGGTAGTGCAGCGGGAATTCGCGCTTGGACTTCAGGAACAGATAGGTCAGATCGTTGGTCGCGTCGCGGCCGTCCGGGGTCTGGCCGCCAATGGTGACGGCTTCCCAGTGAGCGTAGCCTTCGTTGAAGGCGCCGCCGGCGGGGGAGATGTACATGTCGATGAACTCGGCCATGCCGACCCACATGCATTCCAAGTATTCCAGAGTCTTTTCATCGGTCAGGGTGCCGGCTTCCATGTCCTTCTTGTAGAAGGGATAGAAGTACTGGTCCATACGGCCGTTGGAAATGGTGGTACCGGTCTTCTGTTCCAGACGAGAGAACATCTGGGTGAAGTACTGGGACTGAACGGCTTCGTAGAAGTCGCGGGCCGGGTTGGCGGGCACGTGTTCGGCGTTTTCAGCCATGCGGATGAGTTCGGCCTTGCGAACCGGATCAGCGCAAGCTTCGGCGGCCTTGCGGGCAGCTTCGGCATGGCGCTTCGCCCACAGGATGATGGCGTCGCACACGAGGATGGTGGCTTCGATGAAGGGGCGCTTGTCCACCTGATCCACAGGGGAAGCGGGATCAAGGGCGGCCAGCTTTTCTTCCATTTCCTGCTTCAGGCCATTGAAGCCGCGCTTCAACACCACTTCGTAGTCATGCACCCACTGGATGGAGGAACGGAACGAAGAGGTTTCGTTGACGATGAAGCGGGAGATGAGGCCGTCGGGATCGTCGTAGGTCAGCTTGTGAACTTCGGGGGGAAGAGCCTTGTTCAGGGCTTCATGATAGGTGCGGCCCTTCCAGAAGGGAGCGATCTGCTCAACCACGATCTTGGCGTCTTCGGGGCTGATGGAAGCCGGAGACTGCGGACGAGTGGGGAGGTCGCGCACGGCGATGTCGAGGAAGTCGCCGTCGAGTTCGGGATACAGGATACCGTAACGGCCGTCATGACCGCCGCAACGGCCGAGGAGGAGCTGATCGTCCTGCACCATGACGGTGATGTTCTTGGCAACGTTCATCAGAGCCTTGGCCCAGCGGAGAACCAGAGGCTGGCCCACGGTTTCAGACATGGACTGGGTGAAGTACAGGGCGCGTTCCACGTCGATAGCGGGCTTCTGGCCGTCGAAACGTTCCAGCAGCTTGAACACGCGCTTGTGGGATTCGCGATAGATATCTTCTTTACCGGCGATCTTGTCTTCGAGACGTTGCTCATGAGGCGATTTGATTTCAGCTACCTGAGTCATGTCACTTCTCCGTGTAGGAATTAAGGTTGTGTTATGATGTGTGGAGCTTTCCGGCGAACCGCTCGGAAGTTCTCGTTCCCTTCTTCACTTGTCTTGCTTAGAATAAAGCAAGGGCCGTGCCAGAAAGGTTAGAAAAAATGTTTTCCTGTTATTTTGCATGATTGCGGAAGAGAGGATTTTGGAGCCTTTTTGTGCGAATAGGCGTAGTCGCAATTTTGCATCACTTATTAGGAATAAACCGCAAATAGCAGACATCTTATGTTGCATTTTTGCGACAGAGAGGGGTTTTCCTGCAACCTTTGCCTGTTTTCGGGCAGTGAACAGAAACAATTCCTGACAACAGTTTTTATCTAATTGATATTATATGATAAAAAACTCCCTTTGAAAGAGGAGGGGGAGGTTGGGATAGAAAAGATGATGCAAAAATGCGACACGGGAAAAGTTTGTTTTGTGAAAAAAAGAGTTTTAAAAAGCCTTCCCACAAGCTGGAACTATCGGAAAAGACAACCGATCCGAGCTGGGCCGCATCATTTCCCAAAGGCAATCTGTGCCGAGGAAGGGCATAAACAGGAGCCTTATAAGCGCAAAACCCTTTAAAACTAGACAAGTAGGCATGGAAAAAGGAAGAAAGGCTTTCTCCTCAAAGGCTCCCGCTGCCGTACATCCCATAATGAGAAAGGGGGAGAGGCCCCAGCCCCTCCCCCCACAAAAGGCATACGCTACAATCAGACGATGCGGAAGTTGTCCACAACGCAGCAGCGGCGCAGACGCACGAACGAGCGGGCGCAGGTCACACCTTCACCGGTGGGGGTGGAGATGGTCATGGTCGTCCAGCCTTCGCCACCAGCGCCGAGGGCGGCGAGGTGCGGGCCGTTCTTGACGAACAGGCTGGTATTCATGGCACGGGCCATCTTGTCCATGTTGTCGATGTTGCGGGAGTGCATGCCGGCGGTGTGGGACAGGCCGCGTTCGAGGATGAGGGCCCATTCAATGGCCTCATCCACGTTGGCGGCGCGCAGCACCGGCACAACGGGCATCAGCTGTTCCACGCGGGCAAACACATGGTTGATGTCGCGCTTCACGTCCACGATGAGCAGACGGCAGCTGTCGGGCACGTCAATGCCGGCGGCCTTGGCGATGACGGCGGCGTCACGACCGACCCATTTCGGGTTCGGGTTCGGAGCCTTGCCGCCTTCAACCTGGGGATAGTTGCGCAGAACCACGCGGGCCACGGCTTCAGCCTGTTCGAGGCTGATTTCCACGGCGCCGATGGCCTTCATTTCGGCCTTCAGCTGATCGGCGATGGAATCCACGGCGATGATTTCTTTTTCGTCGGCGCAGATGATGTTGTTGTCGAAGGAAGCGCCGTCATAGATGCTGCGGGCAGCGCGGGCGATGTTGGCGGTTTCGTCGACGACGACCGGCGGGTTGCCGGCGCCGGCGGCGATGAGGCGCATGGTGGCGACCTTGCGGGCCTGGGCCACAACAGCTTCACCGCCGGTCACCACGAGCAGCTTGATGCGGGGATGCGAGAAGAGCTCCTGAGCCACTTCGATGGTGGGTTCCTTCACAGCGACAAGCAGGTTGGCGATGCCGGTGGCTTCGATGATGGCCTTGTTCAGAACCTGAATGGCCGTCTGGGAAGCGCGCTTGGCGTTGGGGTGGGGAGCGAAGACTATGGCGTTGCCGCCAGCGATCATGCTGATGGCGTTGTTGATCACCGTGGCGGTCGGGTTGGTGGAGGGCGTCACGGAAGCGATCACGCCCCAAGGAGCGTTTTCGATGAGGGTCAGGCCCATGTCGCCGGAAATGGCCATGGGGGAGAGGCATTCGGTGCCGGGAGTACGCTCGCAAACGAGGATATTCTTGGCAATCTTGTCGCTCACGCGGCCCATGCCGGTTTCGTTGTGGGCGATTTCAGCGAACGACTTGGCGTTTTCAAGGCCGGCCTTGCGGATGGCGGCGATGATTTTGTCACGCATGGCGACGGTGCTGATCTTCTTCTGAGCGACTTCGGCGGCCTGCACGGCGTCTTCGAGGCGGTCGAAGAGGCCGAAGTCGCCGCAGTCGCAGCCGCAACCGCCGGCGGCGACAACGGTCGTAGCAGCCGCAGTGGGCTGATCGGACATCATCTTTTTCAGAACTTCAACGACAATGCGTTCCACATCTTGTTGGCGCACGTCCATATCTATACTCCTATGCTGGAAGCCGGACCCCGCGGGCCTTTGAGGACTGCCGGGCGGGGGGCCTGTTTTTTCTGTTTGTCACCCTCGTCAGAAAACGAGGCAGAGCGGAAAACCGCGGCTTTCCGTAGGGGCGGTGAGCCGCCCACAGGGGCTATTCCCCCTGATTTTTGCGATAAATAGCTGCCTTACCTGCATTTACATGGTCGACGATGCCGACAATGACCAGATCCAGAGGCGCATCTTTGTCGATGGCAAAACGTGCGGAACTGCCGCGGGACACGATAACCCATTCGCCCTCGCCCGCGCCGATGGGATCGGCGGCGACTTGGGAGCGGCCGATGGATTCACCCTTCTCATTGAGCAGATCAACGAGGAGCAGCGAGTTGTACGGCAAACCGGGGCACCGGACCGTGGAAACGACCTGACCAATGACTTTTGCAAGTTCCATGTATGTCTCCGTTCCCGGAAGACGGCCTTCCGGGAGCATTCCGTAAGGAAGCTGACGGCCGGGCCGGGGCATGAGGCCCCGGCGAGACCGACGAGCAGGGCTTAACCCAGCTTAAGTGCGCGGACGAGCTTACTTGCGGCTCAGGGGGAACACGGCTTCCAGGTCCTGATGGGGGCGAGGAATGACATGGACGGCCACGAGCTCGCCACCCACGCGCTGCACAGCGGCGGCGCCGGCGTCGGTAGCGGCTTTGCAGGCGGCCACGTCGCCGCGGACGAGGGCGGTCACATAGCCGCCGCCGATCTGTTCGTAAGAAACGAGCTGCACGCGAGCAGCCTTGACCATAGCATCAGCGGCTTCGATGAGACCAACCAGACCACGGGTTTCGATCATGCCAAGAGCGTCCATTGTGAACTCCTTTTAGGATTGTTGTTAGCTTGGTTACCCGGAACGGAACGATCGGGTAACGCGTTACCGTGTTGTGTGCCGTTCCGTTTTATTGCTGTCCTCCGCGGTTCATGCCCAAGCCGACGACACTGATTTTGTAAATGTCGTCGCTGCTGCATCCCCGCGAAAGGTCATGCCAACCGTGCGCAAAGCCCTGGAGCAGGGGGCCGAGGGCCGTCCAGCCGCCGAAGCGCTGCGCGATTTTATAACCGATGTTGCCGGCTTCAAGGGAGGGGAACACGAACACGTTCGCGCTCCCGGCGACCGGGCTTCCCGGCGCCTTGAGCCTGGCGACTTCGGGCTCGACGGCGGCGTCCAGCTGGAGTTCGCCGTCCACGAGCAGATTGGGTTCACGGGCCTTGATTTCCTCAAGAGCCGCGCGCACCTTGTCGACGCGTTCATGCTTGGCGCTGCCCTTCGTGGAGAAGGAAAGCAGGGCCACACGGGCGTCGTCGCCCATGACGCGCTTGTACACTCCGGCGGTGCTGATCGCAATGTCCGCAAGCTGCGCGGAGGTGGGTTCAGGAATGACCGCGCAGTCGGTGAACATGCAGACTTTGTTGTCCTTCAGCATGAAGAAGAAGCTCGACACGGTCTTGCTTCCGGCTGCGGTGCCGATCATGCGCAGGCCGGCGCGGATGACGTCGGCCGTGGAGGACAAGTTCCCGGCAACGCCGATTTCGGCTTCACCGCGGCGGACCATGAGGGCGCCGGCGGCGAGGGGGTTCTTGACGGCTTTGACGGCTTCCTCTTCCGAAATGTCTTTGCCCTTGCCCTTTTGGATCGCCATGTACTCCGCGGCGTTGTGCTGAAGCAGGGCCTGGTTGTACGGGTTGACGACCTGAAGGGAGACGCCGGTTTCGCCGCTTTCCTGCAGCGCGGTGCGTACCTTTTCGGGGTCGCCGATGAGGATGGGTTCGACGAGGCCTTCGCGGATCAGCTTGGCGGCGGCGGAAACCACGCGCCGGTCTTCACCGTCGGAGTAGACCACGACACCTTTCCGGGCGCGGCATTTTTCGAGGCAACGTTCGAACACGCTCATTACAGACCAACCTTGCTGATGTCGCGGCCGGATTCGGCAACGACGGTCAGGAGCATGAGGACATAGATGGCGCTGCTCAGGCGGTTCAGGGACGCGAGGATGTCTTCGCGTTCCATGCCGACCTGCACATAGGCCACTTCAACTTCACGGGCCTGGGCGCGCAGCCAGTTGAGCAGCGCGACGTTCGGGCCGAGGGCCACGTCAGGGACAATGTGGCCCTGACCGAGGTACTTCATGGGATCGTGGGAGACGAGGCGGATGGCTTCGGCGTTCATGCCGCACAGGGACTGCGCGGGCACGGCTTCGCCGGAGACTTCGGCCTGAAGGATCTGCCACAGCCACACGTTGATGTCGGAAAGGCCGTTCCTGAGGACGGCGGGGAGCTTGTTGTTGCCGTCGAATCCGGTCTGCACCAGCACCGTGCTGGAAATGAGGGTATCCAGCTTGCCGCGCAGGAAAATGCGCGGGTGGGACTTGGAGACGACCGTATCGGCGTCAAGGTAGGTTCCATCGGGGAACGAGGCCTGTTCGGCAGCCGGAGCGGCCGGGGCGGCGGGAGCCTCTTCCGCAGCGGGGGCCGCGGGTTTGGCTTCCTCGACAGGCGCCGCTTCCACGGTGCACTGACCGGGCAGGATCACGCGGCAGTTGCGGCTGCGCAACAGCTCCGTGGCCGCCGGAGTCAGGCGTTCGCCGGCCTGAAGGCGAAATTCGCCCCCCTGGCCCAGCTCGCAACGCTGTCTGACATCTTCTTCGGTAAGAAAGATCATGATTGTTTCCTTCGTTATGGTCTAGGAACGCGGCTAGGCGGCTACCGCGACCGTGGCGCACCGCACGTGTCCGGAAGAGGAGAGTTCCACTTCCGTGCCCGCAGGGATGCTGAACACGTCGCCGTGGGCCGCGCTGAAGGTCGTGCCCTCAATGCTCAGGTTCAAGTCGCCTTCCAGCACGACGAGCACTTCCGTACGCCGGAACGTCCAGGAAAACGAGAGGTTTTCCCAATCCAGATAACCCACGGAGGCGGCATCCCCTTTGGCGGGGGAAAGCACGTCCATGACGGCCACACTGTCCTTCGCCGGGGAGCCTCCCCAATACTGGGCTTTGCTGTCGACGTGGGTGACGCCTCCAGCCTGCCTGACGCCGGGGCGCACCTCTGGAGCCGCACAAGCGCCCATCTCGGCAAGGACGGAGGCGATCAACCGATCGATCAACGCTTCGTCGGCGGTTCCCGCGGGAAGGGCCGACAAAACCCCGCGCCGGATGGCGACGAGGAGGTCATCGGAGCCCTGTTCCGCCGTACTGGGAGCCGCCACGGCCTCGGCGGCCATGGGGTTGCTGCCGGGCGTGAACACGACCGGAGGCACCGGCTGCGCCGCCGGAGCGGCGGACGCGGTGAAGGCGGTGGTGGACTACTGCACGGAGCACTACGGCCCATTGTCCTTTGAAGCCGGCGGAACCCTGAAGCTCATTCAGAGCCGGGTTGCGGGCGGCGGCTATGCCTCGGATGGAGCCAGTCTGCTGGACGAGGCGGATTTTACTGCCGTCAATCTGAGCGATGACGGCAAAGGCACTGTTCCAGGCGAGGTGATGATCCACGAGCTGGTCCACCAGTGGTGGGGGCTGGGGAACATGTTTGATGTTGCGGCGGGCCCCTGGTCGGCGGAGGGCCTGACGGTTTACACGACCTACCGCATCGTGAAGGACCTTTATGATGAGGACTATGCCCAAAAGAACTATGTGGAATCGTGGCGGCA
>OLRF01003929.1_pt1 | contig 11034 bp, 5 predicted proteins | sample 1672061 | NCBI WGS metagenome assembly OLRF01 (sample SAMEA3136641, study PRJEB25190) | human gut metagenome | reverse complement strand
TTACATCTTGTTTTCTTTATTAACACTGCAAAGATACGAAATGTTTTCGAAAATATGTTCTAAAACATAAGAAAAGTGTATCGTTAGTTGATTTTTCTTTTTATAAGGCCTGATTTGGCAAGTGTATATTACAAATATATTGCATAACTTTGCGCTTTATCAAGAAAAACGACTATGCTCAAACGGATACCCCACACATACACCATCATTTCTTCGGTCATTCTACTCTGTGCAGTGCTTTCCTGGATCATTCCTGCCGGAGAATATATGCGAGAGACAATCGACGTAAACGGTATTTCCCGCACTGTCATTGTAGACCATTCTTTCCACCGGGTAGAACAGACACCCCAGACCTGGCAAGTGTTCAGCTCCCTTCTTGAAGGCTTCGAACGTCAGGCAGGGATTATAGCTTTCTTACTGATTATGGGAGGTGCCTTTCAAATAATGAATAGCAGCCGTGCTATTGATACCGGCATTTTTTCATTTCTGAATTTCACGAAAGGACTTGAAAAACACCGACTGATCAAAATACTGGGAGTAAACAATGTAGTGATATCCTTAGTCATCATCCTTTTCAGCCTTTTCGGTTCCGTATTCGGTATGAGTGAAGAGACACTGGCCTTCGTCATCATCATTGTCCCACTTGCCATATCAATGGGATATGACTCCATCACCGGGCTGTGTATGGTATACGTAGCTGCCCATATCGGCTTTTCCGGTGCAGTACTGAATCCTTTTACGATCGGCATTGCGCAAGGTTTGTCTGATCTCCCGTTGTTCTCAGGATTTGAATACCGTATGTTTTGTTGGCTGGTACTGACCACCGCCCTGATTGTTTGTGTACTCAGATATGCCGCTGTCGTCAAAAAGCATCCGGAAAAATCACCTATGTATCATGCTGACGCTTATTGGCGGAAACGGGAAAAAGAAAGCTGTGGAGAGATATCCCATGTAACGACTCGCCAAGCATGGATCGTATACCTATTGTTACTCGTGTCCTTGGGGTTGTTCTCCATCATCTACCCGATCAGTACTTTTTCAGTAGGTGAAGCATCAGTCACCTGCTATGCAGTTCCCACCTTATCTATCTTGTTTGCAGTTTTCGGTTGGCTGGGTTTACGCAAATCCAACCAGTTCTTTATATTGACCTTACTCGCATTCACTATTCTTTTCCTGATTATCGGTGTCATGGGTCATGGCTGGTATTTACCGGAGATATCCGCCATCTTTCTGGCAATGGGCATTCTTTCGGGGTTTGCCAATAGTGAACATGCAGATGCTATCATCAAGCAATTCATGGATGGAGCCAAAGACATGTTGTCGGCCGCCATAGTTGTGGGACTGGCCGGAGGGATTATTCAAATACTGCAAGACGGACATATCATCGACCCCATTTTACATTCTTTGGCTTCACTGATGGGAGAAGCTGGAAAAATAGTATCTTTGGGGGTGATGTATCTGATACAGACACTCATTAACCTGATTATCCCTTCCGGGTCCGCCAAAGCAGCGTTAACCATGCCTATCATGGCACCCTTTTCCGATGTCATCGGACTTTCGCGGCAAGCTACGGTAATGGCTTATCAGTTTGGTGACGGATTTACCAATATGATCACCCCTACTTCTGCTGTATTGATGGGTGCCTTAGGCATTGCCCGCATACCTTATGAGATTTGGGTAAAATGGTTCTGGAAGATACTTCTTTTATTCATTATCCTAGGAATGGTACTACTGATTCCCACGGTACTTTTCCCATTGAATGGATTTTAGAGTTCCGTTCTCTTTCCTTCACCCGGAAAATGGAAAAGAACCGGACTCCGAAGAATGTAAACCAGAATTTCCATAAATGACCATAAAGATACCGAAAGATTAAAGTAGAAAACAGTAATTCCGGAAAGATGAAACAAAAAGAGAAAGAAATCAAAACTAAATATATGAACCAAAAGCATTCACTCCCCCCTCTCCTTAAGAGAGGAACGGGGGTGAGGCCTTACTTAACAACAAATTGTATGAAAACCCTAACCCGCTTTCTAATCATTCCGATGTTGTCGGTTGCGTTCTTTTCATGCAGTGAGTCCCATTTCCTGAAAGATGTGGCTTACCGAAACCAAGTGACGCAAGATTTTGAAATGAAGAAGCAGCAACTTCCCAATGGAGAGTTGTTTGCAGTGTTTAATGAAAAGCTCACCATTCCCGAACAAGAGGCTTTAATGTTCCTCTATGCCTACATGCCTACAGGTGACGTAACGGATTATACAGGCGACTACTATCTGGAAAATGTCAGACTCTCCGATCAGGCACGTCGGGAAATGCCTTGGGGAAAAGAAATCCCCGATGACGTATTCCGTCATTTTGTGCTCCCCATTCGGGTAAACAATGAAAACCTGGATGACTCACGCCGGGTGTTTTACAATGAACTGAAAGACCGTGTGAAGAATCTGTCATTACACGACGCTGTACTCGAGGTAAACCACTGGTGCCACGAAAAGGTAATCTACACCCCAAGTGATGCCCGTACGAGTTCTCCACTCGCTTCCGTAAAAACCGCTTATGGTCGCTGTGGTGAAGAATCCACCTTCACCGTAGCAGCTCTTCGCTCGGTAGGTATTCCGGCACGACAGGTATATACTCCGCGTTGGGCACATACCGATGACAACCATGCATGGGTAGAAGCCTGGGTAGATGGCAAATGTTATTTCTTTGGTGCCTGTGAACCGGAACCGTTTTTGAACCTGGTTTGGTTTAATGCTCCCGCCAGTCGTGGTATGCTGATGCATACAAAGGTATTCGGACGCTATACCGGACAAGAAGAAATCATGTACGAAACTCCGAATTATACAGAGATCAACGTGATTGACAATTATGCTCCGACTGCCAAAGGTTCCGTACTCGTGACAGATGCCGAAGGTCAGCCGGTAGCCGATGCTACCGTAGAGTTCAAGGTCTATAACTACGCTGAATTTTATACGGTGGCCACCAAACATACAGACCGGAGCGGGCATGCATCATTGACTGCCGGCAAGGGTGATATGTTGGTATGGGCCTCCAAAGACGGACGGTTCGGTTATTCTAAACTATCATTCGGCAAAGACAATGAACTGAAGATCACACTGGACAAAAACGCCGGTGAAACCTATTCGCTTCCACTGGATATCGTTCCTCCTGCCGAAGGCGCCAACCTGCCCGAAGTGACTCCGGAACAACGTACTGAAAATGATCGGCGCATGGCACAGGAAGATTCTATCCGCAACGCATACGTAGCCACTTTCATTACCGAAGAGCAAGCTCGGACTTTTGCCAAAGAGAATAAGCTGGATGAAACCGAAACAGTACGCTTACTGATAGCTTCCAGAGGTAACCACCAGACTTTAACCGATTTCCTTTCTGATGCTGTAAAAGCCGATAAGGCCGGTCAGGCTATCAGCCTGCTGAAAGTAGTCTCGGCCAAAGACCTGAGAGACGTAAGCCCGGAAGTATTGAACGACCATCTGAATAACTCCGGCCTGCCCGCTTCTGAAGATTTCTGTAGCAACGTACTGAACCCGCGTGTAGCCAATGAAATGATCACTCCTTACAAAGCATTCTTCCGGAAAGAGATTCCGGCAAGTGAAGCAGAAGCCTTCCGCAAAAATCCACAAGCTTTGGTAGAATGGTGTAAAAAAGAGATCACAATCAATAACGAATTAAACTCACAACGTATACCAATGTCACCAATGGGTGTATGGAAAGCCCGGGTAGCAGACGAGAAATCCCGTAACATTTTCTTTGTATCCATGGCCCGTAGCCTGGGTATTCCTGCCTGGATAGATGAAGTGACCGGCAAGATTCAATATCGGACTTTCAATGACAACAACCTCAAGAACGGCAAGGTCTATGATGTCGATTTTGAAGCCGCACAGCAAACGCAGGCACCAACCGGAACGCTCGTAGCCCGCTACCGGCCGATCCTTTCGTTGAGTGATCCAAAATACTATTCACACTTCACCCTCTCAAAGTTCCGCAATGGAACCTTCCAACTCCTCAACTACGACGAAGGTGACGTAGATATGGGTGGAGGAGCCACCTGGTCGAACTTGCTGAAGAATGGTACACGCCTGGACACAGGATACTATATGATGGTAACCGGTACTCGCATGGCAAGCGGAGCTGTATTGGCTAATGTGACTTTCTTCACCATTGAAGAGGGAAAGACAACAACTGTCGATCTGGTCATGCGCGAAAGCAAAGACCAGGTACAAGTAATTGGTAATTTTAATTCCGAATCGACTTATCTGCCTATAGGAACCTCCGAACCGCAAAGTATTCTTCAGACTTGTGGCCGGGGATACTACGTTGTAGCAGTGCTGGGAGCCGGACAAGAACCCACTAACCATGCCCTTCGGGATATTGCAGCTTTAAGCGGTGAATTTGAAAAATGGGGACGCAAAATGGTGTTGCTCTTCCCTAGTGAAGAACAGTACAAAAAGTTCCGCCCGTCAGAATTCCCCGGATTGCCTTCAACCATTACCTATGGTATCGACGTAGATGGAGCGATCCAGAAACAAATTGCCGAATCGATGAAGTTGCCAAACAGCACCATCCTGCCCATGTTTATTATCGGTGATACATTCAACCGGGTAGTCTTCGTGTCACAAGGTTATACCATCGGACTGGGCGAACAGTTAATGAAAGTAATCCATGGATTATAGAATAAAACGGGCACTTGCCTGAAACATATCCTCCATTAAAAAAGGAAGAAGTTCAGACTTCTTCCTTTTTTAATATATCATGAAATAGAAACAGACATCAAAGATTCCCTCCATACCGTTCACTATTCCCCAAACGTAAATATCCCTTTTATAGGTGTGTCGCCCGGAGAGTAACTTGTTATTCCCACTCTTCCCTCATAATAGGAGCTTTCAACAATAACCGTTACCTTTTCAGCATTATCCAATAACAAGGTTATATCTTCTTTTCCATCAGCAGATAGACGGATGTCAGGAGTTATTTCTTTCCCTTCATGATCCAGCACCCCGTCCGGAAGATAATGAAAGCCTACAATATCCATTGAATATATTCCATAATAGATATATACCTTAGCTTTATAATCCGTATGTATTCCGAAATCATCCTTATATTTCACAATAAAATCTGCGGTTCGCTCATCGGACTGTGGGATATCTCCTTTATCTTCATCATGGCAACTGCAGAGTAACGCCAATAATGCCAATAAAACAATCGAATATTTATGCAAGCTCATAGTTCCTTATAATTTATTAGTTCTCAATATGATATTACTTCCAAATATATAAAAATAATGCCGGACAAATACGATCATGCAACTATTTTTTTCTTAGGATTCCACCTTTAACTATTTTCCCCAATCACTAAATTCAAAACTCAGTTGTTCCCATACTCCCCGATGTTCATCCGCTTCTTCTCTCGGATTCGATACCGAAAGCCCGATCAAGCGAATGGGATGCTGCTCATACTCCACCTCTTTCAGCAATTGTTTGGCAAGGGGCAAGATTCTCTCAAGATTCGTAAGTTCCTGTGCCTGTGTCATGCTTCGTGTTATCTGGCTAAAATCATGAAACTTGATCTTCAGAGTTAGTGTATTTCCCCGGAACTCTTTCTGCTGCAATCGCTCTACAAGCTCCGTAGCTACGTGATAAAGCTCTATAATCACAGACGATCTTACATGGATGTCTTTCTCCAATGTATGCTCACATCCGATTGATTTACGTATTCTCACTGCTTCTACCGGTCGAAGATCGACTCCACGTGCAAAATCATAATAAAGCAGTCCCACTTTACCAAACTGACGTACCAGCATTTCAGACGAACACTCCCGTAACTGAAGTCCATTGTGTATCCCCAGTAAATGCATCTTCCGGGCAGTCACCGGCCCTACTCCCCAAAATGACTCAATAGGCAAACGGGCAATGAAATCGATTGCCTGATCAGGATGAATAGTACAAAGTCCGTCGGGTTTACGAAAGTCCGAAGCTATTTTAGCCAGAAATTTATTATACGACACGCCTGCCGATGCCACCAGGCTCAGTTCTTCACGGATACGTTGCTTGATAGCTTTAGCTATATCCACAGCCAGCAAGATCCCCTGCTTATTCTCCGTCACATCAAGAAACGCTTCATCCAATGACAGAGGTTCAATCAGATCGGTATACTCATGAAATATTTCGTGTACCTGACGGGAAACGGATTTATACACTTCCATCCGTCCGGGAACAAAAATCAATTGCGGACACAGACGTTTCGCCTTTTGTGACGACATAGCCGAACGAACTCCATAACGACGAGCTTCATAACTTGCTGCCGCTACTACTCCCCGCTCCTCGGCATGCCCCACGGCAAGCGGTTTACCACGCAATTCAGGATGATCCCTTTGCTCCACAGAAGCATAAAAGGCATCCATATCGATATGTATAATTTTACGTTCATTCATCTCTGCAATCCTTCTGCATCGCAGTTCTCCTTTCGGATAGCAAAGATAAGAGTAATTCTCTCAATCCAGTCGACCGGATTAGTTAATAAAATGAAGACCGGCAAGGTGGCTCCCTTACCGGTCTTCTGTCGGTCTATAAATTGTTTATATACTTCGTCGGTGAGCCCCCATAATATTTCTTAAACACGATCCCGAAGTATTTAGGATCACTGAAACCCGTCATATCCGCAACCTCAGCCACCGTATACTTTCTGCTCATTAACAAAACCAATGCTCTGTTGAGCCGCACATTACGAACATAGTCCGCAGGAGCATGTCCGGTTATCTCCTTAATCTTATTATAAAAACTCGAACGACTCATATTCATGCAGTCGCTCAGTTCACCAATCTTAAATCCGGAATCGGTCATCCTCTCTTCAATCAGACTTCTCACCTGACGAATAAACTCCTGATCACCTTCTGATGACTCTACCTCTTTATCGATAGGGTCCGAGGCCTCACCCCCCAAGGCCAAACGAATATACCTCTTACGGATCATTTCCCGGTTAGCAATCAAAGCTGCAATCTCAGTCTTTAAAGATGATATGGCAAAAGGCATCCACACATAAAGATCGGCATTCCGTTGAATGTACCGGTCATCCTCTCCCGGTTTCACTAACAATATTACCGGAATATGTGCTACTCTGTCATCCGATTTAATCCGAACGGCAAGTTCCTCACCCGAAATACGGGTAAGAACAGAAGAAGCCAGTACTGCATCCGGACATTGTTCACACACAGTCTCAAAGGCCGCCTCCGCATCACAAACAGACACAATCTTATACTCCTTCATCAGGATTTGCACAAGATAATTACACAAATCCTTATTCCTTTCAACCAATACCAGAGAATGTTTCTCTTTTTTCTTATCCGGACGTTTCTGCTCAGAAGTTTTCACTGTCGGCAGCATTCCGGTAACCGACAACAACTCACTATTCCCTGTGGAGAGCTCCGGTACGGATAATATCCCGGAGAATTCAGAAACTCTTTCCGATTGCCGGATGACAATAGGAAAAATTAAAATAAGCACCAGTTTTTGTTCTTCTTTATAAGCAAATTTGATTTTACCTTTATGCAAACAGATTAATTTACGTATAAATAACCAACTCATTGTCTCGGAAGAACCTCCCGAAACGAACCCTTTATAATTTAGAATTTTTTTTTAAGAAACCCGTTATCCTCAGATTCCAGCCTCAACTCCCACTTTTGATTGTTACACGAAGTACTCAGAAGAATTTCGCCACCTCGATCCATACTGTCTGTAAAAGCCATTAACAGGTTTCTAAGAATGGCAGACATCTTATCCTTATCGAGGCATACGGTAGCAAAGGCAGGCTCCTCCGTCCAACGGAGCATAATGTCCTTCTCGCTGATATAATCTCTAATTCGGGCTACTGTCTCTTTCAAGAATATGGATAACTCATAGTCGGCAAGCGACAGACGCCCCGGAGCAGCAGAAACACGACTGATATTTTCCAGCTCAGCCAATAAATTGTTCACTCCCTTTATCTGTTGCAATACGTTACTAACAAGTTCGGAAGATGACTTTTCATAAAGATATTCCAAAGGAACTTTTATCAGTGTAAGTGGTAGACAAAGGTTACGTGTCGTATTCGCAAACAACCGTACTTGTTCTCTTGAAAGGTTTCTGTCTTGCCATACGAACCATGAACGTACGGCCAGAGAGCCCAACATAAGTGCCAAAAGACCGTAACAAAGGAAAGCTCCACCTGTCTTCCAAAGGGGTTGACGAATGATGATGTGCATATTTCTTTGCGCAAACGGCCGACCGTTATCAATGGATAACGCCCGCACAGAAAAGATATATTCACCCGGAGGGAGGTTCGAAAAACGAATTCTATTATCTACAGACGGAGCACTCCAATCCGTATGATCGAGTTTCCAACTGTAAGCTATATCCTGCTTTTCAGTATAGCGAATGGCAGTAGCCGTAAACGAAAAAGTATTTTCATTGTGCTCCAACTGTAACGTAGCTGTACAGTTCAGAGCTTTCTTCAATGGAGAATTCTCCGTTTCGACGGTCACCTCTTTGTCCAAAACCCGAAGTTCGTCCAAGTAAAATCCCAAACAAGCTTTACGCAGCGGTCGAGCCTTTTGTTTATCATACTCAATTGCGCCTTGATAGGTGCCCAAAATGTATCTTCCATTACCTAAGAAAGTACCCGATGTAATCCGAATTCCTTTACTCAGAAACCTGTAATATGAATGTTGTACAAGATCGAGCGAGAAAGCAAACCCATCACTGCTTCCCATTAACCGCCTGCTATCATCCGACCAAACAGCATATACATTACCGGTTCCTAAAGCAGCAACCGTATCCATCTGCTCATGCTCCGGATGATAGACCATTAATCCGTTTCCTTCAGTCCCAATATAAAGACAATCATCGGACTGATGCAAAGCATGAATGTGTAAACCGGACAAGCGTTTTACCTCCACGATACTATCGTTTTCCGGACAATAAAAAAACACCCCTTCATCCGTTCCAATCCAAAAACCGTCTTTATCCTTACGACACAATGCGTTTACTCCCGAAATACGTACATACGGTGTAACCGAATAATTACTTTTCTTTCGGATGAAGAACAAACCGTGTACATAGTTCCCGGCACATATCTCTCCCGGCTTTACTTCACACAATGCAGTATACATCTGACAAGGAAGAGGCGTAACAATCCGGTTCCATAAGCCTGTCGACGGATGAAAACAACTGATACCGTGATCCGTTGCAAACCAGACATCCCCATCCGAATCATGCAGAACCGCATTTACCCGATTGTTGGTCAGTGAATGACTGTCCCCGGACCGTGCCCTGTACCATTTATAATCATCAGGAGATTCCACATCGATCATTGATACGCCTTCCGGATAATCCGCCACCCAGATAAGTTTCTGATCATCTACAAACACGTCAGCAATCCGGTTGGTACGAATTGAATTATCATTCTCAAAATCAGTTTGTATAAAAGATGTAATATCCGGATTAACGATATCCATACGAAATATTCCCTCACCATCTGTAGCTACCAAAACAGTCCGGTCATCCCATATCCTCAGACCACTGACCCGACTATTCAACAATCGGTTCCAAGTACCAACCAATTGCTCCGACTTCATATCCCATACCCCTAATCCTTCCGAATAATCAAACATAACCAATCTTTGGGTATAAGGATGAAAAAGTATTTCATGTATCCGGCTATATCTTTTACCGGACAATTCTCCGGTTTGCCTGTCGACGGCATAATTCTTTATTGTAATTCCGAACAGCCCTTCATCCGAACCTACAAAATACTCTCCCGGAGCCACCTCTACCATACAGGAAATCGCTGCCAGGCTATGATCCACCCGATGAAAAGTATTAGATAGTATTTGATAGGCTATCAACCGGTTTCCGACAGAAAACCAGATATGACTACTGTTATCTACGCAGAGAAAATGAAGGGAAACATCATTCGGAATAACCAGATGATTCCTGCATTCGAATTTATCCAATGATGGATTGTACATCCATAAATATCCATTACGGGTGACTACCCACAACCCATTCCGATTATCTGTAAGCAACCGGCAATTGCCCATATAATAATCCATGGTTCGCCCTTCGGCCGGCAGTTTATAGTGTTTTAGCTTGGTCCCATCAAACCGACTGATTCCGGCATGGTTCATAAACCACATATAACCCAGAGCATCCCTTTGGATCTGATACACTTTACGAGTATTCGTTTCACTTCTTTCTACAATGTGTTTGCAAACGATGGCATGACATAATGAACCATACAACATCATCATGAAGTATATAATATATTTCATTCTATTTGTTTGTTATAATTTAAATGGAGTAGTTTATAAAAAGCAAGAATCAAACAAGAGGTAGCGAGGGGGGGGGAAAGAAATACTACCTTCTTCACGTCACGTAAGGAGGTGATCGGATTTGTAGCGCTCCTACACGCTTTAAATCCCTCTCAGTTATCGTAGTGGATATTAACAAAATAACAGCAATGAGATGTTCACATAGTTTATTTATTAGTAACAAGACATTGAGAGAGGTGACTTACATGAAAAATCAATCTGATCTACATTAGAACGGGATAATATTCAATTTGTTTTCCAAATATGGTTTCTAATAAAAAAAAGACAGATTAACGGGGCATTTTCCAGAATATGAATTAGGAACAAATATGGGTAGACAATAATTTCCTTAACCAGACTTGGAATCAGATTGTTTTTCATTTGTCGATTCTCTATGACAAATTACTCCGAAGCCAAATGTAGAGTGTTTATTTTAAAAAACAAAATAAATTACCCGGACAAATAATTGGGGATAAAATGAAGTTAATCCAATATATTTCAACAACTTACGTTAGAGAAGAACTTTATAACCCGGACAATTGGGATCTTATTAACCCAAAAAGTCCCCCTGAATTTATAAGTTCAGGAGGACCTTTTTGTCATAAAGTGGAGCTGGAGGGATTCGAACCCTCGTCCAAACGAGGAAATCATAAGCTTTCTACATGCTTATCTTTGCC
>OLRF01003925.1_pt1 | contig 11042 bp, 3 predicted proteins | sample 1672061 | NCBI WGS metagenome assembly OLRF01 (sample SAMEA3136641, study PRJEB25190) | human gut metagenome | reverse complement strand
CGCGGGCTGCCTTTTTGCGCAATTCGGAACTTTTTTGGAAAGCATCTCCATAGGCGGAACATATCCGACGCCATTTTGGGTATGCTTACAAAAAATACCCGCGTCTGTGCGGGCGGATTTGGGAGGAGTCAAGATGGAAGAAATCACGCTCACAGGACAGTCCATCTCCGCGTTCCGGGAATTTCTGGTGGAAAACGAGAAGGCCCGTGCCACAGTGGAAAAATACGTGCAGGAGGCGGAACAGCTGCGACTGGCTCTGTGCGGCGCCCCGGTGACCAAGGCGGGTGTTCTGGCATACCGGGAGCGCCTGCAGCAGCAGTACAGGGCTCTGACGGTCAACAACAAGCTCTCTGCTGTGAACGCGTATCTGCGGTTCTGTGGAGCGGAGCACTGCGAGGTGAAGTTGCTGAAGGTTCAGCGGCGGGCGTTTCGGGAGGAGCAGCGGGACCTGACGGAGTCGGAGTACCGCCGGCTGCTCTCTATTGCCAAGGGGCGCAAGAACCAGCGGCTGTACCACGTGATGCTGACGATCTGCGCCACCGGTATCCGGGTGAGCGAACTGCGCTTCATCACGGCGGAGGCCCTGCGTGCTGGCCGGACGGAGATCCGGCTGAAGGGAAAGTGCCGGACCGTCCTGCTGCCGCAGGAACTGGCGGAACGCCTGCGGCGGTATGCCAGGGCGCAGGATATCCAGGAGGGGCCCCTGTTCCGCACCCGCACCGGGCGGCCCCTGGACCGCAGCAACATCTGGCATGAAATGAAAACCCTCTGCCGGGAGGCCGGCGTGATGCCGGAAAAGGTATTCCCGCACAATCTGCGGCACCTGTTCGCCAAGTGCTTTTATGAACAGGAGAAGGATCTGGCGCATCTGGCGGACCTTCTGGGCCATTCCTCCATTGAGACAACCCGGATTTATGTGGCAGTGAGCGCCAGGGCCCATGAACAGATTCTGGAAAAAATGCGGCTGATCGTTTAACAACAAAACAATGATTCTGTTGTAAATCGACAAAGCTCTCTCCACTACATACATTGGAATATAGTTAGTATAAAACAAAAAAACCACAAAAGCAACGTCCTTTTTTGCGGTTTGGATTTTTTGAGGATTCCAATTTTGCGGCCCAAAAGGGAAAGGTGCCGTTTCGGCCAAAACCGACTCTTCGTGCTCTGGCACCGTATTTCCAGCTGATGACAGGTTTACAACAGAATCATTGTTCTGTTGTAAATCGGAAAGAGATGGATACGGAGGAGATATTTGGAAAGCATTCAGACAGTGAAAGCGGCTTTGGAGAGGAGAGAATGCCCAATGCGTGAGGCGATGGAAACGGCACTACAGGACAGGACCGCGGCGCCGGCGGAGCTGACAGTTACCTGGGAAGAAGTCTGCCGGTATCTGGACAGCTTGGCGGCCCGGGGCCGCCGGCGGGAGACGATCCAGGTCTACCGCCCCAAGCTGGAGGCGTTTTACCACTTTCTTCCGGAGGACAAGCGGGTGGCTGCAGACACACTGGAGCTCTGGCGCGCCGCCTTGCTGCGGGAAGGCTACTCGCCCGGTACAGCCAACACCCATGTGTCCGCCGCCAATGGGCTGCTGGCCTATCTGGGGCGGCGGGATCTGCAGCTGATCGGCCAGCTGGACACCGAAGGGGAGATCCAGCCGGAGTTGAGCCGGACTGAGTATCTGCGCCTGCTGGCCACAGCCCGGAATCTGGGCCGGGAGCGTACGTATCTGATGGTGAAGGTCTTTGCCCTGACAGGGATCCGCGTAAGTGAGCTGAACCGGGTGACGGTCCGGGCGGTGGAGGAGGGACGTGTTCTGACCGCCTGTGACGGCAGAGCGCAGTACGTCCTGATTCCTGCCTGTCTGCGGAAGGAGTTGACAGTCTATCTCCGGCGGGTGGGGATCACTGCGGGGCCGGTATTCGTCACCCGAAGCGGCCGCCCCATGCGGAGGACCCAGGTGAGCGGAGAGATCCGGACTCTGTGCAGGGATGCCCGGGTGGATGGGGACAAGAGCAACCCCCGCTGTCTGCGCAGGCTGTATCAGGTCACGCAGGAACGCATTCGGGACAGTGTACAGATACTGGCCGAGCAGGCCCACGAGCGGATGCTGGAAGAGGAGCAGCTGACTGTGGGCTGGGAGCAGGGCAGTTGAGTCCTGCCCAGCCGACGCAGCAGGGGCGTGGACGATAGGGACGCACTGGATATGTGTGTGAACAATTTTTCAATGAGGTGAGGGGTTATGCTGTATCGAGGCAAGAGAGTCCGGGAGCGGGGGCGGCTCCCAAAGGGAAAGTTTCCGAAGAAGGGAGGCCGGCGGCTGGTCAGCGGGCTGCTGGCACTGGTACTGTGTCTGACCCTGGTGCCTGTGATTTACGCAGATACGGTGGTGACGGTGACAAGCTGGTATGCCGCCGGGGCATTTGAAGAGAACACGCTCTACTGGGTGGATAACAACAATGAGGACGGAGTGCGTCCCGGGGCGAATACGTATCAGCCGTCGCTGTGGTTCCGGATCGACAACGGGGAATGGATTGAGCTGAAAGGCGGGGAGGACTCGACGCTCTCCGGGGTGGGCCTGTCCGCTATGCCGAAAATGACGGTGGCCGACAACGGGAACAACACCTATACGGTCTCCGTCCCGACCGGCGTGTTGCCGGAAGCGATCGAAACCACAACATCCGATGGCTACGGCGGGGAGACCTCAACAGAATCCCGTGTAGAGTGGATCATGGGACCGTCCGAAGGGGTTGACGGCTACAGCCCGGTAGAGGTCAACAACGGCAATGTGTCGGAATATCCCTCCGCCGGGGACAACTACGGCTGGTACTATGTGCTGGAGGACGAATTCAACTTCCGCGTTCAGCTCCGCTGGGGTAATCTGGGCGGCGCGGAAGGCATCGCAGAAGCCATTTACAACAGCTTTGACTTCGTGGTGGACACCAACTATACGGCAAGCTCCCTCCGCCGGCTGCTGGCAGAGATGAAGGATCAGATGAAGATAGAAGAGGACCCTGATGGAGACCCGGACAACCCCACCAGCGGCACCGTCACCGTCAGCGGTCTGTGGAAGTACAACCTGGACGGCAGCCGGATCAACTACTCGGTAGAGGAGACCAGGGAGGGAGACGGAAAAGGCGACGGCCGGCTGGACGCCGCCGACGGCATCGCGGCGGGTGCCCTGCCCGAGGGCGACTACTTCCAGATCTCCTACGACAACTCCAGCACGCCCAACGTGGGCACAGAGGTGGGGAAGCTCTATGACGGCGGCAGCCTGTACCTGACGCTCACGGGCGTAAAGGATTATCAGGCCTCCAAAGTCTGGGAGGACGCGGCGGATCCGGATCACCGCCCGGCAGGTGAACTCCAGCTGTGGCGTTACCGAGCCGGGCAGAGCTACACAACGGCCGCGCCCGTCCGGGATGATGGGGGCAGCATTCTGACGGTCCCGCTCAACGGGCAGGAGAAACAGGACATTCAGTTTGCAGAGCTGCCCAAGTACGACTCGGAGGGCTACGAGTATATCTATGTGGTCCGAGAGTATCTCACTGGTGAGCATGCGGGGGACTACACCCAGGTATTCGGCGCGGTGGGGGAAGACGGCGGCGTGACGGACATCATCTGGGCGCTGGACGAGGATTCCGGTACGCTGAAAAAACTGACCAGCGAGGATGCAGACTTTGCACGGGAGACGAACAATACATACCTCTACAACGGGGGAACCCTTTCCAACAAGCTCTCCGGCACGGTGACGGTTAATGCGACCAAGATCTGGAAAGCGGCGGCTTTCCAGTCGGCGCTGGAGGATGTCCGGGTGGAGCTGATGCTCCAGGCCCGGCCGGTGGGCAGTGAGGACCCCTGGGAAGACACGGAGATCACCGAGACGCTGGGAACGGAGAAAACGGGAAAATTTACGGCGGAGAACCTGGGCGGCCTGTCCGTCAGCGCCAGCGCGCCCAAATACGACAACCAGGGCCGGGAGCTGGAGTACCGCTGGGTGGAGTCGGTGGTTTACCAGGGCGAGAATAAAACAAATCTTCTGGACAACAACTCGTTTACCCTGTCCGGCGGCGGCAGCCGGGGAGATGCAAAGTACCGTGTGACCGATGTGGAGAACGGCAACACCACCGAGATCACCAATGCCGTCAGCAACCAGATAGATTATACGGTGGAAAAGAAGTGGAAAAGCGGCGCCCAGGAGGGGCCGGTGACCTTCGCCCTGTACCGTACCATCGGCGAACAGTCTCTGACAGAAACATGCAAGGTTCTTACCTTTACAATGGATGCAGGTGGGACCGTCAATGTTGATTTCACGAAGGAAAACGCATTCATAGATGCGATCGACGGTGAAATTTCCATTCAGTTTTCTGAGGCCTGGAAAGCCCTGCTCCAGAACCTCCCAGAGTATGACGAAGAGGGGCGCCGGTATGAATACCTGATCCTGGAGGAGAACGGGAACCCCACCTATGAAACCTCCATCGACAGCAGCACCGGAGACTATACGACCATCGTCACCAACGGCCCGGGAGGAAGCCATCGGATCCTGGTCCAGAAGAACTGGGTGGACGACAGCGACGCCGCCCACCGGGAGCCAGTGGAAGTGACGGTGTACAGCAAAGAAGGAGATCAGGCGATTACCTTCGTCACGCTGGGCGAATCCCAGGAGGACGGAGATCCCATCTGGTACGCATGGGCCGGCATTGGAGAACTTACGCCGGACCAGGTCTACATCCGGGAGACCAAAATCGGAGCGACTGCGGTCCTTGGAACCGAAGGCGCCCCGACCGAGGGAGAGATCAACGCTCCCGGAATCACCCGCGACACTGTCCCCGGCAGAAACCATGCCTATGAAGCTACATACGACCGCGAGAAGATCGCGGGTGAGACGGTCTGCACCGTCACCAACCGCCGGCTGGGCAATGTGGACCTGACCGTCACCAAGGACTGGCGGGACGGCGGCGGAGACGGCGTGGGGGAACTCCAGGCAGCCCTGGAGAACACCTCCGGCCTCACTCTGGCCGTGAAGCTGAAGATCGCCGCCAGCGATGATACGGAAGGACAATTTAAAATCTATCAGAAAGATGGATTTGGCTATGTGAACCTGGGCGGCGGGGATGTACAGATTCAAGACAGAAGCGAAAGACGGGTTTCCTCTATTCAGCCGATTCTCACGGCAGATACGAAGTCCAACTCCCTTGACTTCTGGAACCTTCCCAAGTACGACACCAACGGCACAGTGGTGCGCTATACCGTAGAGGAGGTCTGGCTGGACGGCGGCAATGAGATCACGCTGGATCAGCTGCGGACCATTTCTCCGGAGGTCTATGCCCTGTGGAATACATACACAAGCTCTGTAAAGGAAGAATCCTATACGGCAAATGACGGTGAAAACAAGAATGACGAGCAGAAGATCACCCTCACCAACAAACGCACCGGCGTAACGGACGCTGTCTGGTACAAGCAGTGGTACGACATCTATATGTATGGCTCCGGCAGTCGTCCGGACATCTATCTGGACATTTACCGGACTGTGCATACCTCTGCTGCTGAGGACGGGATCGAAACCGAACTGATCTATCCCAGCTACCGCTGGACAAACGAGGGCCTGCTCCCGCCGGAGACGGAGGCGCCGTCCGAGGGAGCAGGCGATCCCGCGGGTGAGGAGCCCGGCACCGCCTCCGGGGATAACGGATCTGCGGACCGGCAGTATTTCTGGCGGGCCGAGCTGGAGAACTTGCCCAAGTATGACGACTGGGGTTACAAGATCACTTACTCCGCGGTGGAGCGCACCAGTGTAAACGCCTCCGACTTTGACTACGCCATTGCGGAGTACTGGACGGGTGAAACTTGTCTGGGCACGCGTGACGAAGCTGACCCGGGGATGGAGGCGGCTTACGAAGCGCAGACCACGAACCTGGACGGCGTCAACCCACCAGTGTCTCAGGATGCCAGCAGTTCTTACGCCAAATATGCCCTGAACGCAAATGGTACCTTCGTCAACCGCCTGAATAAGCCGGTCGCCATTGAGGGACGGAAGCTGTGGACCAACCTGCCCGCTGGCTATCCGGCGGTGGACCTGCCCAACGTCGCCTTCGCACTGTACCGGCGGGTGCAGGGCAGCGGGGAGGCGTTTGACTTTGGCGGAGCCCCCATCGCGACCCTGACTGTTCAGGACTGGTCCGGCCTGAAGAACTATACGTTCCGGCTCCTTTATGAGGGGAAAAATATCATCGATGACGGAGCCGGAACCGTCCGGCCGGAATCTGAAGACCAGCCAGGGCTGCCCAAATACACGGAGGAAGGCAAGCTGTACGAATATGTTCTCCGGGAGGAAGGCATCACCGGCGCCAACGGGCTGCCCCTGGACGGTACCGGCGAGGGACCCCAGGAATCGCTGGATCTGTTTGATATACAGGAGATCTCCAACACCTTCCAGGTGGAGAACGTGTTCCACAGCCCGACTGGCAGTCTGTCGGTGAAAAAAATCCTGGAACTGCCTTTGGGCGGAGATGACTTGCCCATCGCCTACCCCGCCGTGCGCTTCCATCTGTACCGGGTCTACATCCAGAACAACGGCCAGCCCTCCGCGCAGGAGCTGGTGCGGACGGCCACTTGGTCCTCGGAGGAGGTCGAGGCGGCTTACCAGCAGCGAGGAGACAGCACAACTGTTGAAACGGTTCTTTCCTTTACAGGCCTGGAGCAGTATGCGCCCAACGGCTCGCTGTACCTCTATCATGTGGAGGAGGACAAGAGCTTCCTGGGCGGCTACGATACCTGGTGCGGCCCGGGCGACCTGGAGGCCCAAGACGTCACAGGGGACGGATATACTGTCGGCGGTCTGCTGCCCCATGAAGAGCGGGAAGAGGCCGACGCCACGTTCCTGAACAGCCGGAAGGCTGTGCAGACAGAGTTCGTCACCCTCACGGGCCAAAAAGCCTGGGAGGACTTTTACGACGCCTTCGGTCTGCGTCCGGATGCCCCCTATGAAGAGGGGAAAGATGGTACATTGGTCCCCGTTATCCGGCTCACTGTGACCCGCCGCGCCGCTGCCCAGGAGGGGCAGGGCGACCCGCACATCGAGGAGAAGCTGACAGAGGGCGAGGACTACACCGTCAAGTGGACCCAGGATGCAGAAACCGGAAAGTGGACTTATCAGATCTGGGGTGCGGACGATCCGGATGCAGAAGAGCCCGGCATCTCCGCGGAAGAGCCCGCCGAACCGGGCCCCGGCCAGGGAGAGGAGACAACGCCGCCCACAGAAATGCCCCCGGAGGAGGGAAACCAGCCCGCCGATCCTCCCACGGACGAAGGGGATACACAGAGTCCGGAACCTCCGGCAGATGGGGAAGAAGACCAGAACCCGGACTCCCAGGCGGGAGACGGGGACGGCCAGTCCGCCCCGCAGGAGGAGACCCTCAGTGCCGCCAGCCTGCACAGCGATCCGGCGGATGGGGAACATGGCGGCGCCGGCAGCGTCCCGGTCACACCGACAGAACCTGCGGAAGATCCGGACCAGATCGGAGACCCCGATTCCCAGGATCCCTCCGAAGAGACGCCTCCCGCCGCGCAGCCCCAGACGGAGCTGGAAAAGTGGGCCCCCAACGGCGCCCGGTGGGTGTACACCGTGAAGGAAGAGCTGAACTCCGATCTGAAGGAAGCGTTGTATGAGCGGTACCAATATTACTTCACCGGCAATGGGACAGCGGGTGAGGACTCCGCAGACGGCGACACCATCCACATGAAGGAGCTGAAAAACTCTCTGGAGACCAGAGCCCCCTTCACCAAGCGGTGGGTGGGCAGCGATGGCGAGCCCATCACTGCCGATTACATGGACCTTGGCGAGATGTCCGTCACCTTTGAGCTGTATGTCAAGGAGGGAAAGAGCGGAGGTTGGCAGAGGGCAGCGGACTATTTCACGCAGGAGAACCTGGGAGAAGACGCGTACGAGAAACTGAAGGATGCCGGAATACTCAATGGTTTTTCGATCACATTGGAAAACCGGCATATCTATGATTCCTGGAGTGGAGCTTGTGAGAACCTGCCGCGTGTAGTAAAAAAAGACAGCGGGATTTCGGAGCTGTCCTATCGCGTGGTGGAGACGGAAATCGCTTATCAAGGCGGAGCCGCGACGATTACTGTCGATACCTGCGGTGAAGAGTTCGCATACACTGTTGCAGACAGCGGCGGCCTTTTCACGGGAATTGAAGACACCTACACGGAATCCGGAAATTCGACCACCATCACCAACAAGCTGGCGACGACCTCGCTGCAGGTGCAGAAGATTTGGACGAACGACCGGAACAACGTCTATGGCACCCGTCCGGATACAGACGAAGCCGGCAAGACCTGGGAGACCAGTTTCCTGATTCAGCGGACCACGGATCTATCTGTTGGCTGGGAAGCGGCAGCATGGGAAGCCGTCCAGGTGACCGGCGAAAACGGTCAAAAGCAGGATCTGGTAGTGACCCTCACCGGAACGGATACAGAGGGCACGGTTGAATCGCCGGTAGGGATGACGATTTCCGGCCTGCCGAAACAGAATGCGGAAGGGGAGTACACCTATCGCGCCGTGGAGCTTGAGCCAGGATATCAAATGACGAACGGAGCAGTCGATTTGAGCAGCTATGTCCTGCTCAGAGATTCCTACAACGAGGCGTACACGGCGGCCTACACCTATGGCGGGCAGTCTGACGACGGCTTCCTCACCACAGCGGCCAACGACATGCAGACCACCAAGGTCTTTGCCGGCAAGACGTGGATGCCTGCCGGCGAGGAGGGCGCCCAGGTCACCCTGCACCTGCAATATGCGGTTCCGCTGGAGAATCCGGCAGAGGGCCCGGCGTATACGTGGAAGACCCTGACGGCTGTATCCGTCACGCTGGATGGAACTACGGATCCTGATCTGGACAAACCCTATTACGAGTACGCAGAGTGGAAAGCCGTCTGGGAGAACCTCCCAGCCCGAATGCCGGGCAGCTATCTGCCGGACTCCGACTCCGAGACAGAATACCGCGTGACCGAAGCGGTCAGCGGCAGCTACGTCCAGGTGGGAGATACGAAAAAGGAAAACAAGACCGATGTGGATGGGACCTACCCTGAATTCCAATTCACCAATAAAGCTGTGACATCCCTGACAGTGGAAAAGAAATGGCACACCGCGGATACCAAGAAACATCCGATCACAATGGAACTCTGGCGGACCACGGACAAGAACCTGATGGGGAAGACCGGCGTGGATGGAGTGGAGCAGGTCGCCGGCATGACCGCAGAGCTGTCTGCGGCCAATAACTGGCGCCATATTTTCGGAGAGCTGGACAAAGTAAACAGCCAGAACCAGAAATACTATTATTACGCCATTGAACAGGGAACCCCGGACGAGGACATGGAAGTGATCTACGATCATGGAGAACCGACGGAAACTACGGTGGCGTTCACCACTGCCATCACCAACAGGGGCTATACGGACATCCCGGTCTCCAAAACCTGGCGGGATGACAGTGACGCGCAGGGCCTTCGCCCGGAGACGCTGAAGCTGACCCTCTACCGCAGAACGGATCCGGCAGCCCAGGGCGAAGTAGCAGGCGAAGTGACGCTGTCCGCGAAAAATGCCCAGGACGGAAACGCCGATGTCTGGACATACACCTTTGAGCATCTGCCGGATACGGACGGCAGCGGTAATCCCTATACCTACTGGGTGGAGGAAGAACACCTGGAGTCGTACACTGTGACAGGGAGCGGTACGCTGGCTCTGACCAACACACTGGGCGGCAAGGAGACGGAAATTGCCATCCAGGGGCGGAAGACCTGGGTGGGTGATGGAGCGGACGACCGTCCGAACTCCATCACGCTGAGCCTCCTGCAGAACGGCACCAAAGTTGCCGAGCGGGAAGTCACCCCGAACGCCGACGGCAGCTGGACCTATGATTTCGGCAGCTGGCCCGCCTACGACGACAGTGGCCGGGCGTACACCTACACTGTGCAGGAGGAGCCGGTGGATGGCTACGGCACCCGGGTGGACGGATGGAACGTCATCAACGGAAAGGGGAACCTGACCGTCAAAAAGCAAGTGTACAGCGGTGACCGGCAGAGGGACTTCTCCTTCACCGTCACGCTTGACGACAAGTCCATCAACGGCATCTGCGGGGATATGACGTTCCAGGACGGCGTGGCAGCATTTACCCTGAAAGACGGGGAGAGCAAGACAGCCAAGGGCCTGCCCTCCGGCGTCGGCTACACAGTGGCAGAGGCGCGTGTGGACGGCTATGGGACCCGCGTCGAGGGGCACAACCCCGGGATGGTCCCGTTCGGAGACACGGCGGAAGTGCTAATCATCAATTATGACGACACGACTCCGCCGCCGGACCCGGATCCAGATCCAGACCCCAAGCCGGATCCAGACCCGGGTCCCGATCCCATGCCGGATCCAGATCCGCATCCGACCCCTGACCCGGACGAAAGCCCGGATCCTGATATGCCGGATACGCCGGACGAACCGGGGCACCCTGATGAACCGGATGACTCTGTTCCCACGGGAGACACTGCCCAGCTGGCGCTGTATCTGGCACTGCTGGCGGCCTCTCTGGCTGGCGCAGCAGCCATCGTGATTCTGGGCCGGAAGGGCAGGAAGAGAGACTGAAAAAAGCATTGAACCAACGAGGCAATCAAACCGGGGGCACGCATACCGTGCCCCCGGCCTTGGGGCCGCAGTCCTGAGAGATAGGGATCGAAACAACTTCCACACTTGACAACGGCCAAAAAATTCCGTATAATAAACTACGTTGCTTTGCGGGGCCTTGGTGCCCTGGAAGAGAGGCAGCTATCCGGGTGTAGCGCAGTTGGTAGCGCGCTTGGTTCGGGACCAAGAGGCCGTGGGTTCAAATCCCGCCACTCGGACCAAAAATCCGCTGATTTCACCAGAAATCAGCGGGTTTTTTGTACTTTTTTGAGGACTTCATTTTTGCTGACCCATTTTCTGACCCATTTTTTGCCTTAAACTGTACCCAAGAAAATGGACACGATGGATTTGACCCACGGCCCCGTTTAGT
>OLRF01003919.1_pt1 | contig 11063 bp, 10 predicted proteins | sample 1672061 | NCBI WGS metagenome assembly OLRF01 (sample SAMEA3136641, study PRJEB25190) | human gut metagenome | reverse complement strand
GGGGAGGGGAGAAGGAAGCTTTTCTTCAGAAAAGTTCCTTCTCCCCTCCCCACGTCATCCCACCATCCCAACTTTCCTAACAAATCCTCGGCAACTGGTCGCCTTCGAGCATGGACAGCAGGCGACGGCCTCCGATGGGCGTCTGGAGCACGACCTGACCGGGACGGGACGGGGCCACGGCTTCGAGCACGGTGCCGATGCGGACGGCCTCGCGGCCCTGCGGCTCGGAGCGGAGCACGTCGAGCGCAGCCTGCGCCTTGGCTTCCGGCACAAAACACAGCATCTTGCCCTCATTGGCGAGGTAGAGGGGATCAAGGCCGAGCACGTCGCAGCCGGAACGCACCGCATCGTGGATCGGGATCGCGGCCTCCTCAATGGAACAAACCACCCCGGACTGCCCGGCGATCTCGTTCAGCGTGGTCGCCAGCCCGCCGCGCGTGGGATCGCGCAGCACATGGATGTCCCCAACCTCAAGCATCAGGCGCTCCACCATCTTGTTGAGCGCGGCGCTGTCGCTCTCGACGCCCTGCAGGAACGAAAGGCTGTCGCGCTGCCCGAGCACGGCAAGCCCGTGATCGCCCACGGCCCCACTTACCAGAATGGCGTCGCCGGGCTTGGCGCCGCTGCCGGACGGCGACGGATCCGCAAGGATTTCGCCTACGCCCGCCGTAGTGATGAACAGCTTGTCGCAGGACCCGCGCGGCACGACCTTGGTGTCGCCGGACACGATGAGCACCCCGGCGCTGCGGGCCGCCTCCGCCATGCTTTCCACCACCTTGCGCAGCAGATCGAGATCGAGGCCCTCCTCAAGGATAAAGCCGCAGGTCAGGTATCTGGGCCGCGCGCCGAGCATGGACACGTCGTTGACCGTGCCGTGCACCGCCAGCGTGCCGATGTTGCCGCCGGGGAAAAACAGCGGGGTGACGGTATATCCGTCCGTACTCATGGCGATGGGGCCGGAAAGTTCCAGCCTGGCGGCGTCGTCCAGCGTCCGAAGTATGGGATTGTCGAACTGTTCGAGAAAGAGTTCGTTGATGAGCCGCTGGGAAGCCCTGCCGCCGCTGCCGCAATCCAGAAGAAGTGTCTTTGTCATAACCGACCTGTCTTAATGATGATTCCACGGATGGAGCAGCCGATGCGAAAGACGCCTGACGCGACCGCCCATCCTTCCGAGCGAACAGAAGATGCCGAGCAGATTGAGTATCCCGAACAGGGCGAAATTGACGTGCATCGCTTCCAAAAATTCCGGGATGTTGTTCGGGCCGAGCGCCTCGTCGCCCAGATAGGCGTTCATGGTCAGGGAAATGATGACCATGCTCGACAGCGTCCCGAGCGTACGGGCCGTCCCCACCAGCCCCGATGCCTGCCCCATGTGGGCCTCGTCCACGCTGGTCATGATTGCGCTGGTGTTCGGAGACGCGAACAGCGCGGTGCCCGAACCTATCACAAGCTGAACCAGCGTGACCACCCACAGCGGCGACGCCCCGTCGAGGGAAGATGCCACCAGCAGGCCGACGCCGCACACCGCGATGCCGAGCGTGGCGATGACGTCCGCGCCGTGCCTGTCCGCCATGCGCCCGCCGAACGGCGAAATAAACACCTGAACGGCGGGCTGCGCCGACAAAAGCAGCCCGGTTTCGAGCAAGGACAGCCCGTGGACGCCTTGGAGATACAGGCTAAAATAGAAGGTCACCCCAAAAATGGAACTATAATTGATGAAGGAGGCCAGCGTGCTCAGGGCGAACGCCTTGTTCCTCACGAGAAACGCGACGTCCAGAATGGGGTGGTGCGAGCGGCGCTCCTCCCACAGGAACAGGCCGAGGAACACTACCCCCAAGGCGAACAGGACGCCCGCCCACGCGCCGGAAAAGAGCCATATGGCCCCGATGGACAACGAGCTGACGGCGAGCGTGTAGAAGAGGCTCCCCTTCCAGTCGAAAGGATCGTCCGGGGCGTCCTTCCAGTCGCAGCGGACGTTGCAGTACATGAGCAGCCACGCGATGATCCCGATGGGCACCACGCTGAAAAAGAGGAACTGCCAGCCGAGGGCCGTGCCGAGGAGGCCGGACAGGCCGGGGCCGAGCGACAAGCCGCTGTACACGCCGATGGAGGTGAGCCCGAGCACCCTGCCGAGCCGTTCCGGCGGCGCACAGCTCACCAGGATCGCCAGCGCGCAGGTGTTCATGATGGCGGTGCCCATCGCCTGCACGAAACGGCAGCACAGGAACAGCCAAATGTCCGTCACGAACGGCAGCAGGGCCGACATCACGACGAACAGCGACAGGCCGCTGAGGAAAAGCCTCTTGCGCCCGATCATGTCCCCCACCCGGCCCGCCACCAGATGGAAAATCGCCAGCGACAACGTATAGGCCGCGTTGATGAGGCTCAACTGCATGGCGCTGGCGTGCAGATCCCGCCCGATGGCGGGCAGCAGCGGCCCCGCGCCGGACAGCATGAACGGGAGCATGAATTGGGCGGCCCCCACAGCGATGATGACGGTTCGCAGGGAGACGACGGGACGTTCCACATCGCAGGAAGTATTCGGATGTTCAGTTCTCATGAAAATCTTGTACGTCCCCTTTGAGAGGGGGTCAATCGTCCAGATTGAACGCTTGAACAATCTTTCTAACGCCCCTCCTGATGCCGCCCCTTAATCTCCCTAAGTTTCGCAGCCCTATTGATTTGCCGCTTTTCATGAACGGACATGCCTTTTCAAGAGGCCGCCGCACTCAGGGCATTCACGCTTTCAATGAAATCTGGATTCAACCATATGCAATTTAAAATATTTTTTATAAGCCATCGAAAAGATGAATATCCCCTGCATGCGTCCATGCGCCTTGCCATTCCCGACTCCCCAGCATGGCAACCGGGAGAACGCTTGCCGAAATCACGCTGTCATACGCGCCGTTCCATAAAACACACCACGAACGGCAAGTGCGCGAACTTCCGGGTTCCCGTAATGCCGAACCCCTGCCGCTCGTACCAGCGCACCAATTCCCTGTTTTCGTACATGGCCCCGATGCGGATCGTCCCGCCTCCGGCCCGCCGCACTTCCTCCACGGCGTGCGCCACCAACGCCCCGCCGTATCCCCGGTTCCGGCTCCACGGGGCCACGGCCAGCTTTTCAAGATAAAACGTCGCCCCGTCTTTCCGCTTGAGGGACATGCAGCCGGAAAGCCCGTCCCCATCGGACAGGCCGTACAGGACGGCCCCCCGATCCAGCTCCTCGGCCAGTGCCGCATCCCGCAGGAAGGCTCCGCTTGTGGGGCAGTTCTCTTCCGTGAGGTCAAAAGCCTCGGCGACGGTGGCGAACGCCTGCCGGATGACCTCAGCCGCTGCGGGGATGTCTTCAAGCGCAAGCTGCGTAATGGTGTGCATGGCCCTTCCCGGCCTGTTCCGGCGGCCTTGGCTCAGCCGATCTTGCTCGATGGTGTGCATGCCTCTTCCCATACCCACATATTGAAACATTTCAGCTTTGGAATGCGGTTCATGGCAAAAGTGCCTGTGCCGGAAAAGGCAAGCAGGGGTTCAGCCCGCAAAGCCGCTGGAAAAGGCGGGGCCCCGCACCGGCGTTTTTGGGGGCGGACGGGAAAGGCGTGCGGCCCCCTTCCCTCGGAAACGCTTTCCCTTTCAGCACCGGTGTTCCACCTCAAGCATTGCGTTCCACCGCCGTCAGCTCCATGTCGCCCCAGACGCCGACGGCCCCCCCGCACTGGGCGAAAATCCCGGTTAGGCCATGCTTCACGAAACGCCGGGCATAGTCCACCACGGCCTTGACGTCGCCGGGGCCTTGCAGCCGGTTGCACAGCGCCGTCGCCAGCGCGTCCGCCAGCGCCCCGTCCGGGGAGCGCACAAGCACCAGCTCGCCCTGCCCGAAGCTCAGGGAATGCCCGATGGTTGCGGAAGACGCGCACAAGGCCAGCGGGCACGCCGACGCCGCCACGTTCAGCCCGATGAGCACCCCGGAAGCAGGGTCGGGAAGCAGCCCCACCACACGATCGCGCCGCGAGTACATAAAAATGTCACCTCCGTTCTCTATAATGAGATCCGGGGAGCGATCCGAAAGCGGTTCCGCCGCCATCTGCGCGATGGTTCCCGCCACCGCCGCGAACGGCCCCACACCGGCAATGGCCGAAGCCTCCGCCATGCGCCGGACGATTTCGGGGGGAGGCACGGGACAAGACAGCGGGACGGGCACAAGGCTGTGCCGGAATTCGGGATGCAGCACGATCCACGCCTCCAGTTCGCCGCGCAGGGCACGCACGCGCGCAGCCAAGGCGTCCTTGAAGCCTTCCGGCAGGGGCGACACCGCCGTCACCCGCAGATCCGTCTCCCCGATCACGATCTGGAACCCGCATTCGCCCTCGCGCGGGGCGCACCGCTCCCGGTACCTGCGGTGCGGATCAAGATGAATCCCTTTCACAGCCTGCCCATCCTTTACTTTTAGTGCGATTGATTCTAAAAAAATGTGTTCGCAAAGTCGATTTCCGCCCGCCGGGCATCACCTTTTCACTTTTTCCAAAGCGTCCATACAGGAGAACGTCATGCCAAAGCATTTCATGAAAATCCGCGACCTCGGACACAGCGGGGCATGGGAAATCATCCGCCGTGCCAAGGAAATGAAAGAGACCAACTATCGCGGTCACTGCATGGACGGCAAGGTTGCTGCGCTCATTTTTGAAAAAGCCTCCACGCGCACGCGCGTCTCCTTCGACGTCGCCGTCCGCCAGCTCGGCGGCACGACCATCTTCATGACCCCCGCCGAAAGCCAGCTCGGCCGCTCCGAGCCCCTGCGCGACACCGCCCGCGTGCTCTCCCGCTACGTGGACTGCCTCATCGTCCGCACGTTCGGGCAGGAAAAGCTCGACGAACTCGCCGAATACGGCTCCCTCCCGGTGGTCAACGCCCTCACCGATCAGGGCCACCCCTGCCAGCTCATGGCGGATCTCCTGACCATCTACGAGCGTACCCCCGACTTCTCTAAAGTCACCGTAGCGTGGGTGGGCGACGGCAACAACATGGCCAACTCGTGGATCGAAGCCGCCATGTACTTCCCGTTCCAGCTCAACATGGCCATCGCCCCCGGCTATGAGCCCGATCAGCAGCTCCTCTCCCTTGCGCTCCAGTCCGGCGCGAAGATCTTCCTGACCCACGATCCCAAGCTCGCCGTCGACGGCGCGAACTACATCTATGCCGACGTGTGGGCCTCCATGGGACAGGAAAGCGAACAGAAAAAGCGTGAGGAAGCCTTCAAGGGCTTCTGCGTGGACAGCGAACTCATGAGCCTCGCCGCCCCCGGCGTCAAGTTCCTGCACTGCCTGCCCGCCCATCGCGGCGAGGAAGTGACCGACGAGGTCATGGAAAGCGAAGCCTCCATCGTCTGGGACGAAGCGGAAAACCGCCTGCACGCCCAGAAAGCCATCCTCGAATGGGTTTTCTCCGACTAGAAGCCTCCGCTCCGGCCCCAATTCCGGGCCGGAGCGTTCCGCCCGGAAATCATTGACATCCTCCCTGTCGGGGAGAATGGTTTCAAACCAGCCTTTCTCCGGCGTTCCGGCACAGACGTGTTCTCCGCCCGACAAAAGGAGGATTCATGGAATCGCCCTTCCCTTCCCGCGCCGAACAGGACCCTCCCGAACAAGCGACGCACGTTTGCCTTCTGGCCTGCAGCCCGCACCCCAACGGCAGCACCGATGCCGCCGCCCGCCTGCTGGAACAGGCCCTTTCGTCGTGCGGTGCGGCCGTCGACCGCATCAGCCTCAGGGACTACACGATCCATCCCTGCATCGGCTGCGGCTATTGCTCCTCACATCCGGGGCGCTGCGCCTTTGACGGGGACGGCGCCGCCGGGCTGTTCCGGCGGATGGAACGGGCGGACAGCCTCATCCTGAGCATCCCCGTCTATTTTTATGGCCCCCCGGCACAGCTCAAGGGCTTCATCGACCGGGCACAGCTTTTTTGGGAGCGGCAGAGAACGCCCACGCCGCGCCGCCCCGCCCATGCCGTCCTTTGCGCGGCGCGTACGCGGGGCGACAGGCTCTTTGAGGCCAACCTCCTCATCCTGCGCTGTTTTTTGGATACGCTGGGGTTCAGCCTGCACGAGCCGCTGCTTTTGCGCGGCGTGGAGCGGCCCGACGATCTTTTGCATCCACATCTTATTGCCCAGATTGAACGATTCGGGCTCGAAGCCGCCGAACAGGCCACACGTTTGCATCATGAATGAACGAAGTTTTCGTTTCCTCCAGCCGTTACGGGATCTGCTCCACGCCACTTCGCTGGACGAGCGGCGCTGCATCCTGTGCCATATCCCCTTTTCCCCGCTGAGCGGGGGGGAACTCCCCGCCGATGGCGGCAGCGGGCAGCGCATGCGGATCCCCCTCTGCCCTGCCTGCCGGGCCCTGCTCCGTCCCCGCAAGGGAGGGTACTGCCCCTCATGCGGCGAGCTCCGCCCCTTCCCGGATTCCGAGCCCGCCCTGTGCGAGGCATGCCGAAAAACGCCGCCGCCGTGGGAACATTTCCGCTTCTACGGCGCATACAGCGGCGCGCTGAAAACGCTTCTCCTGCGCGGCAAGTTCGGCGCCGACCCCGCGGTGCTGCACCTGCTCGGACGGTTCCTCGCCCTTTCCTGTAAGGATCTGCCCAAGCCCGACGCCATCGTCCCCGTCCCCCTGCACTCCACCCGGCTGCGCGAGCGCGGATTCAACCAGTGCCAGGAGCTGGCCCGCCCCCTGTCCGACGCCCTCGGCGTGCCGCTTATGCCCGATCTGCTGCTCCGCCGGCACCCCACGCGGCACCAGGTGGGCCTGAGCGAAACCGAACGCGCCGCCAACCTCAAGGGCGCGTTCCTCTCCCTCCCGGAAGTCCGGGGCAAGCGTATCCTGCTCGTCGACGACACCTACACGACCGGCACGACCTTGCGCCGCGCCGCCCTCGCCCTGCTCGATCCGCATGCCGGGGCCGCCGCCGTGGATGTGGCCGTCGTCGCCAGAACGCCGCGCGAAAAACACGATTTCCAATACAACTGGAGCTCCCCACACGAGCCGCTCCCCAAAAACAGATGAAAACCCCGACTGCGGAGGCCTTTCATGTTCGGACGTATCCTGATGACCATCGGGCTGGCCATGCTTCTGGCCGCTCCGTCCCATGCCGGTTTCGGCCTGCTCCTTCCCGACAGCCCCATTGTTGACGACCCGGAAAAAACATCCCTCAACCTCGTCATCTGCGCCGTCGATCCGGCAACGGGCGCGGGCATCCCCATCGAACGCCCGCAAGTCTTCACCGCACTGCGCTACAGCGGCGACACCTTGGATCGGAGCGAGCACCTTTCCGTCCTCGACGAAGCCGTCGCCTACGGCGCCCGCGCATGGACAACGAACATCTCCCTGCCCCACCCCGGCGTCTACCAGCTCGTCATGCAGACCAAGGCGGGCTGGGTTCCCGAACAGGACAAGTTCGTCCAGTATGTCACCAAGGTGCAGATCCCGGCCTACGGCTCCGCCGAAGGCTGGGACAAGCCCGCCAACATCAGCTTTGAAATCTCGCCCCTGAGCCGTCCCTTCGGCCTGTGTTCGGGCATGGCCTTCTCCGGGCAGGCCCTCTTTGACGGCAAGCCCATCCCCGGTGCGCTCATCGACGTGGCCCGGCTCGATCCGGCGATCAAGCCCAACGTCACCCAGCCGGAAGATCCCAACGCGCCGCCGCAGGACGGCAAGGCCCAGCCCAAGGCGAAAAAGCAGGATAAACAGCCCACGCCGCAGCCCATTTCCGCCTTCGGCGACACGCAGCAGGTCAAAGCGGACAGCCAAGGCGTCTTTACGTTTGTCTGTCCGCTCCCCGGCTGGTGGGCCTTCTCGGCCAGCATGGCAGGCGATCCCCTCCAAGATCCGGAGGGCAAGCAGAAGCCTCTGGAAATCAAGACCATTTTCTGGGTCTATATGAACAGCTGCCCTAAAGCGGCTCCGGGAAAGAAATAAGCCATGCGCGAGGCCTCGTTCCACCTGTTCGATCGGGCGGCATGGCCCCGCAGCGGGCATTTCGAGTACTATATCCGCACAGTGAAATGCCGCTATGACCTGACCGCCCACCTGACCGTCACCACCCTGCGCGAACGCGGCAAGTCCCTTGGGCTGCGCTTTTACCCGCTCCTGCTCTATATCGCGGCACGGGCCGTCAATGCGAACCGGGAATTCCGCATGGGCTTCAACGAGCACGGCGCGCCCGGCTACTGGGATTTCATCAACCCGTCCTATACGATTTTCCATGACGACGACAAAACGTTTTCGGACGTCTGGAGCGAGTACGACGAATCGTTTCCCGTTTTCTACCAAAACGTCCTGAGCGACATGGAAACCTACAAAGATGTCAAAGGCGTCCGGGCCAAACCGGGCAGGCCGGTCAACTGCTGCCCCATGTCCGCGCTGCCGTGGCTGAGTTTTACCGGCATGGCCCATGTGCAGGCCGCGGAACCGCCCTTCCTGCCGCCCATCATCACCTTCGGCAAGTACTTTGCGCAGGGGGCGGACACGCTTCTGCCGATCTCGGTTTCCGTCCATCATGCCGCGGCCGACGGATACCACACCAGCAAACTCATCAACGACATGCAGGCCCTTGCCGCCTCCGCCGCCCAGTGGATGCGGCCCTGATGCGCCGAACGGATGAGAAAGCCCGGCTGCGTTTCCCAACAAGGACGTGCCGGGCTTGCTTTTTTCCCACTTCGTCCTTACCCTGTACACTGCAACACCCAAACCAGCGGCAGGAAACGCCTGCCCAACCATCCAGAGGACACATCATGCCCAAGTCGTTTTATGCCTGTCTCAGCACCGTACTGGTTCTGGTCATGCTGGCTTTCGCCTATGGTGAGGCCGATGCCGCCCGTATCGGCGGTGGCCGTTCCTTCGGCGGACGCCCGTCCATGAGCCAGCCCTACACGAAACCGCTGCCCTCTAATCCTTCCTCCTCATTCAACCAGCAGACCAACCGCCAGAGCCAGCAGATGGCCAATTCCGCCGCTCCGAGCCGTGGTCTCTTCGGAGGCATGGGCGGTATGCTCGGCGGCCTTCTCGCCGGCAGCCTGCTCGGTTCGCTGCTCTTCGGCGGCGGCTTCAATGGCGGCGGCTTCCTCGACATCATCCTGATCGGCGGCCTCCTTTTCCTTGCGTTCAAGTTCTTCAGCAGACGCCGCGCCGCGACGCAGGGCGCCGGACAGCCCAATGCGGGCGGTTTCGACTCGCTCCGCAGCACGCCCGACTCCGATTCGACGCATCAGCGCACGGCGGCTCCCCAAAGCGGCAAGGGCGGCTTTGACTGGGATGCGCTGACTACCCCTTCTTCCGGCCAGCAGTCCCTGTATCAGGACGAGCCCAAGAAGCCCGCCGGATTCGATGAAGAAGAGTTCCTTCGCGGCGCGAAGGCCGCCTATACCCGTCTGAACAGCGCGTGGGACAAGCGCGATCTCTCCGACATCGCCCAGTTCTCCACCCCCGCGTTCCAGAAGGAGATCCAGCAGCAGGCCGCCGAGGACAAGACCCCCGGCAATACCGAGATCATGCTTGTAAACGCCTCGCTCCTCTCCGTGGACACCATCGGCAACGAGCAGATCGCGCAGGTCTATTTCAACGTCCTGCTCCGCGAAGACCCCTCGCAGGAAGCGCCCATCGACGTCCGCGAAATTTGGCATTTCGTCCGTCCCGCCTCCGGCGACGGCACATGGAAGCTCGACGGCATCCAGCAGGTTGAGAATGTGTAGATGAGTGAATCGGGGAGGGGAAAGGGCCCCTTTTGAAAAAGGGCTCCCTTTCCTCTCCCCGAACCCCTCCCCTATCCTCCTAAAACTTTTATAAGGGTCGATGGCGGGACGGGCGGCACGGGAAGCCGCCCCCTATAGGGCGTCTCCCGGCATCTCAGCAAAAAGAAAACCCCGAACCTTTATGGTTCGGGGTTTTTTTGAGCCTTGCCACAACATATGGTTGTTTCATCTCTACGCTGGAGCGGAGATACGGCCTTTTTCTCCAATTTCCCGCTGGCGGGAGTTATAATCGAAATCTTTCATCCGTTATCGCTTGAGACATGCAATGGCTCCATCATAGTAAAAGCTCGATGTTCATTTTATGCAATTCAAAATAAGTGCCGACGAGCAGTCGGGAAGGGAAAGCCCCCCTTTTGAAAAAGAGCTCCCTTTCCCCTTCCCCTCCCTGCTCCCTCCCCTGTCCCCCTAAAGCTTTTATAAAGATCGATGGCGGGACGGGCCGCACGGGAAGCCGTCCCCTATAGAGGGTCTCCCGGCATCTCAGCAAAAGCAAGCCCCGAACCTTTATGGTTCGGGGCTTTTTTGAGCCTTGCCACAGCATATGGTTGTTTCATCTCCACACTGGAGCGGAGATACGGCCTTTTTCTCCAACTTCCCGTTGGCGGGAGTTATAATCAAAATCTTTCATCCGTTATCGCTTAAGACATGCAATGGCTCCATCATAGCAAAAGATTGATGTTCATTTTATGCAATTCAAGATAAGCGCTGACAAGCATTTTTTGCCACGGAAATCTTCGGCAAGTACCTTAAAAAACGTAATGAAGGCAACGGCTCTAAAATTACGCCAATCCAATGCAATGACGGAGCAGCTTCAATAAATAAGGCACTAGGCCGTGTCGCCAACTATATATAATATATTGAAGCTAGTTAACCATCTTTCAAAATCATAAAAATATTTTAAATAATTTCAAATGATTACATATAAAATGACGACACGGCCTAGGGGCTCTCGTTGCGCTGTCGGAGGATGTGGTTGCTTTATCTCTACAGTGACGTTCTTACGCAATGTCGCCGGATCGATGTCGATATGCACGATTCGCGCGTCGGGAGCAAACTGGGGAATTTATCCGTAACGCGGTCATCAAAACGGGCTTCAACAGCCAAAATGACGTCAGCCTGAGTCACGCACGGTTTGCCGCAATGGTGAAAATACTGACGTTTTCTCCAGTTTTCCGCCGCTGTGTTCCATGCTTGGGGCTTTTTATTGGTTATTCCTTTGGATTTTCAACAAATAAGGCATCAACCATTTCCTATGGTA
>OLRF01003917.1_pt1 | contig 11063 bp, 9 predicted proteins | sample 1672061 | NCBI WGS metagenome assembly OLRF01 (sample SAMEA3136641, study PRJEB25190) | human gut metagenome | reverse complement strand
GACTTACTCTGCTGCTCCAGAACATTTTTCAGACATTTATGGGGATTGCAGTTCCATATACGCTGATCAATGTACTACTGAACTCTATTCCTGTATTTATTGGTCTGAAGTTTATTGGAAAGAAATTTACCATAAGTTCTGTCTGTGTGATCGTGCTTTCCGGTCTGCTTACGGATATAATTCCCAGTCAGCCGATTACTTATGACACATTGTTGATCAGTATCTTTGGTGGTCTGATCAATGGCTTCTGCATCAGTCTATGTCTGATCGGTAATACCAGTACAGGTGGAACGGACTTTATTGCGATTTATTTTTCCGAGAAAAATGGCAGGGATATCTGGAATTATATCCTGTGTGGAAATGCAGTGATCCTGACAGTGGCAGGTTTGCTCTTTGGATGGGACAGAGCGCTTTACTCTATTATCTTCCAGTTTACTTCTACTCAGGTGATTCAGATGCTACATCAGAGATATAAGAAGCATACGCTGTTCATTATCACGAAGGAGCCGTATCAGATTTATGAGGAGATTTTCAAACTTACCAATCATACGGCGACACGTTTTGAAGGTACCGGATGTTACACAGACGAGAAGACCAGTATGATCTATTCTGTAGTCTCTACAGAAGAAGCAAAATATCTGGTAAAGAAGGTACATGAGATCGATCCGAAGGCTTTTGTAAATATCATCAAAACCGATTACATAAACGGAAGATTTTACCAGAAAACAGATTATTAATTACTTGTATTCCCTTTCTGTGAGCGTATAATACAGGATATAAGGAATCTGTTCGTTCATGGAGTTTGTACTTAAAATTGGATGAACAGTAACCGGCACACAAGGAGGGTGATATATATGGGTAATGCAACAGAAAGCACACTTCCTCACGGCAATACCTCAGGCTATGACCGCAAAGCCTGCAGGACATGCGCCTGTTCCACCTGTTATGAGCAGGAGTTCTGCGACAGATGCAGTTCCTGTCAGAATCAGTCACGGAAATTAGACAGGTGCAATGCTTACGAGGGGGCATATAACTATTAACCTCAACATATCCCTATCTGCTGCAAAATAATAAACAGTGGATGGGGATTTCTTTATAAAAAACAGTTATTATATTATAAGTATAAGCAATGTTTTTCTATAGCAAACCTCTTAATCAATATGCATTATTTACGAGGGTTGCTATAAGTTTACAGATTCATAAGATGTATCTGATATAATAATTCTGTTACCTACTGATATAAACTTTCCGTAAGTTCTTTTGCTGATGAACTTTGCTATAGAATTTTTTGGGGGATGGCAGAAGGTTGAATGGTTACAAAAGAACAATTATTTACAGGAGAAGAAAAAATATGATCGTATATCACTATTGCAGTTTAGAATCATTGAATTCTATTTTGAAAAATCGTTCCCTCCGTCTGACAAATATCCTGAAATCCAATGATTCCATGGAGATCAGCTGGATCTGCAGGTATTATGACGCAGAGTTTAAAAGAGCTTATGAAAATGCTTCAGATTTATTCAGATCAAAGATTTCATCAGAGAGATTGATGGGCTATGTGAAGCTGTTTACAGATGAATTTTTCAATGAAAATCATGCAGACTTCAGATATTATGTAACCTGTTTTTCGTATCAGAATGATCTGCTTAGTCAGTGGCGGGGATATGCGGATGACGGGCGCGGAGCTGCCATCGGATTTGACATGGATGTATTAAAAGAAGTTGTAACGGTTTCTCCGGAGATTTCAAAGCCGTCAATTGTGTCATTACATAAGATCAGTTATTCTGAAGCAGAGCAGAGAGAAGTTGTACATCAGATAGTGCAAGAATTGGTTGATGAAATCGAGAAGATATTACAGAAAGAAGAACAATGTCGGGAAAGCATTGAGGAGAAGCAGGATTATGAAATAGAAGTACTGGATAAAGTCATGAACTGTTTTGAGAAAAAGTTTTTGAAATTATTTCAGGAATCTGTTTACATGAAAAATCCGTTTTTCAGAGAAGAAAGCGAAATCCGATTGTGCGAGTTTTCGCCGAAACAGTTTCTGATGGGAAGAGAAGTTGAACTTTCTCTCGGTGCACGTTTATATAACTATTCCTACTATGTAAAAGAAAGTCAGCTGATATCTTATGTGGATTTTGATTTTTCAGATTGCCTTGACCAGCTGATAAAGGAACTCGTTATAGGGCCAAAGTGTCTGATGTCAGAGAGAGACATGGAATATTATCTGACAACGCTCGGTCTGTCGAATTGTCGGGTAAAGAAATCGCAGGGGACATATCGGTAATATATTTATAGCAATTCCCTTATATGGGCATATCAGACATCATGGAAAGGCAGATGAAAGACATGAAAAGAAAATTACCATTCAGAAAAGTGGCGGTATTTCTGATACTGGCATTATTTCTGACAGCAGGCATCAGTATGCGTGCAGTTACCGTAAATGCAGCTACATATGTGAAACAGGACAGAACCTCCGTCAGCATCACATCGAAGAAAACGGGATGGCAGAAAATAAACGGAGATTACTATTTTTATAATTCAAAGGGGCGTCTGATCTGCGGTTCTTTTAAGTATAAAGGTTATTATTACTACAGTATTGCCAACGGCAAACGTTTCACCGGGTGGATGAAGCGTTCCGGTAATAAATACTATTACAATCGTAAAAATGGTGCCATGTTCCGCAATCGCTGGGCAACAGGTGATAAATATACCTATTATTTCAATGAATCCGGCGTGGCAATTGCCAGGCAGTGGCTTACTCAGGATGGAAAAAAATACTATTTCCTCAGCAATTCCACCATGGCAAAGGGCTGGCAGAAGATAGGAAAATATTATTACTATTTCAGCAAGAAAACAGGAGTGATGGCAAAAAATACTTGGATAGGTAAATATTATGTAAACAGCAAAGGGCAGCGTGTAAAATCTTCAGATACTAAACCGACAAATACTAAACCAACAGTTACTCAAAGCGGCAATACTTACGAATACAAAAGCAGCACTCTTAATATTAAACTTAAACGCAAATCAGTCCATGGAATTTCCTACTGGGTAGCGCATATAAAGACATCCAATGCCAAACAGCTGAAATCCGCCCTCTCCAACGGAACTTATGGCGGATCCCGACAGACAACTTCTGATGCAGTATCCTCAAATGGAGGCATTATCGGAGTAAACGGCAGTGCTTTCGACTATGGTACAGGAAAACCATCCCCCCTTGGCATGTGCATCAAAAACGGGATTATCTATGGTGATTACATGACCAGTTATTCCGTCATGGCAGTAAAGAAAGACGGAACCATCTATACTCCGGCACAGGGACTTATGGGAAAAAATCTTCTTGCAGCCGGTGTAAAAGATACATATAATTTTGGTCCGGTTCTTATTAAAGATGGCGAAGCCCAGCTTCCATGGGCTGAAACAGAAAAATATTATCCACGTACAGCGGTAGGAATGGTAAAGCCCAACGATTATGTACTCCTTGTAACAGATACCGGCAGATATAATGGCCTTAATCACTGGGATATGGTGAATATTTTCAAATCCTATGGCTGTACTTATGCTTACAACCTGGATGGAGGCGGTTCTGCAACCCTGTACTTTAATGGAAAAGTAATGAATAAACTTATCGGCAATACTCAGCGTCCATGCGCAGACTTCCTTTATTTCACCCGATAATCCTTTTCCAGATAAGAATCCCGTCTGCTTGCACATGCTGCCAAAGCCCAGCACACAAGAATCAGCAGCCCGATCCCCATAGCCAGCACAGCAAGCAGGATTACGATAATTGCGTGGATAAACATAGACATGGATGACCTCCTTTCACAGTCATTCGGTTATGAACTGAGCAGCGAAGCAGATGATTTTATCCGCCTGACTTGTCTCATTCACTGACTTGGATAAAAATGGATGTTGTATAAGAAGTAATAAAAAGATATCAGGATGACCTGACAAGAACAATTAAGACAGTTAAAAGATCTGTTAACTGATTTAAATATACGCCGTCACACTCAAAAAAGCAAGCCGAAACTTTCGAGGGATTTCGACTTGCTTTTTGGCTAATTATTTACGAGGCTTGCTATAAGTATCAGAGAAAGATGTTACGGCAATCCGGAATGAATTTGGGTTACGTTACTGAGAACAGAGGGAACAGTAACGATTGTTTTGGTAAAATATTAACAATTCCATAAAAACACTTGACAACCCTACTTTACCATACTAAAATGTAAAAAGCAAAAAAACTGTTGCCGCAGGAAAAACAAATGATTGCCCTATACGGAAAAAGGGACATCCTTCCATGGCAGAACAAGGAGGAATATTATGAAAAAATACAGCGACATGAGCAAAGAAGAACTGCTTACACTCAAAGCACAGCTGGATAAAGAATACGCAGATATCAAAGCAAAGGGCTTAGCTCTCGATATGTCACGTGGAAAACCGTCAGCAGACCAGCTCGATCTCTCAATGGGATTAATGAACGTATTAAGCAGCGATTCAGACCTCAAGTGCGAAACAGGAGTAGACTGCCGTAACTACGGTGTTATCGACGGAATCCCGGAAGCTAAACGCCTCCTTGGAGAAATGTCCGAAGTAGATCCGGATCACATCATCATCTATGGAAACTCAAGCTTAAACGTTATGTTTGACAGCATTGCACGTTCTATGACACAGGGTGTAATGGGAAATACCCCATGGTGCAAACTTGATAAGGTAAAATTCCTCTGTCCTGTACCGGGATATGACCGCCATTTCAAGATCACAGAATTTTTCGGAATCGAAATGATCAACGTGCCAATGACACCACAGGGACCGGACATGGATATGGTAGAGAAGCTTGTCAGTGAAGACGCATCCATCAAAGGAATCTGGTGTGTGCCGAAATACTCCAACCCACAGGGATATACTTATTCAGCAGAAACAGTAGAGCGCTTTGCGCATCTGAAACCGGCAGCACCTGATTTCCGTATCTACTGGGATAACGCATACAGCATTCATCATCTCTATGATGACAATCAGGACTTCCTTGTAGAAATCCTTGAAGCATGTGCAAAAGCAGGAAATCCTGATCTTGTATATAAATTTACATCAACATCAAAAGTCAGCTTCCCGGGTTCCGGTATTGCAGCAGTTGCAGCTTCCAAAGCAAACCTGGAAGATTTCCGCAGCTACATGCAGATCCAGACAATCGGACATGACAAATTAAACCAGTTACGTCATGTAAAATTCTTCAAAAATATCGACGGTCTTCATGAACACATGAGAAAACATGCGGCAATTCTCCGTCCGAAATTTGAAATGGTCCTTAACACACTGGATAGAGAACTTGGCGGTCTTGGAATCGGCGAGTGGACAAAACCACATGGTGGATACTTCATTTCCTTTGATTCAATGGAAGGATGTGCAAAAGCTATTGTTGCCAAGGCAAAAGAAGCAGGTGTTGTACTTACAGGAGCAGGCGCAACTTATCCATATGGAAAAGATCCGAAAGACTCCAATATCCGTATTGCACCAAGCTTCCCGACTCCTGAGGATCTTGGAAAAGCAGCAGAAGTGTTCGTACTCTGTGTTAAACTTACAAGTGTAGAGAAACTACTGGCTACTGTTCGCTGATAATATCCCGCGAGGTGTTTTTTGTGAGCGAAGATCACAGAAAACCCGAGACATACCGCGCGAATTTATGCAATTAGCATAAATTCTGTGCATCGCGAAGCGTGTTACTGTGAACGGAGTGAACAGTAACACTACTGGAAAACGCATAAAAGAGAATAATCGTATTTACTTTCTGGATAAATAATGTGATAATAAAACTGCCCGGCATAATTTCTTGCCGGGCGGTTGCTGTTTATAAAAAAGAAAGGAGAGGATGTCGTGAGCAGCAGAAAGAAAATCATGATCACCCTGATCATAATCTTGCTCCTGCTGACTGCCGGAGTATATGGATATGGTGTATACTATTTCACAGAGCATTTCTTACCGGGATCAATGGTAAACGGATTCAACTGTTCCTATATGACAGTATCCCAGTCAGAAGAATTGCTTACGCAGAAGGTGGGAGCATATGTTCTTACTATTGACACCAGAAATAACGGACAGGAAAGTATCACAGCAAAACAGGCGGGACTTTCCTATGACTCAGATGGAAGTGTTGATAAACTGATCAGAAATCAGGATCGTTTTACATGGTTTCTTGCTTTTAATCAGCACAGGAATTATGAAGTGTCCTCCTCCATTAAATATGATGAGCAGAAGACAGAGGCTGCCATTTCCGAACTGAAATGTATGCAACAGGAGAATATGACAGAGCCTTCGGATGCTCATATAGAAGAGAAAGACGATAAGTTTGTAATTGTTCCTGAGCAGGAGGGAACTGCACTGAAACCAGAAAAAACAAGTCAGGATATTATAGATGCTCTTGTCACAGGACGAACGCCGGTTGATCTGGAAGCAGATGGATGCTACAAAGAACCGAAAGTTTATCAGAGTGATGAAACTTTGACGAAGAATTGTGACCTGATAAACAAACTTACGGATGTAGTGATAACCTATGATTTTGACGATTGCACAGAGACAGTAGACAGAGATATGATCAAAAACTGGCTCACAACAGATGAAAACGGTCTTTATACACTTGACAAAAAACAGATAGAAGCATATATCAGTGAACTGGCGGCTAAATATGATACGGTTGGAACAGAGAGAACATTTAATACATATGATGGTCGTGAGATTACTGTCAGCGGAGGGAATTATGGCTGGCAGATCGATCAGAAAGCGGAGCTGAAAGAACTTACAGAACTGATAAAAAACGGAGAAACCCAGGTCAGAGAACCTGTTTATTCCCATGAAGGTCTGGTCAGGAAAACAAATGATATCGGATATACGTATATAGAGATTGACCTGACGGCCCAGAGAATGGTATTCTATAAAGATGGAACGCCGACTGCGGATGCGCAGATCGTATCCGGAAATCCATTCGTGCCCAACTGTGCAACTCCTGTGGGATGTTATACAACAGGTGAAATGAAGAGCGGATGTACAGTGAACGGAGAGGACTATCCTTCTGCTGTAAATTACTGGATCCCATTCGATGGAAATCTGGGGATCAGTGATGCTCCATGGAGAATGGATTTCGGAGGACAGCTTTATGAATTTGAAGGCACACATGGAAGCATCTGTGCACCATCCGATCAGGTGCAGATCATTTTCAGCAATGTTGAGAAGAACACACCGATTGTTATTTATGAATAAAGGAGAAAAATGATGAAGATTGTAGTATTAGCGGGGGGAACAAGTACAGAACGTACTGTCTCCATTACATCAGGAACAGGAATATGTAAGGCATTACGACAGAAAGGACATCAGGCGATTCTTGTGGATATTTTTTGCGGCATTGAGAATGTGGACCGGGAGAATCCGTTTCCGTCAGAGTATGATGTGGACGCAGCATCAGAATATATGTCAGCATTTAACGACAGGATTGAACAGATGAAAAAAGAGAGAAGAAGCTTCTTCGGACCAAACGTGCTGAAACTCTGCGAGGCGGCTGACATTGTTTTCCTGGGACTTCATGGTGCGAACGGAGAAGATGGAAAAGTACAGGCAACATTTGACCTGATGGGAATCAAATATACAGGAACCGGATATTTAAGCAGTGCCCTGGCAATGGATAAGGGAATCACCAAGCAGATGTTCCTGATGAATAATGTACCAACACCGCGGGGAGTGTCTATGGTAAAAGAAGAAATGACCACAGATCTGAAAGCACTTGGAATGGAATTTCCTGTAGTTGTAAAAACCTGCTGTGGAGGTTCCAGTGTAGGTGTTTATATTGTGAATGATCAGGCCGAATATGAGCAGGCTCTCAAAGACGCTTATTCTTATGAAAATGAAGTCGTGGTCGAAGAATATATAAAAGGACGTGAATTTTCAGTAGCGGTTGTGGACGGAAAAGCTTATCCGATCATCGAAATTGCTCCGCTTCAGGGATTCTATGATTATAAGAATAAATATCAGGCCGGCTCTACGATTGAGACCTGTCCTGCCGAAATTTCACCGGAACTCACAGAGAAAATGCAGCATTATGCGGAAGCAGGAGCCAAAGCTCTGTTTATGGAAGGATACTGCCGTCTTGATTTCATGATGAAGGAGAATGGAGATATGTATTGTCTGGAGGCAAATACTCTTCCCGGAATGACACCAACCAGTCTGATTCCGCAGGAGGCAAAAGTTCTGGGAATCGACTATCCGACTTTATGTGAGAAACTGATTGAAGTTTCCATGAAAAAATATCCGGCGCAGGATTTCACACTATAGAGCGTGTCTGCAGTAATTTATAGAATTGTTATAGATACATTATTAAGAGAATTGCTATAACAGGAAAGAAGATATAAAAAATATTATGAAAAACTTAACTCTTGAAAATATCGCCCGCGTATGCGGCGGTACTTATTATGGTCCGGCTGATAAATCACAGGAAGAAGTAATGTCTGTTATCACAGACAGCAGAAAAGCAGAAGAAGGATGTCTGTTTGTACCTATTGTGGGGGAACGTGTAGATGCCCATAAATTTATCCCACAGGTAATGAAAGCAGGGGCACTGGCAACCTTGTCGGAACGGGTACTTGATAACGCTGATTTTCCTTATATCGCAGTAGAATCTTCTCTTCAGGCAGTGAAAGATATTGCAGAGTTTTATTTAAAGCAGCTTCAGATTCCGGTTGTGGGAATTACAGGAAGTGTTGGTAAGACAAGTACAAAAGAAGTGATCGCATCTGTTCTGAACCAGAAATACCATACTCTGAAAACACAGGGCAACTTTAACAATGAACTTGGTCTGCCTCTCACAGTTTTCCGTCTGCGTGATGGAGATGAAATTGCAGTTCTGGAAATGGGGATCAGTGATTTCGGTGAGATGACCAGACTTGCGCAGATTGCAAGACCGGACACCTGCGTGATCACGAATATCGGTACCTGCCATCTGGAGAATCTGGGAGACAGAAATGGTGTTCTGAAAGCAAAGACAGAGATTTTTAAATTCCTCAGACCGGAGGGACATATTGTATTAAATGGCGATGATGACAAGCTTATCACAGTAAAAGAATATGAAAAGATAAAACCTGTATTTTTCGGAATGAGTAATGAATGTCAGGTTTACGGTGATAAGATTGTAAGCAGAGGTTTAAAGGGAATGACCTGCACCATTCATCTGGGGGATACTGCATTTACAGTTGATATCCCGATGCCGGGGCGCCATATGGTATATAATGCGCTGGCAGCAGCTGCAGTTGGAAATATTTATGGACTTACAACTGAGCAGATCAAAGCCGGAATCGAAAGCCTGGAGCCGATCAGCGGTCGTTTCAGAATGATCGAAACAGATAAATTTCTGATCGTAGATGACTGTTATAATGCAAATCCCATGTCCATGAAAGCCTCTCTGGATGTTCTGCAGGATGGTGCAGGACGCAGAATAGCAGTCCTTGGCGATATGGGTGAACTTGGAGAGAATGAAGTTCAGCTTCATGAGGAGGTAGGAGAGCATGCCGGAAAATGTGATATTGATGTTCTTATCTGTACAGGTAAACTGTGCAGAAATATGGCAGAGAGAGCACAGCGGACAAATCCGGACCTGAAAGTAATCTATGAGCCGGACAGAGAAAGTCTGCTGGAGCATCTGGAAGGTTATGTACAGGATGGTGACACTATTCTTGTGAAAGCTTCCCATTTTATGAAGTTTGAAGAGGTAGTTACGAAACTGGAAAATATGTAAACACTTTTGTCTTTTTATGAGAGAATTTGATGAGCGATTTTAGTTCCATGATACCGGAAACAGCAGTATAATAATCCTGTCAGTTTATGAGCAGGCAGCGAAGCAGATAGTCTTATCTGTTCAAGTGAGGAGGATGTTATGCTGGAGAAAGTTATGGAACTGCATTTCCTGCTGTATGCCATGATGTTAATGGGCGGACTGGGAGCACTGGGGATGCTGACCACACATCTTACCTACCGAAGAATGATCAGAAAAAATACAGAGGTTAAATCAAATCTCAAAGAGAAATGGACAAATCTTTGGAAAACAAGAGACAGGCTGTTGAACCGTATGAACCGGTTTGTCTGGTATCCGTCACTTTTCTGTATCGCTTTTCTTGGACTGGCTTTTTTTCTGTATTCCAAAGATGCACGATGGGACGGAATGCCGCTGGCATATCTTTATGTGGCTGCGATTATTCCGACAGCATTGCTTTTGCTGAGACAGGCGCTGGATTTTACATACAGAGAAGAACTTCTGATGAATTCTTTTTCTGATTATGTGGAACATGCCCGCACATGGGTAGAAGAAGTGCCGGTGCCGGAGAAGGCTGACGAAGCTGTAAAAGAGGAAATCGTTGAACATATTGCGGACAGTATCCGCCAGACTGCAGCAGCAGGAAGCCATTTCAGCGGAATGCTTACACCCGAGGAAGATGAGATTATGAGAGAAATCATAAGAGAATTTATGAAATAAAGACATGAAAATTCACTGCAAATGAGATACACAGGATCAGAAACAATATGGCAATGTAAAGTTTCTGATCCTGTACACATTTTAAGACAGAATAATTTATTATTCGTCATCCTCTTCAATTACCTGGATCTCCAGATAATCAAAATCAATCTGCTCTATAAAATTATCCTGATAAAATCTGGCTTTTCCATGTTTCTTAAAATGTCTGACTGTAGATTCCAGCCAGATTGGGTTTCCCAGATCCATTTCATAACAGATACTTTCCAGACCACGAAAAATCTTGTGGGTCCGCGTATCTTCGGAGTCATCGCAGATTACAGTATCTTTCAGTAAATGATTATCTTTCCATATTTTTCCCCATAAACGGAACATATCGGTAATACCTCCCTGTCAGAACTGCCACAGGCGGCAGAAATCTCATTTTCTAAGTGATTCCCAGTATAGCGGATTTTGGTAGGAAAGTAAAGAAAGTAAAAAAACGCTACTGCTTGTAGTAACTAAAATGTTACTGTTCACTCCGTTCTCAGTAACATAGCCAAAATTCATTCCAGATTGCCTG
>OLRF01003916.1_pt1 | contig 11064 bp, 10 predicted proteins | sample 1672061 | NCBI WGS metagenome assembly OLRF01 (sample SAMEA3136641, study PRJEB25190) | human gut metagenome | reverse complement strand
CCGTCGGTCGTAGAGGTCCGCGAAGCGCTCCAGCGCCTCCGACAGACAGGCTCCCCGCTCCAGTTCGCGGACGATCCGGGCAAAAGAGATGCGGTAAGGATAAAACACGATGATCCCCTCGAGCATCCCGATGCCCTGCAACAGCGGGACTCCGGAGGAGGCGAGCAGGCCGAGCAGCCGGCAGAAACGGGCCTGCACGCTCTTTTTCAGCGTGTCGCCCACTATAGGAATCCTCAGCAGCCATCCGCAAACGAACCGCTGCACGGAAGGTCGGTCGCCATAGATCTTCCACCACAATAGGGTTCCCGCACCCGCGAGCGCCGCGACGGTCAGACAGGTCGGGAAAGCCCTCGACAGCGAGATGATCCGCCGGGTCATCGCCGGCAGCTCGCCTCCCATGCGCGAGTAGACCTGCTCGAACATCGGCACGATCACGAGCACCATGAAGATTACGACGACGATTGCAGTAAAGAGAATAATCAGCGGATAGCTCACCGCGCCGCTGACCGTACGCCGCTGCGCGATGCGCTTGCGGTAGTAATCGGCCAGAAAAGCCAGCGCCTCGTCGAGCCGCCCGGTCTGCTCGCCGATGCGCAGCACTCCGCAGTCGAGCGGAGCGAAGCGTCCGCTCCGCTCGAAAGCGCGGGCCAATGCCTCGCCACGCACGACCGAGCGGTAGAGGCCGGCGAGCAGCGCTTTCGTCTGCGCGTCCCGCTCCCCCTCGATCAGCAACGAGAACGAGCGGCTGAAATCGAGTCCGGAGCCGAGCAGCGAGTGCAGCTCGGCGAATATGGCCTCCTTGCGGGCGTCTTTGAGCGGATGACCTCCGTGCTTGGGTAAAGCGAAAGAATCGTTCGGGTTCATGGCAGTTCGATCGTTCGGTTTAGGATATTCTCGTCTTTGTTACAGTACGGGATCCCGTATTCGCTTGCGTTCCGGTGCAGAACCGGGTATCGGAACGTGCACGATGCCGCAGTCGACACGGAACGCTCTCGGCGGCAATCCGGATACCGATAGGCGATTCGGCCGTTTTCCGGCAGGGGCCGATAATGTCTCGTGCGGTGTTGTGGATCGAAGGTCGTTGGCGGCATAAGATTTTCGGATTCTTCATTTTCGGGGACGTGTTCATTTTATTTCGATTCCTCGTTCGATTCGTTTTCGTTTTCTTCGTATTTGTACCTCGCTTCCTGCTCGCTCAGCTTCTCGAGCAGCGGATCGGGCGGACGGCGGGACACGAATCCGATGTTCAGTACGGAATCCTGCTCGGTCCGCAGCTCGACGATCATCGTATCGATCCGCGCTCCGGGGGCGGGTTCGGGAACGGTCCGCAGTCGGACGACATACCGCAACAGCGTATCGGAGCGTTCGTCTTGCCGGACGATCAGCGCCGAGTCGGCCAGTGAGAGCCAGGCATGGATACCTCCTTTGCGATAAATCGCCAATGTTCTTTCGCTTTCCGAGATCAGGCTGTCCGAATCTCCCGCCAGATCGACCGTGCGGAAGTAGCCGGCATACTGCTCCGTACGCTCTGCTATCCGTTGCGAAGTGCGATCGAGAAAGCGACTCAGCAGTCCCAGTCCGTCCATGACCGACAGGAAGACGACTCCGCTGAGGATCATCAGGATCAGTACCTCGACCAGCGTCGAGGCAGGCAGTCCGTTCCCCGCGATCCGAAGCCGAGGCCGGTTTCCCGGCCCGGTTCGAGCTGCCCGCTTACGAGCACAGCGAGCGTCCGGCTGCCACCGCCGGTAAACTTCCTTCCTATCCGAAGCAGGACGTTGCTCGCTGTGCCCGGCACATGGCAATCGTCGCCCCGTAATCCGTTCCGGGCGGATAGCGCCCTGCGTGGAACGACCGGGACAACAGGTTCGAGCCCGTTCCGCAGAGCGCGCGGCCGGCCATAGTTGGCTCGGGCAGCCAGCGCGTCCTTCCGTCAGTCGCTTTCGTACGGTTTTGCAGTCATTCATTGTCGATGATCGTGTTTCGGTCGAAACCGTCCGGATCGACCAGATACCGGTATTCCATTCTTTTGCGTCCGCCCGTGATTTTCACCGTCAGCGTCGCCTGCCATAGGGCTGGACAGGAAGCGTAGGGCTCGATGAGAACCGTCAGCGTTCCCCATCCGTAGGAGCGTTCGGTCTTGCCCTCGGAGAAAGCTCCCCGTCGGATTTCGCTCGCCGTGCAGGCGGCCCGGTAATCGGCTTCGGCGCAGACGATTCCGTCGGAAGGGCCCGCCGTTAGCCGGACGACCGTCTCCAGACTCGCGGCGAAGACGATCAGCAGCACGACCGAAGCGACGACCGCCTCCAGCAGCGAGGCGGCGGAAAGACGGATCGTCCGCCGTTTTGCCGGAATGCCGCATGAGCGGAACGGCTGCTGCCGCCGTCTCTCATCCCGGCTTCGTGCGTGGCGGGAACGCTCGGGGAACGGGAGGCGGCAGGCGCTCCCGCCGTCGGGCAGGCGAGCAATATTCGGCCATGCCCCTGTACACAGACATGGACCGGACGGGCAGGCATTCCGTCGCCGAGCTCCGAGGCAGACCGGTCGCCGGCCCCGCACCGTCCTTTCGTTTCTTAGCGCACCCATCCCGCCTCCTTTCTCCGGTAGGCCGCCGCCGCCCACAGCGGGTAGGCCGCCGCCGGGTTTTCGAGCAGCGTCAGATCGTAGAGCATGTCCTCGTAGTACCCTTCGGGAGAGTAGTAGACCAGGCGGTTCGCCGCCATGCAGCCCGACACGATACCTTGCACCTGCGCCGCGCCGTCCACCCACAGCAGTCCCCGCAGTACGGCCGTGCGGTCTTGTCGGTAGTTCGTGCGTTTTACATCGGGTCGACCTTCCCCGTCGACGATCGCATAGCCCTCGACGCGGCTGTGCGGGCCGATTTCGATGTAACGGTCCGGATTCTCCCGTGCGACGAATACCCCCGACGGGTAACCGAGCGTCACCCGCTGCCCTATCAGAACGGTGTCCGATGCGAATAGTTGAGCTCTTCCCCGAAATCCGTCTCCCACGCGGATCGTGCGCCCCACGACCAGCACATCGCGCAGACGGCAGGTGCTGTCGATGGACACCTCCTCTCCCAGCAGTACAGCCATGCCTTCGACTCGGGTTCCCGGTCCGAAGCTCCCGGCATCCAGCATCCGGGGCTCTGCCTCGCCGAATCCGGCGCTCAGGCTGTCCGGAGCCGGTATCCATGCCCCGGGAGCTTCGAGCAGGCGCAACAGACTGTCGGTCATTCGACGGGCATCGGTTCGGACCGGCGGAAGCTTCTTGCCGACATAAGCGGTACGGGCTCCTTCGATCCGTTCGCCGCAGAAAAAGACCGAACGGATTTGTCCGTACTGCACGCCGTGGCGGGGAAGCCTCAAGCATCCGTGCAGCGAGGTGCGTCCCGCAAGCGACAGCGAAGCGGCATCAGTCGCATACCAGAGACCGCTTTCTTCGCCCGGCAAACATGCGAAGGGGGCGGCCGACCCGAACAGCCGGGTCGGAGCGATTCGGGAATCGGCCGCCTCGACGCGCACGGCCTCGTACAGTCCCCATGGCCGGACGGCGATCCGCACCCGACTGTCGGGCAGGCCGTCGTAAAGCCGCAGGCCGCCCTGCTCGTCGAGCCTTGCTGTCAGCGTGCTGTCGGCGACGTACAGAACGAAGGCCGACTCGACGTTCGCCCGTTGCCGCGAGAGGTAGCCCGCGCGGGAGAAGAACAGAAAATCGGACTCCCACAACGCGAGTACGCCCAGCACCGAAAGCAGCATCAGTGCCGAGACGACCAGTACCGTGGCCAGTACGCCGGCGGGAAGACGGTTCGGAGGATTCATTGACTTATGACGGGTTACGGTTAGCGATCGGATGTATCGGTTATGGAATCTTGACGAGATAGCACTCTGTGTCACGGACCATGACGAGCGAATCGTTCCGGATCTGTCGGAGCGTAAAGCCTCCGGCCGACTCGCCCTGCTGCAGCAAATGGATCCGACCGTCGATCGAGATCAGATAACGGTCGGTTCCTTCCTTACGGATACGGCCCGTACAGGCGAGCTTGGCGGCAGGACGTTCGTTCTTCGCTTTCGACCGTACGGGCGCTCTTGCCGAAACGGACCCCGGGACGGAAGGTTTCGTCGCAACCGCACGCAGGAACGGATCGGGATAGTCGAGTCGCAGCGTATCGATGTCCGCACGGGGATTGTTCCGGGCAACGGGCACGGCAGCCGGATCGGAAGCCGCAGGTTTCGGCCCGGAGAAAAAGAGCTTCCACGCCACGACGCCCCAGATACCGAGCGCTACGACGAGTAACAGGTATGTCAGCGGTCGCGATTTCATAGCTCGGAAGTATTACCGTCGGCGGATTCGTTCGTATCGTCCGATGCCGCGTTATGATCATCGTCGGGCGAGTTGTTTCCTTCCTGCTCATCGGACGGAGGCGTCGGATTTCCCTCATCGTCTCCGCCTTCTTCCCCGCCGAAAGGCGATTGCGACTCATCCGCCGCAGAGGGATCGACCCTCAGCGAATAGACGCTCTCCTCGCTTCGGTAAACGCCGTTGAAAGCCTGCAGGCTCCATTGATAGTCCCCTTCGTCGAGCGTCAGCGAGAAGCGGTCGGCCGCATGGAGGGAATCGGCGCACAGTGTCGTGTCGGCCCATACGCGCGAAGCGCGGGCGAAGCTCGGCGAGACGACCGTGAGCCGATAGCTGCGGGCTCCCGAGAGGGGCCGCCAGAGAAAAGTCACCTCGCCGGCTTCGATATGCGCGTCGTGCTTCGGTGCGACCACTTCGATCCGGGCCCGGTCGATATCCTGCTCGAAGATGTCGTCGCAGCCCGAAAGCAACGACAGCAGAAACAAAAGCGCGCAGGCCGTCCGGAACAGGTCGGCGGAGCCCGTTCGACGGATCGGGATCGTCCCGGACGTCGGCCGGGATTCGGACTCGCACGTATCGGCCCCGCCTGCCGGAAAGCCTGCGGAGAGCCTTTCTGTCCGGATCGGCATTTTGCGGTCGGATCGACGGACGTCGGGCCGAAACGGCCGGAGGGAACGGTTTGTCGGATCGGATTTCATATCACAAGGGTTTACGGTTTATCGGTCAGTTGCTGGACAACGAGGGTCAACAGCAGCGAGGTCTGCCGTCCCCGCCGGAGCGTCTTGAACCCCGAAGAAAGCAAACGGCAGCCGGAGAGTTCCCGCTCCGTCGCGTCGAGGATCCGCAGCAGCGGAACGAAGCCTCCCGAAAGCACGATCTCGGCCGTGCGCAGCGTGAAGTCGTCGCCCTTGCGGGTCAGATAAGGCGTGTAGCTGACGATTCGGACGGAGCTATCCGGATCAAGGCGCTCCAGCAGATCGAGCAGACCGCCGCCGGCGATCAGTTCCACCGTATCGAGCATGACGACAGACGCATCCGGTTGTATGGAAGCGGAATCCGTCTCCGCGAGCGTCCGTTCCGTCCTGCGCACTTCACCCCACAGCGCGACCGTACGCCCCAGCGATAACCGGTACACGGCCGCAGGCAGCACGACCAGCAGCAGGACCAGACGCACGACTCCTTCGTATTTGCCGATCCGGTTCATAAGGCGACGGTAATCTTGAATTCGGTCGCACCGCTTTCGCGGTTTTGCTTCAAGCCTTCGAGCCGAGCTTCGTGCAGCGGCGGTTCGGAGCGTAATTCGGTCATCAGTTCCGATACGGCCGACGCATCGTTCGTTACGCCCCGGATCGAAAGGGTTTCGGAAACGAATACGGGGTCTTTGCCCTCTTCCAACGTTTTGGAAAGAGGCTGCACGGCCAGCGAGGTCAGCGTGACCGACAAAGGCACATGGGAGGCCGCCCGGTCCAGCAGCAGGGCTTGGCGGTACGGCAGCCGATGCGAAAACTCCGCTACGGCCGCCCGCCGCTGCTCGGAGCGGGCCTGCGACGCGTCCTGCTTCTTTTCCCGGGCGGAAAGCACGGTCCGCTGCTGTGCGTGACGCTCTCGAAGCGAACCGGAAGCAAACGTATTGACTACGAGCAGAAGCAGCATCAGGCCCAGCACCGGCAACCGCAGACGGCGTTCCGCCGCTTTAGCGACCATGCGGCCTTCGGGTGTAGGGCGCAGAAGCGTGCGCCATTTCAACGTATCACGGTAAAAACGTTCCGCCTGCCGCAGGGCCTCTTGCTCGGGATCTGCCGCCACTGGCCCGTAGCGAATATCCATGACAGGAATACCGTTCGCCGCGAGCCGTTGCCCGAGCGGTTCGACTTGCTCGCGGCGAACGAAGCTGATGCTCCCTGAATCCTCCCTTTCGTCCGAAAAACTCCATGCGAACGTTTCCGGCTCCGAGGTCACCTTCCCGACGATCGCCGTATCTTCGGCCGGTTTCGTGACGACGCCGTATCCGGAGACCGAGATCAGGACGGGACGGCCCGAACACTCCTTTTTCAGCGCATCGGCGTCGGGATCGGCGCACTCCCGCAGGATTCGGAGACCGCTTCGATCGAGACCGAGTACGAACAGGCGCATCGCGTAGCGGTTCGCCTCCTCGAAACGGACGCAAAGCACGGTCAAGGGACCGACAATCTGTTGTAATATTGCCTTACTCATCGTTATCAGGGATTTTATTCGACCACGGTCGGTTTGATGAATACGTTCAGCCGGCGTTCCTGTTTGTTGTTCTTGTGCGTGCCGAAGATCCATTTGAGCACCGGCACGCGGGCGATGAAAGGCAGCCCCTGCGAGCTCTTCTCGCGCGACTGCCGGTCGATGCCGCCCAGCAGCACCGTCTCCTCGTTTTTCACGCGCACCATCGAGCGGAAGCTGCGCGTGGTGGTTCCCGGCGGAGCCTCCTTCTCGGTACGGTCGGTGAACTCGCTTTGCGACAGGTCGATCGTCATCGAGATATGGCCGTCCTCGCTCACATAGGGCGTGATCGAAAGGGTCATGTTCGCCTCGACGCTTTTCCAGACGTAAGAGGTCGACTGCACGGGGTTCTGCGTACCCATGTAGGTATTGTTCGTCTCCTTGTAATACTGCATCTCCCCGCTGGTAAGCACCGCCTCGCGGCCGTTGAGCGTCGAGAGCCGGGGCGTCGAACGCAGCTCGATCGTGCCGTCCTGCTCCATCGCCTTCAGGCTGGCATAAAAGTTCGGCGTCACCTTTCCGAGCTTTACGAGACCTATCTTATTTGCCAGACTGTTGACGGCTCCCGCCCCGAGCGTCATGTCGAGACCTGGGGAGAGCGTACCGCTCGTCTGCGTCGGCTCCGTACCCAATCCGAGGCCGAGACCCGCTTCCAGCAGCACGTCCTTCGAGGCGTCGACGATCATCACCTCGATCGTGATGAGCGGCACGGTCCGGTCGATCGAGCGCAGGAACTGCTCGATGCGGGCTACCTGTCGCTGGTCGCCGCTCAGGATCATGCTGTTCAGATCGCCGAAAGCGGCCGTTTGCACCCCTTTTTTCAAGTTGTCGGGGATCGCTTCCGCGAGCTTGTCCACCGTGCGGTAGCGCATCGGGACGATGCGCGTCGAGAACAGGCCCTCGCGTTTCGCCTCGCCGAACATATAGACGCCGCCCTCCTCGTAGTAGGTGTAGGCCGTGCCCGTGAGCAGCAGGTCGAACAGCGTTTTCGCGTCGGTGTTTTTCAGGTAGATGCTCGTCTGCGCATTGACGGGCGTGATAAAGAAATAGTCGAGCTTCAACTGCTCGCAGACGTCGAGGATAATGTCGTAGACATTGCCCCGGTCGATCATCGCCGTGATGCGTCCCGTGCTGTCCACCGACAGCTGAGCCGGGGCGAACTGCCGGCGGCGGACATAATTCGGCGCCGGGGCGGCCGGGCTTCCCGTTTCGGCCGGCGGCTCGGAAAACGCCCAAGCCCCGCTGCCCTTGACGGGGGTAACCTCCAGTTTGTTGATCTCGGCCAGCGAGCCGAGCGCCTCGGCGAAAGGCATTGCTGCGATGTAGCCCGATACGGGCCGTTCGTACAGCGTCTGCGGGACGATCAGGTTCACGCCCGTGCTGTCGGTGATGCGCCGGGCCACCTCGCGCAGCGGCACGGCGATCAGGTCGTAGCTGAGCGTCGAGTCGGAGCGGTCGAACCGCACCGACGGTTCGGGCGGCGGAGCGACAGGCGCTTCGTACGGAAAGACGGAGACGATATTCCCGATGATCTGCACGTCCAGTCCGTACTGCTCGCACAGAAACAGCAGCAGCTCGTCGATGCGGGCCCGCGTGAAGTTGCAGCTCACCGTCAGGTTCGCCCCGTCGCGCACGCTCAGGTTCACACCGCCCACTTGGGCCACCGAGCGCAGCAGCTCGGAGAGCGGAGCCTCGCCTACCGACAGATCCACCTCGCCGAGGTAGGCCTCGTCGCGCAGGGTCAACGTGTCGAGCCGGGCGCGGATCGCGGCGATACGGTTCGCACCGTCGGACTGTGCCGACAGAAAGGAAGGCAAGCACAGCGTCCAGGCCAGCAGAATCGAAAAGAGGTATAGGTTCTTCATAGGTTGCGAGTTATCGGGCAGGTCGTATCGAATAAAATAGGTAGTGTCGGGTCGTTCGTTTAGGCGATTCGGATTATGAGCGGCGTATGGGTCATCGACCGTGACCCGTATTCACTCTCTGAGCAGCGGCAGTACCTCCTCGAGCGATGTCTGCCCGGAAAGGAACAGATCGAGGGCCGAATCTTTCAGCGTGGTGATGCCACGTTTCTCGAGCAGCGGAGCGATGTCGGGACGGCTCTCGCGAACGGCCTCGGCGAGCTCGTCGTCGATCGGGATCACCTCGTAGATCGCCCGGCGGCCCCGGTAGCCCGTGTAGTAGCATCGCTCGCAGCCGACGGGACGGTAATGCTTGTGCGAATGCGCCTCCGGGTCCTGTTTACCGGGGAGCACGGAGGTTTCTTGTTCCGTCTTCTGCATGAGATGGCCGTGTGTCCGGTCCTGTCGCGGCATGCGCTCGTAAGACTCTCCCCGCATCGTTTCGCAACAGGCGACGCTGGAGACCGGTGTTTTGTTCCCGGCCAAGCCGGCTGCGGCTTCTTCCGTCTTCCCGGCCGGCTGCGGCCCGGTTTTCTCCGAAGCGGAGATACCTGTGCTGTTGCGCGGGTCGGCCGGCGGGAAAGGCTCCGTCCGGTTCGCGTCCACATTGTCGACCGGGATTGCTGCTTCCGATATCCGTTCTCCCGCGCCGTCCTCCGCCTCCTTTCTATCGGAAGGAACCGGCCGAGGTCCGTACACCTGTTCCCGCTCCGGCTCGGTCAGTTCCGCCTCCTTTTTACAGTCGGGACACAGCAGGCGGACGAGCCGCTGTGCGGCGCACAGAATCAGCGTGCCGGAGAGCAGGTACGGATGCACGCCCATGTCCCGCAGCCGCGAGACGCTGCCCCATGCGCTGTTCGTATGGATCGTCGAGAACACGAGATGGCCCGTCAGCGAGCTGCGGATCGCCATCGCCGCCGTATCGGCGTCGCGGATCTCGCCGAGCATGATGATGTCCGGGTCCTGACGCAGAAAGGTGCGCAGCGCAGCGCCGAAGGTCAGGCCGATCTCCTCTTTGAGCTGTACCTGGTTCACTCCCTCGAGCGTGTATTCGACCGGGTCCTCGATCGTAAGGATGTTGCCCGACTCGCGGTTCAGCCGCCGGAGCGTCGCATAGAGCGTCGTGCTCTTGCCCGAGCCGGTAGGTCCGGTGATCAGCGCCATGCCGTGCGGGCGCGCGATGGCCGACTCGTAGTCGGCGAGCTGCCGCTCCGAGAAACCGAGGTTCGAGAGCTCCAGCAGTTCGGCATGGCGCGTCAGCAGGCGCAACACGACTTTCTCTCCGTAAATCGTCGGAAGCGACGAGACACGCAGGTCGAACTTGCGATCGCCCCGGTGGTAGAGGATGCGCCCGTCCTGCGGCAGGCGGCGCTCCGAAATGTCCAAATTCGCCATGATCTTGATCTGGTTGACGATCGAGGCGTAGCCGCTCCGGTCGAGCACGTACTTCTCGATGAGCTTGCCGTCGATGCGCAGGCGGATGCGGCAACGCTCCTCGTAGGGCTCGAAATGGATGTCGCTCGCATATTCGTCGAATGCTTCGCCGATCAGGTCCGTAAGAAAGCCCTGTCCGCTGCCGATGCGGCTCAAGTCGGCCGTCCGCCCCGATATCGGGCGAGTCTCCTCTCGGCGGTAGTAGCGGTTCAGCAGCAGGGAGAGCTCGTCCGGCCCGACCGGTTCGATCTGCACCCGGAATCCGGACAGCACCTCGATCTCCTGAGACGCGGAAGCGTAGTCGCGCCCCTGCTCTCCGGCACACAGCACGATCCCGTCCCTGCGGTCGTAAGGCACGAGCCGGTAGTTCCACGCTTCGGCGGAAGCGAACAGTTGCACGATCTCGGTCGGTATGCGCTCGGGAAGGGTCATGGCAGCGAAAGGTAAAAACGGTACGACAAATAAGCGGTCAGAGGCAGGCTCAGAAACGTAACCAGCGGAATCGTAGTCTCTCTCTGTACGACGACACGCACGGCGAGCCAGTAGAACAGTCCGGCCAAGCATCCCCCTAGCAGCAGCAACAGATATTGCGGCAATGGAGCGAGCGGTGTCAGCAGCAAGGCGAAAATCAGATCGCCGGAACCGACATACTGCCGAAAGAGGCTCGACGGTCGCCGGTAGCGCAGCTTCAGATAGATGCACGCTCCGCCGAAGACCCAGATCAGCAGCAGCATGTTCGTCAGCATATTGTACAGTATCGTTCCTACGGATGACAAAAACACGGACGGCGACAGTACGCACAAGCCGAATGCGGTGAGCCAGCTTACCGGGACGGTCCGGCGACGAAGATCGGAGACGGCCAATATGGTCGCCGGAACGACCGGAAGCAGGTATGCGAACGATTGCCAAGGCATAAATGAAGAGGGTATCAAACGAATTCGAGATGGAAGCGTGCCGGAAAGCGGGACCTGAGTCCCGCCTGTTCCGGTCCGCCGATCAGAAAAGGTTGTTATCAGTCCTTGACGGTCTCTTTCAGGTTTTTGTCCTGATCGATCTCCCAGACGTTGTACTCGCCGTCGCCGTCGAAATCCACCACGGCCGTCGCCGTCGCGCGGAATCC
>OLRF01003909.1_pt1 | contig 11071 bp, 8 predicted proteins | sample 1672061 | NCBI WGS metagenome assembly OLRF01 (sample SAMEA3136641, study PRJEB25190) | human gut metagenome | reverse complement strand
AAGACCTATAAGGAGCTGCTGCAGAAGCACCGGATGGAGACCGCCGCCCGCCTGCTGCGCCGCAGCGACCTGAACATCCAGCAGATCATCACCCAGGTGGGCTACGAGAACACCAGCTACTTCTACCGCCTGTTCCATGAGCGGTATGGCCAGAGCCCCCGGGAGTACCGCCGGGCACGCAGCCAGCGCACATAAGCGCATCAGTGAACGACCCTCTCCGCCTTTGCAGCAGGCTTTGACGGAGAGGGCCGTTTTGTGTTATATTAAGGCAGAACGATCAGGGCGGGCAGCGGCCCGCCGGAAGAGAGGTTGGATGACGATGTTTCGTGGAGCAAGACGTGCAGATCTGGATGCGATCCTGAAAATTTATGCCCGCGCCCGGCAGGCGATGGCGGATTCCGGCAACCCCACCCAGTGGGGAGATCATTTCCCGCCGCAGGAGCTGCTGGAAGAGGACATTGATTCCAACCGGCTGTTCCTCTACCTTGTCAACGGCGAGCTGGAGGGCGTGTTTGCCTTTATCCTTGGCCCGGACCCCACCTATGCCCGGATCGAGGATGGCAAGTGGCTGAACGATACCCTGCCCTACGGCACCATCCACCGGCTGGCTTCGGCGGGCAGGCACCCCGGCGTTGCCGCTGCTGTGATCACCTGGTGTCTGGAGCACTGCGAGAGCCTGCGGGCCGACACCCATGCCGACAACAAGATCATGCAGCACCTGCTGGAAGAAAACGGCTTTACCAAGTGCGGCATCATCCATGTGGAGGATGGCACGCCCCGCATTGCCTACCAGAAAATGTCCCTTACCCTGCCTTTGCGCCGGGATTGAACCGCAAAAATGCGCCGCCCCACAAACGATGGAGCGGCGCTGTTTTTATATCGGTTTGTCAAGAGCTCTCCCTTTGGGAGAGCTGTCGAGCAAAGCGAGACTGAGAGGGTGCGCCTGCGTTCAGGAAGCGGCAGCTGCTGCCGGAGCTTCCGGGGCGGGCTGCTCTGCCGCGGTTTCTTCCGGCGTGGGCTGGAAATACTTCTCGTACAGCTCCATGCCGATGCGGTAGCCCTGCCACACGATGACCGCCGTGCCTGCACCGGCCACGCCGATGATGGCGGCAGTGCCCAGAATGCTGGGCTCGCTTTCGATGGTGGCATCCCGGTACTGGGCTTCCACGGTCACGGTGCTGCCCTTGGCCACGCTGCCCGCCGGGATGGTAAAGCTCTCCTGGTTGTAGGCGACCGCCGGGTTGCCCAGCAGGCTGGCTTCATCCATGGCCCACAGGTCGAACACCATGCCCTCGGGCACGGCGCTCTGGTTCAGCGTCACCTTGACCTCGGCATCCACCGGCACGCTGGCGCTGGTCATGGCTTCGCTGCCGTTGTAGCTGAACGTGCCGCCCTTCACCGTCAGGGTGTAGGTTTCGGGAGTGGGGTCAGGTTTGGGTTCGGGCTTCGGTTCGGGAATCTTCTCCCAGTTGGCGTAAAGGGTGAACCGGCCGGTGGGAGCGCCAGTGAAATCATACGGCTCGTCATCTTTGGTGAGCCAGCCTTTGAACTTGTAGCCGGAAACGGTGGGAAGGGTGGTGGGAGCTGTCAATGTTTCGCCCGTTTTGACGGATACTGTTATCATCCGCTCTGCTTCAGGCACTTTGTCGCCGTAATTAAAGGTGACAAGAGTGGGGACATAGCCAGAAAGAGCAAAAATAACGCTTTCACTTGTGCCAGAGTAGCTGATGTCATTCAGGCTAGTACAACCATCGAAAACATTCGATCCAATTGAAGTTACACTGCCGGGAATCGTGATACTGGTGAGCTTAGTGCAGTTAAAAAAAGCACCCAATTGGATAGAAGTTACGCCGTCGGGGATTACAATACTGCTCAATTCAGAACAACCAGAAAAAGTATAAGGCCTGATAGAAGTTATGTTATTTGTTGAAAGTGTTATGCTGCTTAAATTGGTGCAAGAATCAAAGGCTTTCACACCGATATATGTGACACTTTGTGGAACTGTAATGTCAGTAAGCCTGGAGCAATCAGAAAAAGCCTGTTCGCCAATAGATACTACGCTATCTGCAATATCAACATGAATTAGCTTGCTAAACCGAGTAAAAGCAAGATTACCAATTGAAGTTACACCGGGAGAAACGACAACAGAGGTGATTTGATCCCGGAAACTGCGCCATGGTTGATGACCGCTCATTAGATAATCTTCCATTGCACCACTGCCGCGAATCGTCAACGTATAAGTACTCGGGTCATCCGTGTTTTCGGTCAGCTGCCAAGTGACACCAGACCCATCTCCAGCTGCGCCGCCGGTCAGCTTGGCACCGGGTTCAACCACCAACTGGACATTCGGGTTCAGGGGGCGCAGTGCGTTTTTCTCACCGGAGAAATCATAATTGCCGCTTTCCAGCGTCAGCGTGCCATTCTCAAACTTCCAGCCGTTGCCGCTGTAATTCTGGGTGCCGCCTTCGGTGCCAACGGGGTAGCCGTCTTTATCGATCACCAGCCGGGTCAGCATGCTCAGGGTAACGGTGTCCGCAGTGGCGTGTGGTGCGGTAAAAGTGACAGAAAAATAACCACGACCATCATCGTAATATCTTGCACTTGGTGCCCAATCTTCTAACAAACAATGTGTGTCTCCGAATGTAACATCAATAGGAAATAATATTGCTTGACTGTTTTTAAGAAAAATATAGATGGTGATGCTGGTATCATGGTCGGAATTGGGAATGACATAACCGCTGTTGCCGAAATAACTGATTCCTGTATCGAAACTCTCATAGCTGCCATTCTTCGGGAAATTCACATTCAAGGTATAGCCGCTAGCGACAGTGCCACCCTCTGGTTTTTTTTGAAAAATGCCGCCCTTTATGGTGCCATTGTTGGTAACGGTAGATTCAAACGTGCCATTTTCAATCTTGCCTTCAGATTCATTGGAAACGGAAGAAGAAAAAAGGCCGCCGGTAATAGTACCATGATTTATAACGGGCATGTCGTAAACGCCACTCGTTATAGTGCCATAATTGGTAATACTGGGATTTCGAATGTCCCAAAAATCACCATTTTCAATCGTTGCGTGTTCCCCTATGATGGCAGAACATAAAATACTGATTGAATCCAGACGGATGCTTCCGCGACCTGTCAAATCATAGGTAGTAGGAGTTGAGGGATCGAGAGTAAGCGTTTGTGTAGAAGCGTCATAGCTCCAGCCCTTACCAGAACAATTTCGATCATGGTTGTCACCGGAACCGACAGGATAGCCATCTGCAATTTTTAATTGGTCGCCTCCCTCCGCCCACGCTGTGATTGCCGACACAGGCAGGAGCGTTACCGCCATGCACAGCGCCACCAGAAGGCTGAGTAGTCGTTTCTTCATAGGGGGTCCCTCACTTTCTTTGGGCCGGAAGTGGAGCTCCGGCAAAAATGGATGCTCTCACTTCCTTAAATACACGCCGCGCGGAATCCTTTCACCCTTTTTCAAAAAAATTTGAAAAAAAAAAAAGAAAAAACAGACGGCAGTCTGACAGTGGCGGATAATCCCTTGACAAATCGTTTAAAATTGACTATACTACAAATAGAAAAGGTGCTGACGAGCAATGTTTGGTCAGCTTCCCGTTTCTAGTGGATCAAAAAAGATTGACCGTTCGGTTTGGGGAAACAGAGGCGGTCAATCTTCTTTGTTTTTATCGCTCTTCTCGTGAGAAATCTTCCAGCCAGCATCAAATGCGGCTTTCGCAACGGTGACAAGCAGAGCCAGCAAACTGATCACTACCGTCAACAGAGCACAAACTTCTGTCAGAGACATTCGACATCCCTCCCTTCGCCTGAAAGGCTCCGGGAAAGGGTACAAAATCAAAAAAGTTCCGTTTCCCGGAGCAACATTGCCGCTTGCGCGGCGTTGTAAGCACACCAGGAGCGAGAAGCATGACCACCTGCATTGCAGACAGCACCTTTTTTCCTGCTGTTACCAGCATTAAAAACAGTATATCATAGGATTTGACAATTTTCAATTGAAACCGAGCGCTCCCGGATACTTCTGATGAAGTATGCGGGGGCGTTTTTTCGTGGAACTGGGGGCTTGTGGAGCGGGGGCAATCGTTCTATAATACAAGCTGTGAAATGAATCACAAAAGGGGTGGAACGTATGGACAAAAAACTGAACGAGGCCGTGGCGGCGCTGCGGCCCCAGATGGTGGCGGCGCTCCAGCGGCTGGTGCGCAGGCGCAGTGTGGAGGCTGACCCGCTGCCGGGCAAGCCCTTTGGCGAGGAGGTGGATGCCTGCTTTGCCGAGGCGCTGGCCCTCTGCCATGAGCTGGGCTTTGAGACCACCGACATGGATCGGTACATCGGCTGGTGCGAGATCGGCACCGGGGACGAGATGGTGGCGGTGCTGGGGCATCTGGACGTGGTGCCCGAGGGCGAGGGCTGGCATCACCCGCCCTACGCCGCCAAGATCGAGGGCGGCAGGCTGTATGGCCGGGGTGCCATTGACGACAAAGGCCCGGTGGTGGCCAGCCTGTTCGCGCTGAAAGCCATCCGGGATCTGGGCATTCCGCTCAACCGCCGTGTCCGGCTGCTGTTCGGCCTGAACGAGGAGACCAACGACCGGGACGTGCTGTACTACAAAGCCCACGGCGGGGAGATCCCGGTGCTGGGCTTCACCCCGGACGGCGAATATCCGCTCATCAACGGCGAAAAGGGCATCCTGAACGAGAGCTATGCCGTTCAGCTGCACCAGACCGGTGCCTGGCAGCTGAGCAGGGTGCAGGGCGGCGTGGCCGGCAATGTGGTGCCGGACTACGCCTGCGCTGTGCTGACCGCCCCGGCGGGGGCCTCCCTGCCGGATGCGGAGCACATCACCGTGACAGCCATCCCCGGCGGCTATCAGGTGGAAGCGGTGGGCGTTTCGGCCCACGGCAGCCACCCGGAGCAGGGCGAAAACGCCATCGGGCGGCTGGTGTGCTACCTCGACCGGCTGCCGCTGGAGGGGGATGCCAAGCAGGCCGTGCACTTTCTGGCCGAGAAGCTGGGCACCGACCCCTACGGCGAGCGCCTGCTGGGCCACCGGCTGGAGGACGCGCTCTCCGGCCCCATGAGCTGTAACTGGGGGCTGATCGAGGGCGACGCGCAGCATCTGTGGGTCAAGCTGAACTACCGCTATCCTGTGACCATGGAACGGGCAGACTGCCAGCCCGCTGTGCAGGCCGCCTTTGAGGCCGCAGGCTGGGCGCTGGATGGGCAGGTGCACAAGGAAAAGCTCTACTACCCTGCCGAGACCCCGCTGGTCAGCGCCCTGCTGGAGGTTTACCGGGATGCCACCGGCGACAATGCCCCGCCCAAGTGCATCGGCGGCGGCACCTACGCCAAGATGCTGCCCAATGTGGTGGCTTTTGGCCCCCTGTTCGCGGGGGACCCGGTCACAGAGCATCAGCCCGATGAATGCATCGATCTGGAACGTCTGGTGCAGAACGCCCAGATCATTGCAAACGCCATTGTCAAGCTGGCAAACCTGCCGCTGGAATAAGAAGGAGGATGGGACTATGAAGATCACACAGGTGCGGCTGGGCCGCATTTCCACCCCGCTGCGGGTGCCGTTCAAAACGGCACTGCGCACTGTGAACAGCGTTGAGGATGTTATCGTGGAGCTCCACACCGATACCGGTGCGGTGGGCTACGGCGAAGCACCCCCGACCGGTGTTATCACCGGCGACACCACCGGGGCCATCCTCGGTGCCATTCAGGATCATATCGCCCCTGCCCTGCTGGGCCGCGATCTCGATGAATTTGAGGATCTGACCGCCGCTGTGCAGAAGGCGCTTGTCCACAACACCAGCGCCAAGGCTGCTGTGGACATGGCCCTGTGGGATCTGCTGGGCCAGAAGTACAGCGCCCCTGTTTACCGGATGCTGGGCGGTGCCCGCAGGAACATCGTGACCGATATCACCATCAGCGTCAACCCGCCCGAGGAGATGGCCCGGGATGCCCGCACCGCCGTCCAGCGCGGCTACGACTGCCTGAAGGTCAAGGTTGGCATTGACCCTGAGCTGGATGTGGCCCGCCTTGCCGCGGTGCGGCAGGCCGTGGGCCGGGACATCAAGCTCCGCATCGATGCCAATCAGGCCTGGAACGCCAAGCAGGCGGTCCGCATCCTGAACCAGATGCAGGAGAAGGGGCTGGACATTGAGTTCGTGGAGCAGCCCGTGCCCGCCGCAGACCTTGAGGGGATGCAGTATGTCACCCGCCATGCCGATGTGCCCGTGCTGGCCGACGAGAGCGTGTTCAGCCCGGCAGATGCCCTGCGGATCATGCAGACCGGCGCGGCCGACCTTGTGAACATCAAGCTGATGAAGTGCGGCGGCATCACCAATGCCCTGCGCATTGCCGCCGCCGCTGAGGTGTACGGCGTGGAGTGCATGATCGGCTGTATGCTGGAAGCAAAGATCTCGGTCAACGCCGCCGTGGAGCTGGCCTGTGCCAAGAAGATCGTCACCAAGATCGACCTCGACGGCCCGGTGCTCTGCAGCGAGGACCACATCCTCGGCGGTGCCGTGTTCGACGAAAAGAACATCACCGTCTCCGACGCGCCCGGCATGGGCATTCAGGGCTTTGTGCCCGGCAAGGTGTCCTATCTCGACTAAAACAGGAACAGACCGCATCCCGAAACACACGGGGTGCGGTCTCTTTTTGTGAATCTGTATTTCATATGCGGACAGTGAAAAAAGCTCGTGTCTGTATATGTTGAAATGAAAAACAAAAAAAGCGGGGAAAATCTTTGACTTTTCGGCCTGCAAGGCGTATAATCGTACTTGTTCCGTGTAGAGGAATGGGAAAACTGTGCGCAATAGGCGCACAATCTGGATAGGGGAGTAGAAAAGTTATGAAAACGTTGAAAGCGGTTGCGGCAAGGTACAACGCCACCAGCCTGATCCTGCGCATCGTCATCGGCCTTGTGGTCGGTGCGGTGCTGGCACTGGCGGTGCCCGGTGCGGGCTGGGTGGAAGAGTTCGGCAGCCTGTTCGTGGGTGCCCTGAAGGGCATTGCCCCGGTGCTGGTGTTCGTTATCGTGGCCAGTGCGCTGGCGCAGGGCACGTCCAGGCTGGACCGGCGCTTTGGCACGGTCATCTGGCTGTACATGCTCACCACCTTCCTGGCCGCCGCCATTGCGGTGGTGACCAGCTTCCTGTTCCCTCAGACCGTCGTTCTGGCTGAGGCGGCAGAATCCGAGGTAGTGCCCCAGGGTCTGGGCGAGGTGATGAACACCCTGCTCACCAACTTTGTGGCAAACCCCGTCAGTGCCCTGCTGAACGGCAATTACATCGGCATCCTGTTCTGGGCCTGCCTGTTCGGTCTGGCCATGAAGAAGTACGGCGCGGACAGCACCAAGCTGTTCCTGGCGAACACAGCGGATGCAGTCTCCCAGATCGTCCGCTGGATCATCAATCTGGCACCCTTCGGTATCATGGGCCTTGTGTACACCAACGTGTCCAGCAACGGCCTGTCCATCTTTACCCAGTACGGCAGGCTGCTGCTCCTGCTGGTGGGCACCATGCTCTTTATGGCACTGGTCGTCTCGCCCTTTATCATCTTTGTGTATCTGCACTGCAACCCGTATCCGCTGGTGTTCCGCTGCCTGCGTGAATCCGGCCTGACCGCCTTCTTCACCCGCAGCTCTGCCGCCAACATCCCGGTCAATATGGATCTGTGCGAAAAGCTGGGGCTGGATAAGGATATGTATTCCGTCTCCATCCCGCTGGGCGCTACCATCAATATGGATGGTGCCGCCATCACCATTACCATTATGACGCTGGCTGCGGCCAATACGCTGGGCATTCAGGTGTCCCTGCCCGCCGCCATCCTTCTTTCGGTGATGAGCGCTCTGGGTGCCTGCGGCGCTTCCGGCGTGGCTGGCGGCTCCCTGCTGCTGATCCCCATGGCCTGCTCCCTGTTTGGCATCTCCAATGATATCGCCATGCAGGTGGTCGGTGTCGGCTTTATCATTGGCGTGGTGCAGGATTCCGTGGAAACTGCCCTGAACTCCGCCGGCGACGTGGAATTTGCCGCCACTGCGGAATATCACCAGTGGCGCAAGGAAGGCAAGCCCCTGCCGGTGTTCCTGTGCAAGTGATGCAAAACTGAAATGGCTTTTCAAAGGCTGCTGTGCTGCTGGCACGGCGGCCTTTTTGTTTGGAGCTTTTTCTGGGCATTTTGCACAGGAAAGCCCTTGTTCTGTTTGAAACTGACGGATTCTGACGGATTTTGCATGAGAGTATCCCCTTTTACAGAAGAAATTCTGGGCAAAACGGAGAGAAAATCTGAAAAAACTTTCCAAACAAGGTTTCAATCGTCCATGTATACAAGAACTTTATTTTTCATAAAAAACGTTTTGTGCTAGTTGCGCAAAGAACGAAAGAACGTTAAAAATGTATCACTAAATTCATAGTTTGTTCATAGAATTTATAAAACGATTTCATAATTGAGTGGCATAATATGGCCATCCTCAGAGAGGGGAACAAAAGAACGAAGGGTTCTGAAAGGTTCCGCTCTGAGGATGCAGGGAGATAGAGGCCCTGCCAAAAAACACAATGACATTTACCGATATACGGAGGATATTTATTATGATGAACAAGAACACTGCTATTCTGGACAACACTATGATGGACGCTTACCTGACTGTCACCGAGGGCGTGTCCGATAACTGCGGCATTGGCCTGGCTTTTGCAAGCCTGCTCGAGAGCGCAAAGAAGAACTTTGTCAACCAGAGCAACCGCCGCGCTGTCAATGCAAGCTTTGCCGGCTGATCTTCTCCAATTTGCCGGTTGAAGATTCTCCTTCTTTTTTTGTTACAGCTGCTGCCACACTGTAATATGAACTGAAAAGCCCGGAACCACCTGCCGCCATAGCAGGTACGGTTCCGGGCTTTTTTGCTGTGTGGGTTCGGTCAGCGCAGGGGGTTTAAGCCGTCAGCTTTGCTTTCTGCAGTGCAGCCACGATCAGCGGAATGAGGATGAGCTGCGCCACGATACCGGGCACGGCAGTGAGCACCGCACCGGACAGGAACGCGCTGAACGGAAAACTGGAGCCGGACAGACCGGCCAGCACAAAGCGCACCGCACCCCAGACAAGGCGGCCTGCCACCATCGAGGTGACAAGGGTGGCGTAGATCATGGGCAGGGTGTGCTGCACCTTGCGGTACATGAAACCGGCCACAGCGCCGTACGTGGCCAGCTCAAAGGCCATGGCGATGGCAATGGGGTACATCGGGGGCATCCCGAACAGCACCGAGCGGAGCAGCGGGGCGGCAAAGCCCAGTGCCAGGCCCCAGGGGCCGCCCAGCACGAAGCCAGCCAGCAGCACCGGGAAGTGCATGGGGCAGAGCATGTTGCCGATCTGAGGCACATGGCCGGTGATCATGGGCAGCACAAAGGCCAGTGCCAGAAACAGTGCGGCCAGCACCAGATCACGGGTCGCGGAACGGGTCTTGGTATTCATCAATGATTCCTCCTGAAAATGCACAGACAAAAAGGGCCTGCCGCCAGCACGCACGCCAGCGGCAGACCCCTTCATGGTGTCTGTTTCAAAATAATGTTTGCGGGGAGAAACACGGGCTTCAGCCCGCAAAGCCCCGGCTTCAGCCGGGAATTGTGCAAAAAGTATAGCAGATGCAAAGCCGCCTTGTCAAGCTCAGCGGATGAGGATGGTTACGGGGCGGTGTTTGCGGATTTTTGAAATTTGTAGATGTAATAAAAGGAATCTTCACCGGGGCCTTCTGCAAATGTACTGTTACAGACATTGGTGCGAGAATAACCATTGTCGGAGGCTGCATTCAATTCGGCATCAGAAAGCGCATGTTCCATAAAGAGCCAGATCTCAGGATCGGAAGAAGCGAAGCACTGAGAAGTATTGGAGGATTCGATTTGAGCATGGACACGTCCCGGAAAGTAATAATCAAAGAGTGTCCAGTCTAGGAAGTAGTTCGTTGTATAAAGAACTGCATCCTGAGAGGGGGTAATAACTTCCAGACACTGGGTGGTCGCAAGGTCGATGCGCTTTTCCCGCTGATAGGTTTGGTAGAAATCTGGTAGACTGCACACCAGCGTTCCCAAAATCAGAATACTGGATAGAATGGTTCTCCAACGGACTTTAGACAGAAGAAAGCCAAAAACCAGGTAAACGACTGCGGTGAGCGGATAAAGGTATCGAACGAGAAAAAGCGGGCGAACGGCATGTGAAACGATCAGCCCGACTGCGGAGGTGCCGGCGGCAGAAAGCAAGCCAGTCAAAAGCCAAATCGTATCAGGGGCGAAGAGCCATTTAGAGGACGACTTGGCCTGTGCTGTGAAATAAAGAAGGAATGCAAGACCGAAAATGAGGACTGTCCAAGAAGGATTGAAGAAGAATCCGATACAATTGATCGGAGAAGGAATGAAGGTGGACCACCAGTCTGCCGCAGCACGTTTGAAAGTGGGAAGCAATACCAGAAGCCAGGGAAGGTAGACGACCACTGCGGCACAATAAGTGATAAGGATTTTTTTGAAGCTGCTCTTATCCTGCGGAAGCAGAGAAAGCAGAGCCAGATAGAAAAATGCAACGGAAATCAGGGCATAGTAGTGCGTATAAGCGGCACAAAGAGAGGCGACGCTGAAAATGACCCAATCGGAGGTTTTACCGGAATGAAGAATGTTATGGAGTGCCAGATAGGCCGCTAACACAAAGAAAGCGCCGAGTGAATACATTCGGGCCTCGACATTGAACATGATAGCGGTATCAGTCAAAGAGGCAAAAGTGGAAACAACAACTGCGGGAATCAATCCGAACTGTCTGAAAATCACCGTACAGGCAAGAATCAGAATGAGTCCATAGGGAATCAGAGCCGACAGATGATAGACATATCCGTGATTGCCCAGAAGATGATATAGGAGCTGTGTGAAAAGGTAGTACAGCGGCGGATGATTATCTGCCGCTGTGACTTGGAGCATTTCAAAAACATTCATTTGGGCAAGGCCGATGCTGAACCCCTCATCTCCCCAGAAGGAGTTGTCAAAAATGCGGACAAAGTGCATGGCGAACAGCACAA
>OLRF01003907.1_pt1 | contig 11075 bp, 10 predicted proteins | sample 1672061 | NCBI WGS metagenome assembly OLRF01 (sample SAMEA3136641, study PRJEB25190) | human gut metagenome | reverse complement strand
TCGATGGCGCGAACCGGCTGCAAAAAATGCTGCACATCACATGGCCCGGCATTCGAAGCACAGTTTGTATCATGCTGATTTTGCAGGTGGGCAACCTGCTCAGCGGAGCGGGCATCACCCAGGGCAGCGACGCAGGCACCCGCATGAAGCTGTACACCGCTTCGATCAAGAGCTTTTTGTCGGCGCCGCTGTTTGGCATCGGCGATCTGGTTTTAAAGACGGTGGATAACCCGCGTGAAATCGTGGGTGGACATTCGATTGTCTGCGATTATCTGGCGTACTACGGGTTGGTGGGCAGCGTGCTGTTTCACAGTATCTTGGTGACAAACTTTGCACGAATCGAAAAGATTTTGGACCGCCGCGGCAGATTTTTATATCTGGTCGTTTTTGTCCTCTACTATGTGCAGATCACCGTCAACGCAGGCTACAATGAGCCGCTCATCGAGGTGCTGTTCCTGCTGGTTCCGGCGCTGCTGGTTTTGAATACAGAGCGCTGCCGTACTCGAACAGCTGCTACGGGGGATTCTCAATACATCCGCTCCCGTGCGGTGCAGTAAATCATAGGACAGGAACCGCTTCGGTCAGAAAGGAGAAAGCATGAACAGGCAAAAAATTGCTGTGTATTGGGAAAAGCTGTGCGAAGGAATTTCTTCTTTGCACAAGCGCGGTTTTTTCCATATCATCGCCGGTTCCACTCTGGCAAAGATTGCAGGATTTGTTTCGGTTTTTTTCCTGCCGCGTTTTCTTTCCAAGGCGGACTACGGGCTGCTGACTTATGTTGACAATATACGAAATTATGTTATGCTCTTCAATGGAATCGGTATCACCCAGGCAACTTTGCGCTACTGTGCGCAGAAGGGTAGCGATGAGGAGAAAAAGGGCTACTTTCTGGCCTCCCTCAAGGTGGGCATCCTCGCCGATGCAGCGATCATCCTGCTGACGGCGGCAGCCTATCTGGTTGCACCGCTGCCCTTTGAGGGCACACGCTTTCAGCTGCTGATTTCCGCCTGCCTGCCGGTGTTCTACTTCCTGTTTACCGACATCCAGCTGCTGCTGCGCGCCACCTTCCAAAACCAGCGCTACTCGGTCTACAACTTCACCTACTCGTTTCTGCTGATGATTTTCCAGATTGTCTTTGCAGTGCTGTGGGGAGTGACCGGCGTCATGGTCGGCAGGTACATCTCGATGGGCTTGTGCGTGCTGCTGGGATTTTTGCTGATTCGCGACCTGCCGATGATGCAGGTCAAGGCGCTGATGCCCGACTGGGGACAGATCAAAGCCATGATGCGTTTTAGCATCGTGATGCTGAGTGCATCGGCGACCTCGATGGTGATGAGCTACAACGAAACCTTTATCGTGGGTCAGATGCTCAAAAACGAGGAGCTGCTGGCAGAATATCGGGTGGCAGCCAATATCCTGTCCATTTCGCTGTTTTTGCTGGAGGCGCTGCTGGTGTTTATCCTGCCGTATTTTATCCAGCACATCGGGGACCGCAAATGGATTTGGGACAGCTATAAAAAGCTGTTTGCCATCAACGGTGTGGTGATGACCCTGTTTCACCTAGGGTTGTTGCTCTTTGCTAAATTGTACCTGTATATCTTTGCGGGACCCGAATATATGGGAGCGGCGCCGCTGGTGCGGATGTTCCTGATTGCCTCCTGGATACAGGCGGTCTTCCGCGGGCTGTCCGGCAACATTCTGGCGGTGACGGGGGAGGAAAAATTCAACCTCAAAATCAACATCATCTTTGTCATCGTCCACGCGGTCATCGACATCGCGGCAGTAAAGATATTGGGCATCTATGGCGCTGCGATTGCGTTGATCGTGGTGTATCTGTTATCAGGGCTTATAATGAATCTTCATTTAAGAAATATATGCAATTCACAGACAGGAGAGATCGAACATGATGAAAACTGAGATGCTTCGCAAAATAGAAAATAAAGAGATCGTGGTCGGCGTAGTCGGACTGGGCTATGTCGGACTGCCGCTGGCGGTGGAAAAAGCCAAAGCCGGCTTTAAGACCATCGGCTTTGACGTGCAGCCGCAGAAGGTGGAAATGGTCAACGCCGGTCACAACTACATCGGCGACGTAGTGGACAGCGACCTTGCCGAAATCGTAAAGAGCGGAATGCTCTCTGCTACCACCGATTTCAGCTTTGTCAAAGATGTGGATTTTGTTGCCATCTGTGTTCCGACCCCGCTCGACGAGCACCAGCAGCCGGACATCAGCTATGTGCGCTCCTCCACCGAGGCGGTTTCCAAATACCTGAAGAAGGGAACGATGGTCGTTCTGGAATCCACCACCTACCCGGGTACCACCGAAGAGCTGATCAAACCAATCCTGGAGGAAGGCTCCGGCTTAAAGTGCGGAGAGGACTTCTATCTGGGCTTCTCTCCTGAGCGTGTCGATCCGGGAAACCTGATTTATAAAACCAAAAATACTCCAAAGGTCGTCGGCGCCATCGGCAAGGATGCAACCGAGGTCATCGCAGCGATGTACCGCGCAGTGCTGGAGGGCGAGGTCTATGAGGTTTCCAGCCCGGCAGTTGCCGAGATGGAGAAGATTCTGGAGAACACCTACCGCAACATCAACATCGGTCTGGTCAACGAGCTGACCATGCTGTGCAACGAAATGGGTATCAGCATGTGGGAGGTTGTGGACGCAGCCAAAACCAAACCATACGGCTTCCAGCCGTTCTACCCGGGTCCGGGTCTGGGCGGACACTGCATCCCGCTGGATCCATACTACCTCTCCTGGAAAGCCAGAGAGTACGGCTTTCATACCTCGATGATTGAAAGCTCGATGATGATCAACGACAAGATGCCGGAATACTGTGTGGACCGCGCAGCCAAGATGCTCAACCGCCGTGCGAAAAAGGCGATGAACGGCTCGAAGGTGCTGGTGCTGGGCGTTGCCTACAAACAGGACATCGACGACTACCGTGAAAGCCCGGCGCTGCGGGTCATCGAGGAGCTGGAGCACGAGGGCGCACAGGTCACCTTCTTTGACCCATGGGTCAAGGAGTACAAATACAAAGGTCAGGTCCGCCAGAGCATCCCACAGCTGAACGAGCAGGTGCTCAGGGAAGCAGACCTTGTCATGGTTACCACCGCTCACACCAATGTGGATTATGAGATGGTGCAGAAGAATGCGGCTCTGGTCTTTGATACCAAGAACGCAATGAAGAAGGTAGCCGAGCGGGAGAACATCGAGGTACTCTAATCGCAAGACGGTGACCGCCCAGAAAAGTGAGGAGCGAACAACATGAAATATGCGTTAATCGGCTGCGGAAGAATCGCAACCAACCATATCAAAGCAGTTTTGAACAACCATCTGGAGCTGGCAGCGGTCTGTGACGTCCTGCCGCAGCATGGAAAACCTGCTGGCAAAGCATGAGCTGCAAAACGACAGCTCCATCCATCGTTACACCGATTATCGGGAGATGATTGAGAAGGAACAGCCGCAGCTGGTAGGCATTGCCACCGAAAGCGGCGTACACGCACAGATTGCCCTGTTCTGCATCGACCACGGTGTCAATGTCATCATTGAAAAGCCGATGGCGATGAGCATTGCCGATGCCAACGAGATCATCCGCCGCAGCCAGGAAAAGGGTGTCAAGGTTTCTGCCTGCCACCAGAACCGCTTCAATGTGGCAGTCCAGCAGATGCGCAAGGCGCTGGAAGCCGGACGCTTTGGCAGACTGTCCCACGGCTCCATCCATGTGCGCTGGAACCGCAACCACGGCTACTATGACCAGGCAAAATGGCGCGGCACCTGGGCACAGGACGGCGGTGCGCTGATGAACCAGTGCATCCACGGCATCGACCTGCTGCGCTGGATGATGGGCGAGGAGATCGACGAGGTGTACGGTGTGACCCGTCAGCAGTTCCATGATTATCTGGAGGCAGAGGATATTGGCATGGCAGTTGTGAAATTCAAAAACGGCGCAGTTGCCACCATCGAAGGAACCACCAACGTTTACCCGAAAAATCTGGAGGAAACCCTCTATCTGTTCGGTGAAAACGGCACCGTCAAGCTCGGCGGCACCTCCACCAATAACATCGACGTCTGGGATTTTGCAGACGAAGGAGAAGAGGACCAGAAGAACAAGGGTCTGGAGGAAGCGACCAGCAACGTCTACGGAAACGGACATACCAGCCTGTATGCGGATGTGATTGAAGCCATCGAGCAGGACCGTGCGCCGTATGTGGACGCTTATGCCGGCAAAAATGCGCTGGAGCTGGTACTTGCCATCTATAAGAGCCAGAAGGAAGGCAGAGCAGTCAAGCTGCCTTTGGAAAACTTTGCCAGCATCGACATGAAGGGCGAGTTTTAAGTAAGCGATATAAGAGAGAAAAGGGGGAGTTTCCCCCTTTTTCCGACCACGGAAAGGAACGGACGGAATGTCGGATTTTTTTGTGCATGAGAGCAGCTACGTCGACCCCGGTGTGACCATCGGAGAGAATACAAAAATATGGTATTTTTGCCATCTGCAAAGCGGAGCGGTCATCGGGAAAAACTGCTCCTTTGGGCAGAATGTCAATATTGCAGGCAACGTCCGCATCGGCGACGGCGTCAAGGTGCAGAACAACGTTTCCATCTATGAAGGGGTCGAGCTGGAGGACTATGTTTTCTGCGGACCGTCGATGGTGTTCACCAATGATTTGACCCCGCGGGCAAAATATCCCAAGGGCTCGGCAGGTTATAAAAAAACGCTGGTCCGCATGGGAGCCTCCATCGGAGCCAACGCGACCATCGTCTGCGGAAACACCATCGGCAGATGGGCGATGATTGGTTCGGGTGCAGTGGTCACCAAAGATGTGCCGGACCACGCTTTGATGGTGGGTGTGCCTGCCCGCCAAAGCGGCTGGGTCTGCGAGTGCGGCTGTGTGCTGGACGAGCAGCTGCATTGCAAAAGCTGCGGGCGGCAGTACCGTACATCGGCAGAAGGTCTGGTCGAAGAAAAAGCAGAATCAGCTTCGTTTTAACAAGGGAAAGGGGAGGAAGCCTTTATGGAATTTCGCGATTTAAAAAAGCAGTATCAGCTGAAGCCGCAGATGGACGCGGCAATCCAGCAGGTACTCCATGATGCCAACTTTATCAGCGGCAAACAGGTGGCACAGCTGGAGGAAAAGCTGGCAGAGTATGTAGGGGTCAAACACTGCATCACCTGCGGCAACGGGACCGATGCGCTCAGCCTTGTGATGATGGCTTGGGACATCAAAGAAGGAGACGCGGTCTTTGTACCGGATTTCACCTTCTTTGCCAGCGCGGAGGTCGTTTCCTTTGAAGGCGCTACCCCTGTCTTTGTGGATGTGGACGAGCGCACCTTCAATCTTGACCCGGATCAGCTGGAAAAAGCGATTGCTGTTGTCAAACAGCAGGGCAAGCTGCGCCCGCGCGCTGTGGTAGCGGTGGACCTGTTTGGACAGCCGGCAGACTATGAGCGGATTGAAGCTATCTGTAAAGAGCATGGCTTGCTGCTGCTGGAGGACGGCGCACAGGGTTTTGGCGGCAGCATCGGGGAAAGAAGAGCGTGCAGCTTTGGAGATGCGGCAACTACCTCCTTTTTCCCAGCGAAACCCTTGGGCTGCTATGGCGACGGCGGAGCAGTGTTCACCAACGACGACCAGCTCGACGAGCTGCTGCGCTCGCTGCGGGTACATGGAAAAAGCCCGGTCAGCAAGTATGATAATGTTCGCATCGGCGTGAACTCCCGTCTGGATACCTTGCAGGCGGCGGTGCTGGGCGTCAAGCTGGATGCCTTTGCTTCCTATGAGCTGGAGGCAGTCAACCGCGCAGCACAGATGTACAGCGAGTATCTGGGAGAGGCAACCAAAACACCGGTCGTGCCAGAGGGCTTTGGCTCCAGCTGGGCACAGTACACCATCCTGCTGAAGGATGAGGCACAGCGCCAGAAGGTACAGCACGCCTTGAAGGAGCAGGGAATCCCGACGATGGTCTATTATCCAAAGCCGATGCACCTGCAGGGAGCATTTGACCAGCTGGAGCAGCCGGTTGCCTGTCCGGTCACCGAGAGCCTGTGTCAGAGGGTCGTTTCCCTTCCGATGCACCCGTATCTGAGCGAAGAGGACATCCGTTTTGTGAGCAATGCGGTCAAAGCGGCGCTGGAGGAGTAGAGCAGCTACGCACATTCAACCACAAACAGGGCATTGCCTGTGGAGGAACAACATGAAAATTAAAAAAGCGGTGATTCCGGCGGCAGGTCTGGGGACCCGTGTGCTGCCGGCATCCAAATCCATGCCAAAAGAGATGCTGCCTATCGTCGATAAACCTGCCATCCAGTACATTGTGGAGGAAGCGGTACACAGCGGCATCGAGGACATTTTGATTATCACCAGCAGAGGAAAGACCACCGTGGAGGACCACTTCGACCGCAACCCGGAGCTGGAAGCCAGGCTGCTTGCCAGCAAAAAGCAGGAGGTCTACGACGAGATGGTGGCAATCTCCCAGATGGCAAACATCCAGTATGTGCGGCAAAAGGAGACGAAAGGTTTGGGTCATGCAGTATTGTGTGCAAAAGCTTTTGTCGGCAACGAGCCGTTTGCCGTGCTGTACGGGGATGATGTGGTACTGGGTGGCGAACACCCTGCCTGCTGGGAACTGTGCCGCGCGTATGAGCAGTTCGGCGTCGGTGTAGCCGGCATCAAACCGGTCCCGATAGAGGACATCAGCAAATATTGCTCGCTGGCAATCGAGCCGGTGCCGGGACAGGAGCGCATCTTCCACCTGACCGACATGGTGGAAAAACCCTCGCTGACCGAGGTGCTTTCCAACTACTCCATCCTGGGAAGGGTGGTGCTGCCGCCGGAGATTTTCTCCATCCTGGAACAGACACCGCCGGGTGCAGGTGGAGAAATCCAACTGACCGATGCGATGAAGGTGCTGGCAAAGACCCGGGGGATGATGGGCGTCGAATATACCGGCACCCGTTATGATATGGGCAACAAATTCGGCATCCTTCAGGCAATCGTTGAGGTGGCTTTGCAGCATCCTCAGGTAAAAGATCAATTTAGGGAATACCTAAAATCCATCGCGGCGACCTTATAAAGAGCAAAAACACAGCAGAATGTATAGTTCTGCTGTGTTTTTTTGTCCGAAAGGGGTATTGAAAGAGAGTAATAAAAGGTCTATAATAATTTTGTACAAGAGGTGTGTAGTATTTGGAGGGGAAATTATGAATCGTCAACAAAAGATATTTGTGATGCTGATGGCAGCTTGCATGGCATTTACCGGTATTTCTACCATTTCGATGGCATCGGCAGCCGAAGTGCAGCCGCAGGAAAAAGTGGTTTGTCAGCAGGAAATTTTCTGGGTGGAAAATATCGAAGAGTTATTTTAATACAGGAAAAAGTGTATGGATTTTAAACACAAAATAAAAAGCAACAGTGTCCACCAAAAAGACGCTGTTGCTTTTTTAGCAGTTGTTGTTGTCTAAGTGCGGTCCGCAGGCGGCTCCTTCGGGGAGTAGCGCTTATTTAGAATGACCGAGGAGATGATGGAAATAACCACCAGCACCACAATCACCACGATGGTTTGTGGTGTGAGCGCCTCCCAAAAGCTGCCAGACAGGCTTTGTGCGAACAGGTCGGCAAACAGGACGTGAAGAATCATCATGGGCGAAAGACCCAACAGAGAGCCAATCAGGTAGCGGCGGTAATCCACCGAGCAGGCTCCCAAAAAGAGACTGCACAGGTCGCCGGGCAGGACCGACACGATGCGCAGCAGGTAGGAAAACATCAGCTGGTTGGAATCTCCTACACTTTGCAGCTGGCGCAGCTTGGGATATTTGCAGAGCAGCTGCTCCACCATTCCTGCACCGAAGTGTCTGCCCAGCAGATAAGGAATGGTGCAGCTGACCACCAACCCGAGGTAGCAGACTGCAAGCCCGACCCATTTACCAAACCAAAAGGCAGAAACGATATACAGCACCGACAGCGGAAAGATGACCGACAGCGATTTGACGGCAAACAGAGCCAGGATGCCTGTGGCAGCCAGGAGAACATTGGAGGGCGTGTAGGAAATCAATCCCTGTATCGACATCCTGCTTCCAATATAGATGCACAGCAGCACCAGAGCGACGCTGAGGATGGGCGGCAGGATTTTGAGCATACGCGAAGAATGGGAAGAATCTTTTTTGGACATAGTTCCACCTCCTTTGCAAAAGAAGTTGATACCATTCATTTTATTCTCAAGACAACAAAAATCAAGTGCCTTTTTGTTAATTTAGTTCAAAAAAGTCTTTTCAAGAGCAAAATGATATGTTAAAATGGAGAAAACGTCAGCAGGACGTTTTCATTTTGGAAGGCAGTCTGAAGATTTTATCGAAAACAGACTGTTTTGATGGGTAAAGGAGTGGAAGATCATGGAAACGATCAGATTGGACGAATTTTTAAACTATCATTTTTTGTCCAACCTTCAGCTGAGCCCAAATGCGCACAAGGCAGCGTTTGTTGTCAGCAAGAGCAATGAGGACAGGGACGGTTATGCGGCAGGCATCTGGACAGTGGACCTGCAAACCAAAGCGTGCCGCCCGTTGACCGCCGGGAAGGATGAGCGCTCCTTCCTGTGGATGGATGATGAAACCATCTTGTTTGCTTCAAAAAGAAACAGCAAGAGGGAAGAGGTGGACAGCACCTATACCGACTACTATTCCATCTCGCTGTGCGGCGGAGAAGCACAGAAAAAGATGACGGTGCCGGCGGCAGTATCTGCCATCAAAAAACTGGGCAAGGGCAAATATTTGGTCTGTGCAGACTATGACAATCATCTCCCGGAAAACTTTATGGAGATGGACCGTGCAGCACGCGCCAAGGTGCTGGCAGACCGCAAGAAGGAAAAGGATTATGAGGTGTTTACCGAGCTGCCCTTCTGGCGCAACGGCGGCGGCATCACCGATAAACACAGAGATCGCCTGTACCTGTTTGATTCCTGCGACGGCAGCATGAAACCGCTGACCGGTCCGCTGTATCTGCTGGAAGGCTACTCCCTGTCGAAGGACTGCAACAAGCTGGTCTACTTTGGCAGCGAATTTACCAGCGTGCAGAGCCTCAAGCAGGAGCTGGTGGAGGTAGACCTTGTGACCGGAAACAGCGAGGTGCTCATCCCGATGGGCAGCTGGGACATCCACCGTGCCGATTATGCGGGTGACCAACTGATGGTGGTTGCCACCGAAAATAAAAACTACGGCATCAACGAAAACTCCGACCTCTATTGCTATGACCGCGACGGTCACAGCCTGCAACTGGTCTGCTCGCCGGACCGCTCCTGGAGCAGCAGCGTTGGTTCCGACTGCCGGTACGGCGGCGGCAAGTCGATGGTCTGCGAAGCGGACGGAGTCAGCTGGATCAGCACCGAGCGCAACTGGTCGAAGATCAACCATGTTGACTTTGAAGGCAACATCACCCCATTGACCGCTGACGAAGGCTCGGTGGACTGCATGGACAAAAAAGGCGAAGTGATGGTCTATGTGGCAATGCGCGGTGATAAATTGCAGGAGGTATACAGCCTGACACCGCAGGGTGAAATTTGTCTGACCGGCATCAACGACAAGGTGCTGGAGAACAAGTCGGTCGTTACACCAAAGCTGATGCGCATTACCAACAACGACGGCGTGGAGATCGACGGCTGGGTACTGGAGCCGGTCGGATATGATTCCTCCAAGAGCTATCCGGCAATCCTGGACATCCACGGCGGTCCGAAGACCGTCTATGGCACCTGCTTCTTCCATGAGATGCAGTACTGGGCAAATCAGGGCTACTTTGTATTCTTCTGCAACCCGCGCGGCGGCGATGGACGCGGCAACGAGTTTGCAGACATCCGCGGACGCTATGGTCAGGAGGATTATGAGGACATCATGCAGTTCACCGACTATGTCCTGTGGAACTACCCGCAGATCGACAAGAGCCGCGTCGGTGTCACCGGCGGAAGCTACGGCGGATTTATGACCAACTGGATTATCGGTCACACCCACCGCTTTGCAGCAGCTGCTTCCCAGCGCTCCATCTCCAACTGGATTTCGATGGAAGGCACCTCGGACATCGGTCCTTATTTTGGACTGGACCAGTCGGGCGGCGACGCCTGGAACAACCCAGAGCAGGCATGGTGGCATTCTCCGCTCAAATATGCGGACAAATGCACCACCCCGACCCTCTTTATCCACTCGGATGAGGACTACCGCTGCTGGATGGTGGAGGCGCTTCAGATGTTCTCTGCCCTCAAGACCCACGGCATCGAGTCGCGCATCTGCCTGTTCCACAAGGAAAACCACGAGCTTTCCCGTTCCGGTCAACCGGAGCACCGCATCCGCAGACTCAAAGAGATTACCGAGTGGTTCGACCACTATCTCAAAGCGTAATTTCGCTGTCATCATAAACCCCCTTCCGTCAGGATAAACCGGAAGTTATAAAGCAGAAAACCCCTCCGTATGGATTCATCATACGGAGGGGTTATTTTGTATCAACCAGAATCTTAATGGATACCTGTGGATTCAATCACGTGTCCATCTGAATCATAAAAAGTAGAGCGAATGGGGTCTGGTTTTGGTTCTTGGGCAAGCGGGTCCTTGCCACCGCTTCCGTAATATTCATAACCGAGCTGTTGACCATAAAAGAACCAGTTTTTATACTCATAATATTCCACTTGCTCATCCAGAAAGCTGTGAACACTTGCTACCATTTTGATTCCATTTTTGGTAACAATATGTTCTGGACAATGTGAAAATCCCATGATAAATAAACCGGTTAAGGTAACAGCTGCGATTAGGAAAAGAGAGACTATTTTGAGCGCAAATGAAAAAATTCGATGAACAGAGATTGTTTTGCGTGTATTGAGCCATAACAACAGGATTCCTATGCTGATCATGCCGAAGCAGATCAACAGGTTGCGTGGAAGGATTCTCAATCTGTTTTCCGTTGTCGTTTCTACCAATCTTACAAAAACGATGCAAAAAAGAAAAATTAGGAAGGGGAGCAATCCCCAAAATCGATCGACTGCTTTTTTCATCATCCGTTCCTCAAGCTGAAATTTAATAGCGTAAAATAAAATCTATCAC
>OLRF01003903.1_pt1 | contig 11088 bp, 10 predicted proteins | sample 1672061 | NCBI WGS metagenome assembly OLRF01 (sample SAMEA3136641, study PRJEB25190) | human gut metagenome | reverse complement strand
TGACCTTGTCGGCCCCACACTTGAGCACCCGGTCAAAATCCTCCAGCGTATTGATTGCCCCGCCCACGGTGAGGGGGATGAATATTTGCCGCGCCACGTCCCGCAGCACGTCTGTGAACAGACCGCGCCCCTCCACACTGGCCGTGATGTCGTAAAACACCAGCTCGTCGGCGCCGGCGTCGTTGTAGCGCCGCGCAAGCGCCACGGGGTCCTCAACGTCCTGCACGCCCTTGAAATTCACGCCCTTTACCACGCGCCCGTTTCGGATGTCCAGGCACGGGATGATACGCTTTGTCACCATAGAACTATTCCTCCCCCGCCGCGGCCAGCACATCCGGCAGGGCCAGCGCGCCCGTATATACGGCTTTCCCCACAATAGCCGCCTTTGTCCCCATTGCGGCCAGCGCGCGGATCTCGCTCAGTGACGAAATGCCGCCCGACGCCGTGACGCCGAGGCCCGGCACCTCCCGCGCCAGCGTCTCATACACGGACAGGTTCGTGCCCTGCATCGCGCCGTCCCGGGCGATATCGGTGTATATCACGTTCCGCACGCCCGCTTCATATACCCGCCTGCAAAAGTCCACGCCCTGCGTGCGGCTCACGTTCAGCCAGCCGTCGGTGGCCACAAAACCGTCCTTCGCGTCCACGCCCACGGCGATTTTTTCTCCGTATTTGTCCACCATGCGCTGCAAAAACGCAAAATCGCGCAGTGCGGCGGTGCCCAGGATCACACGTCCCGCGCCCTGCTCCAGATACGCGCGCACCCGCGCCTCGTCGCGAATGCCGCCGCCCACCTCCACAAACATGCCTGTGGCCGCGATAATGGCGGACACCGCGTCGAAGTTGGAGAGCGCGCCGTCCTTCGCGCCGTCCAGGTCCACAACGTGCAGGTACTTCGCCCCCTGCGCCGCAAAGCCGCGCGCGGCGGCGGCCGGGTCCTGCCCGTACACCTCCACTTTTCCATAGTCTCCCTGCGTCAGACGCACCACCTGTTTGTCCTTCAGGTCAATCGCCGGGAATATCTGCATGGCCGCTTCTTCCTTTCTGCGCCCCGGCGGCGCGCACGCCGCCCGCGGGCCGGTTTCTGTATTTTTCCCGTCACAGCGCCGCAAAAGCCCGCAGGATGCGCAGGCCGGCTTCTCCGCTTTTTTCCGGGTGAAACTGGCAGCCGTACACATTGCCCCGCGCCACCGCGCCGGGCACCGTCACGCCGTATTCGGCGCCGGCCACCAGCGCGTCCCCGCAGCCCTTGGCGTAAAACGAATGGACGAAATAGACGAAATCGCCCTCGCGCGTATTGGCCATCAGCGGGTTTTCCGGCCTTACCAGATGCAGGCTGTTCCAGCCGATGTGCGGCACCTTGTAACTAAAGCCCGCCGCCGCGAGGTCCGGTTCCAGCGGGCAGACGCTGCCCGGCAGCAGGCCAAGGCCCGCGTGCTCGCCGTACTCATAGCTTTTTTCAAACAGAAGCTGCATGCCAAGGCAGATTCCCAGCAGCGGCTTGCCGTTTTCCGCCTGCCGCTCAAGCTCGGGCACAAGGCCCGTGGACGCGAGCTTTTCCATCGCGTCGCCGAACGCGCCGACCCCGGGCAGGATGATATGCGACGCCTCGTCCAGCTCCCGCGCGCTGCGCGTGACTTTGTTTTCCAGCCCCAGATACGCCAGAGAGGACGAAAGGCTGAACAGGTTGCCAACGCCGTAATCGATCACCGCGATCATATCCGTCCCTCCGCATTCACAAAATCGTCCCCTTGGTGGATGGGATCTCAAGCGCGTATTTTTCATCGATGGCGACGGCCTCTTTCAGCGCGCGGGCCAACGCCTTAAACATGCCCTCGATGATATGGTGGCTGTTTGTGCCCGCCAGGCGGCGCACATGCACCGCGCAGCCCAGGCTGCGCGCGAAGCCCAGCAGGAATTCCTCCACCAGCTCGGTGTCGAAATCGCCCACCTTTTCGGTGGGGACCTCCAGCGCATAGCCCACGGCCGGCCGCCCGCTGATGTCCACAGCCGCAAGGATGAGCGCCTCATCCATGGGCAGCGTACAGGTGCCGTAGCGGTTGATGCCGGCGCGATCACCCAGCGCCTCGCTGAACGCGCGGCCCAGCACGATGGCGATATCCTCCACGGTATGGTGATAATCCACCTGCACGTCGCCGCGGCAGGCGAGCGTGAGGTCGAACCGGCCGTGGCGGCTGAACAGCTCCAGCATATGGTTCAAAAAACCGCAGCCCGTGTCCACGTCGTAAATGCCTGAACCGTCCAGATTCAGCGTCAGGCTGATCTCCGTTTCGTCGGTGCGGCGCGCGGATTTTACGATGCGCATGCTCATGGCAAACCCTCCTGTTTCGTGTGTTTTTTGTCAGCGCGCGGCGCTGTGCCGCGCGTCCAGTATCTGCTTTGTCACATCCACAAGGCGCTGCATCTGCGCGGCGGTGCCGACGGTGATGCGCACCCAGTTCTCGATACGCGGCAGCGTAAAGTGCCGCACAAGAATGCTGCTTTGCCGCAGCGCTGCATAATATTCTCCTCCGGAAACAGCCGGATGCGCGCCCGCGAACAGAAAGTTTGTTTTGCTGTCTGTCACTGTGAAGCCCAACGCGCGAAGGGCCTGCGCCGTCTCGTCCCGCACGGCGGCTACCTGCGTGCAGCAGCGCGCGAAGTAGGGTGCGTCGGCCAGCGCGGCCTCGCCCGCCAGAAGCGTCAGGCGGTTGATATTATAGGGGTTGAAGCTGAATTTGACGGTGTTCAGGTCCGCGATGAGCGCCGGGCTGCCCACGGCATAACCCAGCCGCGCGCCCGCGAGGCTTCGGCTTTTGGAAAAGGTGCCCACCACCAGCAGATTGTCGTACCGGCCCAGCAGGCAGGCGGCACTCTCTCCGCCGAAATCCACATAGGCCTCGTCCACCACCACCAGGCGGTCCGGGTCCTGCCGAAGGAGCGCCTCGATCTCCGCCAGCGGCAGGCACAGGCCCGTGGGCGCGTTGGGGTTTGCCAGGAACACCGTGCCCGGCACACCCGCATAATCGCCTGTATTCACCGAAAAATCCTCCCGGAGCGGCACCTCCTGCGCCGCGATGCCGAACAGCTGCGCAAACACCGGGTAAAAGCCGTAGGTGATGTCTGCGAATGCCACGCCCTTTTCGCAAAACGCGAGGAATGCAAACGCCAGAACCTCGTCCGAGCCGTTGCCCGCGAACACCTGGTCCCGGCCCACGCCGAACGTCTCTGCCAGCGCGGCCAGAAAATCCGCGCACGCGGGGTCCGAATACAGGCGCAGGTTTTCCGCCGCGCGGCCGTTCAGCGCCTCCAGTACCTTCGGGCTGGGCGGGTACGGGTTTTCATTCGTGTTCAGTTTGATAAGGGTTTCCACGCCCCGCGGCTGCTCCCCGGGCGTATAGGGCGTAACGGCGCGCAGCGCGCCCGCCAAAAAACGGCTCATGCGTTTCTCTGCCTCCCTGCACCAAAAATCATTTTTCCTGCCCGCCGGGGCAACCGCCCGGGGATTGGGCATCGCTTTGTGTTTCGGCAGGCGCTTCTTTACGCCGCAGCGCCCGAAGAATGAACGCCGCCGCTGCCGCAGCGGCGAAAACTGCGCCCACACCGGGCCAGTTCAGCCAATTCCCCAGCAGGCTTTCCGCCACAAAGCCCACAAGCACCGTCACGATGAACGCAATAAACTCCATTCGCTTTTCCCCTTTGCTTCGTCTTACTGCCCGTCCTCGAACCGGATGGACACGCTGCGCGCGTGAGCGGAAAGCCCCTCGCGCTCGGCAAAATCGACGATGCGCTCCTGCACCGCACCCAGCGCCTCTTTCGTGTAATAAATAAAACTGGATTTTTTCACGAAATCATCCACGGAAAGCGGGCTGGAAAAGCGCGCCGTCCCCAGCGTGGGCAGCGTGTGGTTCGGCCCTGCGAAATAATCGCCCAGCGCCTCGGGCACGTTTTTTCCCAAAAAGATGCTGCCCGCGTTGCGGATGCTGTTCAAAAGGCTGAACGGGTCGTCCACGCAGACCTCCAGATGCTCGGGCGCGATCTCGTTGGCGATGTCCACGCCCTCGGCCATGTCCCGTGCAATGATGATCTTGCCGTTGTTGTCGATGGACGCGCGGGCGATGTCCGCCCGGGGCAGCAAGGGAATCTGCCGCTCCAGCTCCGCCGAAACATAGAGGGACATGTCCCGGTACAGCTGTTCCCGGCTCTTGTCAGAGGCATAGCACAGCAGTTCCCGGGCCTCCAGCTGGGCGGCGTCGATGCCTGCCTTTCTCAGCCGCGCCCGGGTGTCCAGGTATAGGTTGTTATAGGTCGTCGCCATTCAGCTCCCCCCATTTTTTCAATTAGGAATGAGGAATTATTTTGTCCAGCTCCGCCGCACACGGTCCGGTCCTGATTCCCCGCCACGCTCTCCAAGGCTCCCGCAGCAGGAACCCCCCCCCTCCAACTGGAAGGCTCCCCACAACAGCTAAAATTCCTAATTCAACCAAGCGCCTCCGGTGCTTTACCAGGCGTCCTCGCCCTGCTTCTCCGGCAGGACCAGCTCCAGCGCTTTGATGCCCACTTCCATCATGGAGTCGTCCGGCTCAAAGGTAGTGAAGTTCTGTAGCCACAGGCCCGGGGCCACCAGAATGCGGGTGATGGGGCCGTCGTGCCGTCCGGCCCAGCGGTTGAACTCGTAGCTGATGCCCACGATCAGGGGCAGCATGGCCAGATGGGCCAGGAAGCGCAGGATCGGGTTGTGCACCGGCCAGATGGCGAACACCACGGTGGACACCAGGATGGAGATGGCGATCACCATGAACAGGAAGCTGGTGCCGCATCGGGGATGGTGCCTGGGCTGCCTGCGCACGTTCTCCACCGTCAGGGGCAGGCCCGCTTCATAGCAGAAGATAGTCTTGTGTTCCGCCCCGTGGTACTGGAACACCCGGTGGATGTCTTTCATCCGGGAGCAGAGTACCAGATAGCCCACAAAAATCACGATCTTCAGCAGGCTCTCCGCCACGTTGCGCACCAGCATGGAGTCTGTGAACAGGGTCACGGCGGTGCCCAGCAGGGTGGGCAGGAGGAAAAACAAGCCGATGGACATGCCCACGCCCAAGATGACCGCCAGAGTCAGGAAAAAGGAGGCCGCCTTCTCGCTGCCCAGCCTGCTCTCCAGCCATACCTCGAACTTGGAGGGCTCCTCCTCTTCCGCCTCCCCGTCCTCGGGGAAAAATTCCGCGGAGTACATCAGCGCCTTGACGCCGCTATACATAGAGCCGCCGAAGTTGACTACTCCCCGGATCAGGGGCCAGCCCAGCACCGGATAGCGGTCCCGGATGAATCTGAGCTCCCTCTCCTGGATCTCCAGTCCGCCGTCAGGGCGGCGGACCACTACGGACTCCTTTTTCGGGCCCCGCATCATGATGCCCTCGATGAGGGCCTGGCCGCCGCACATGGTCTTGAAGCCCTTGGAGCAGCTGCCCCGGGCACAGTTCTGCTGTGTTTCTTCTTGCTTTTCTTGCATGGATCTTGGTTCTCCTTTTCATTGAAGGACAGGCTCAGCGCTATTCTACCAAATCAGGGCCGGAATAGCAAGGGGGAATAGAACTTATGTTTCAATTGGCAGCCGGATGGTCACCAGGCAGCCGCCGCCCTCCGCGTTTCCGATGTCCAGGGTGCCCTCGTGCCGGGTGATGATCTCCTCACACACCGCCAGACCAATGCCGGAACCCCGGGCTTTCGAGCTGCCCTTATAGAATTTGTACTTTACATGTGGGAGCTCCTCCGGCGGGATGCCGGGGCCGTAGTCCCGGATGCGGATGACGCCCTCTCCCCCCTCCTGGGCGATGGACACGTCGATACGCTTTCCGCTGCCGCCGTGCTTGGCCGCATTGTCCAGCAGATTGCAGAACACCTGACGCAGCCGCCCTGGGTCTCCGGAGATGGGGATCATCTCCTCCGGGCACTCGGTGTACTCCAGAGCGATGCCCTCCTTGCGGAAGAACTCCCTGTAGGTGTACACCGCGTCCTCCAGTTCCGCTTTCAGGTCCAGCGGCTCCACCGACAGGGTGAAGCGGCCGTCCTCAATGCGGGAGAACTCCAGCAGCTCCTCCACCATGTTGGTCAGCCGGTGGGCCTCCGACACGATGATGTCCATCCCTTTGCGCACGTCGCCCGGGTCCTTCAGCTCACCGCTCTGAATCGTCTCCGCCCAGCCGGTGATGGCGGTGAGAGGGGTGCGCAGCTCGTGGGAGACGGAAGAAATAAACTCCGATTGGGTCTTTTCCGACTGCTTAATCTTCAGAGACATGTCATTGATGGTGTCTGTGAGCTCTCCGATCTCGTCATCGAACTTCTTCTCGATCTGGATGCCGTAGCTGCCGTCCGCAATGAGGCGGGCCGTCTCGTTGATGCTGGCCAGCGGCTCCACGATGGAACGCACGAAATACAGGTTAGAGAAATACACCATAGTCAAAATGGCGATCCCGATCAGGGTGCATACACCGATGGACAGGAACAGCTGCCGGTCCACCGCCGCCATAGAGGTGACGAACCGGATCACGCCCACTGTGGTCCCCTGGTAGATGATCGGGGCGGACACGGCCATGATCCGCTCCCCTGTCTGGGGGTCCTGTCCCGTCCAAGGCTTCACATCGCCGCTCTCCATGGCGCCGGTGATGTCCGGCGTCCCCGGCATCGTGCCCGAGGTGGTCAGGCCGTAGCTGGTACACAGCAGCGAACCGTCTGTCTCGATGAACTGCACCTCCAGCTTCTGCTTATCGGGAAATTTTGCTACATAGTCCTGGGCTGCCGTCCGGTACTCCCGCCGGGTGTAGACGCTGAAGCTCCGGGCCGTGTCAGAGGCCCGGGAGGAGAGGTTGTCCCGCATGGACCCCTCATAGTACGCCCACAGGGACAAGGTGAGCGTTCCCATGGCCAGCAGCAGGATCAGGGTCACCACGCCCATGCTGTTCACCAGCCAGCGCTTCCGGATGCCCCGGATCTTCACCCGGTCCTGGATCACTGTCTTCTTCGCCACCGTATCCCTCCTCTCCGTTCAGGGGCCTATCCCCGCTGTTTTCTTCGCTTTATCCGCCCCACTTGTACCCATATCCCCACACGGTGGTGATATAAACCGGGTTCGTGGCGTCGTCCTCTATCTTGATGCGGAGGCGGCGGATGTTCACATCCACGATCTTCAGCTCTCCAAAGTAGTCCCGCCCCCACACCGCGTCCAGGATCTCTTCCCGGGACAGTGCCTTGCCCGGGTTCTCCATGAACAGCTTCACGATGCCGTACTCCACCTGAGTCAGCTTCACCCGCTGTCCGTTTTTCTCCAGGGTCCGGTTGCGGGTATTCAGCCGGAAGGGGGGCTGGACCACCTCGTCATCTGCCTCCAGCTCCTCATCCCCTCCAGTGCGGCGGAACAGGGCATCCACCCGGGCGGTGAGCTCCGCCGGGGAGAAAGGCTTAGTCACATAGTCGTCCGCCCCGGTCATCAGGCCGGTCACCTTGTCCATCTCCTGGGTCCGGGCCGTCAGCATGATAATCCCGATCTTATTGTCCATGGCCCGGATGCGCCGGCACACCTCAAAGCCGTCGATATCGGGCAGCATGATGTCCAGCAGGGCCACCCTGATGCCAGGGTTCTGCTTCAGCTGGGCCAGGGCCTCCTCTCCGGTGCCCGCCTCCACAGTCTCGTAGCCCGCCCGCTTCAGGTTGATGACCACAAAGCTGCGGATATTCTCTTCGTCCTCCAACACCAGGATCTTTTTCATTTCCGTTCCTCCTGTGGATCGCTCCGGTCAGTCTCCGGCCCAGTTGCTCAGGATCAGGCGGAAGCTGTCCCGCACGCCGGCCTCATCCAATCCGCAGTTCCAGCCGCTCTCAAAAAATTCTGCCGCGTAGATGGCGTCGCCGTCCTCCGCCAGAATAAAGCGCCCCTCCTTGGCGGCCTGACTGCTGCTGTTGATGCCGGTCAGCTTGTAGATGGCCAAAAACGGGGTGGGAGCCTTCTTCTGCCCGTTCCAGAGGGAGAAGATGACCGCACGTATGCCGCTGCTGTCGCTTCGGGAGATGGTAATCTGGTCCACCCACTCCTCTGGGATGATCAGATACCACTGATCGGACATATTGTGATAAGTGGTAAAGACTGGGGCCGCCCTCCCCCCCACGTCGTACTGGCTCCAGTCGATGAGCCAGAAGTCGCTGGACAAGTTCTCCCCGTAGGTGGGCAGCAGGTGGGGGCGGGGCATCTCCAGGATGGTGTCGCTGTTCACATCCATAGGGCGGATATCACCATAGCCCCGGATGGTCTCCACGCTCACGCCTGTCTCCTGGTTCATGGTCAGGTTGACCAGCGAGCCGTCCCGCATGGCCACGATGTCAGTGGCCTGTCCTCCGTCCGTCAGGGTGCTGGTGATATAGAGGGCGGGGATCACCCCGGTGAGGTAGTTGATCCGCACGCCGTTGGAGGCCAGGGCCGTGATGCCGGCGGAGAGCCGGGCGGTCCCCAGCCGATCCAGCATCCCATTCTGCCAGCCGTAGACCTCCACCGTGCTGTCCACGCCCGCCGGGTCCAGGCGGATCACCGCCAGCTCCGTCCGGGTATCCCGGTCGATGTCCAGCAGGCTGTATCCGCTGTATCCGGTCATCAGGAGCTGGGAGGCCACCGGAACGGTCTCATTGCTCTCCAGCTCGTCCAGGGAGTAGACGCCCAGCTGGTTGACGCCCTCGATGGTGCGCCAGCTGACCACCACTTCCTTTTTGCCGCTGCCGCTGAGCTCCACATAATCGATGGCGTTGATTCCGGTGCCGTCCCCCTCCACCACCGCGCTGATCTCATAGCGCTCGGTGTCTCCCTGGGTGGTGAGGAAATAGACCCGCAGGGAGCGCTCCGCCCCCGGGATGCGGAAGGAGATGACCGCAGTCTCCTGGGAGCCGTCGCCGTCCATATCCTGAAACTGGATCACAGAGGTGTTGTCGCCGGAGTAGATGACCGCAGTCTCCACCGTGGTCCCATACTCCATCTCCAGGCCGGCCTGGATCTCACTGCGCTTGCCGGTCAGGTCCTCATAGCCTGGAAAGCGCTCCGGAAGGGCGTACAGATCCTCTGTGGAGCGGAACAGGCAGCCGGTCAGCAGGACAGACAGCGCCGCCGTCAGCAGCGCCAGCCCGATATGTCTTCTCATGTGCCGTTCCCTCCTCTCGGCCGGCTCTGCCGGCTGGAAAATCACCCTTTTGTCATCATACCATAAATCTTTGCGCTTGGGTATTCTTTTTTCAAAATCTGAAAGAACTTTTCGGCCTGCGTCCCTGTGGCTCGATTTCTCGCTCAGGGGGACCCATGTCCCATCGGACCGCATCCCGGCACCGGGCCTGGAGGGGAGGACCACCCCGGAGGCCGGGCAGCCGCAAGTCAGAAGGGGCCGGCGGAGATCCCGCCGGCCCCTGTGCCTATTCTGTTCCCTCTTCTGCCTGCTCCGGGGCGGGCATTTTCTCCTCCAGCCGGCGGTGCACATCCCGCTTCAACAGGGTGTACAGCACCGACGCCGCCGGCACGCTGAGCAGCACGCCCAGCAGGCCGAACAGGCCGCCGCCCACCGTCACCGCAGCCAGCACCCAGATACCGGGCAGGCCGATGGAGGTGCCCACCACTCTGGGATAGATCACATTGCCCTCGATCTGCTGGAGGATGCCCAGGAATACCAGAAACGCCAATGCACGCCATGGGTCCACCATCAGCAGCAGAAAGGCGGGCAGAACCGCCCCGATATAAGCCCCCATCACCGGGATCAGGGCCGTGGTGCCCACGATCACCCCCACCAAGGCGGCGTAGTCGGACTGGATGAACAGCATCCCCAGGGCGCACAGCACCCCCAGGATGCAGGCCTCGGTGAGCTGGCCCGAGACAAAATTGGTGAAGGTGTCCGCGGAGAGCTGGACCACGCTCTGCACCCGGTCCGCCCAGGAGCCGGGCAGGTAGGCCCGCATCACCCGGCGGCACTGCGAGAGCAGCTTCTCCCGCCCGGAGAGCATGTAGACGGAGAACACGATGGCCAGCACCAGCGTCACCCCCATGGAGATGACCCCGCTGGTGATGACCAGCACATGGGAGGCCGCGTTGGTGGCTGTGTTCAGCACCCCCTCCAGCACCCGCCGCAGATATTCGTTCAGGCTGGAGAAATCCACGCCCTCCCGGTCGAACAGGGCGAACACCTCGTCCGCCAGGGCCTGGAGGTTGGCCATATAGCCGGACAGACTGCTGACGAACAGACGGATGCTGTCCGCCACCTGGGGGAGCACAAAGGAGAACAGGGCGGTGACCACCACCACCAGAGCCACATAGGCGGACAGCACTGCCAGCGGACGGCTGAAGCGGTCCAGCTTCCGCCCCGCCAGCCCCCCGTGGTACAGTCGGAAAAAGAAGGTGCAGGGCCGGTTGAGCACGAATGCGATGGCGAACCCGAGGAACAGGGGCTTCAGCGCCCCCAGGATCTGAGCCGCCACGGCCCATATCAGGTCGATCTTCACCAGTACCAGCACCAGCACCACCGAGTAGGTGATGATCAAAAGGATGCTTCTCAGCAGATTTTTGTTCAAAGGTGCCCCTCCCTGCGGAACAGGATCTGTTCCATGGCAAAGATCCCGCCTGTTTTTTTCCACTATATCATGCCCAGGCGCCCCCGTCAACATCCCAGTTGCCCCTCCCCCAAAAAGGAGGAGGCCCACAGCCGCGCGTGTGATCGCGGCTGTGGGCTGTTTCCCAAACGGGATGCCTGTCCATTCGGGGATTCTGGTGGCTGGAGGATTCAGGCCGGAACAAGTGTGGGGAAGAAAGCAGGGAGGTGTGAGGAGAATCCCGGCCAGTTAGTTTCCTCTAACCGCGTTTATATTAGCATATGCTAACCACGTTTGTCAATGGTTTTTTGAAAAAATTTTTATTTCCCCGTCGAGAGCGGGACAGGATATATTTCCGTGCCCTTCCCAGGGGACTCCGCCCCGGAGTCCGGAGCAAGAAGAGCATGCCCCGCCTATCCTGTGGATTTTTGCCGTACGGAAGGACGCCCCCTCATCCGTCACGGCCTGCGCCGTGACACCTTCCCC
>OLRF01003898.1_pt1 | contig 11103 bp, 8 predicted proteins | sample 1672061 | NCBI WGS metagenome assembly OLRF01 (sample SAMEA3136641, study PRJEB25190) | human gut metagenome | reverse complement strand
TGAAAGACAAAATAAAAAAACTTGCTGGAATCCCTGGAAAAGGGAACCCAGCAAGGGAAATTCTGCATAAAGGAGGCGGCGCGCTGGCAAATTGTTTTTTGAAGGAAATGCAAGGAAAAATGGCGCAAGGATGCAAGGTTTTGCTTCGTCAAAATCACTAATTTGCGGTGGAAATCTCCTGGGGAGTTGTGCTACCTCCCGAGGAATCCGGCAGGCAGGCCAGGGGGTCCAGCAGTTCCCCCTGCCAGAGGACTTCAAAGTGGCAATGGGGGCCGGTGGACCGGCCGGTGGAGCCCACCAGGGCGATGGCCTCCCCCTGGTCCACCGTGTCCCCTTCCTGGACCAGCAGCTGGGAGCAGTGGGCGTAGTAGGTCACAAACCCGTTGCCGTGGTCCAGCTTCACCAGGTTGCCATAGGTCCCCCGCTCTCCGGCGAAGGTGACGGTGCCGTCGGCGGCGGCGTTGATGGCGGTTCCCTCCGGGGCGGCGATGTCCAGCCCCCGGTGGAAGTTGGTCTCCCCAAAAATGTAGCGGTAGCCGAACTCCGAGGTGATGGTCCCCTGGACCGGCCAGAGGAAGAGGCAGCCTTCCGGCAGTTCCGGCATGGCCTTGGTGCCTGTGCCCACGATGAGGGGGGTGGCCTCGGTGACGGTGACGGCGTTGAGGTCGTTGCTGGCCACAGGGATGCCGCACCGCTTCACCACCCGGGACAGGACGTTGGCCTGCCCGGCCTGGCCCTCCTGGATCACCCGCTGCTGGCCCAGGAACATGGTGTCATCGTCCTGGGTCTCCAAGGCGGGGGCAATCTCCCGGGTCACGGTGGCCTCCTCCACGGTGGAGACCACCAGCAGTGGGCAGTTCTGTTCAATGGTGATGGTGGTGCCCGCCTCCAGGGGCGTGCGCACCTGGTCCCCCAGCAGGTCTGCCAAATCGATGGTGGCGTTTTCCGCCTCCTCCGCCGTTTTGGCTGCCTGATTGGCGGCCTCTCCCTCTGCCGGGTCCTCGGCAGCGGGGGCCTGGGCCTCCTCCTCGGATTCCTCCTCCAAGGGGCTGGAGGCCAAGGTGACCTCCGTGGTCAAGGTGAGGTCGGGGTTCAGGGCCCGGAACCGCTCCTCGGTCATGGAGAAGAAGGCGGTCACCGATTCCAAGGTGTCCCCCTCCTGGACGGTGTAGTCAAAGGTCCGGGGGGCGGCGGCCAGCATGGTCTGGGCCATCTCCTCGGCGGTGGATTCCTCCTGCCCGGCGGGGAGGTACTCGTAGCGGATGTCCACCTGGCTCTCAATGTACAAAGACCGGGTCTCGTCGGTGGTGTAGTGCTCCTTCACCAGGTTCAGGGCCTGGGTGATGACGTCGGCGTCCCCGTTGACCCCTACGGTGGTGCCGTCCACCGTCAGGGTGTAAACGTGGTCCAGCTGGGGGATGCTCTCCAGGATGGAACCGGTGACGCCGGACAGGCTCTCAATCTGGTCCTTGGGGGCCAGAGCCGTGGTCAAGGTGAGGTCCTGGTTCAGGGAGACCGGCGCCTCTAAAATCTGGGAGGCCCGGTCCTCCGCCTGAGCCACCGCCTGGTCATAGGTGCCCGGGTCCTGGAAGAAGGCCAAGGTCTGGCCCTGGGCCTCCACCTGGTAGCACAGGGTGCAGGAGGCTGCGGTAATGGCGCCAGCCAGCACCACGCCGCTCAGGCACAGGAAGGGCAGGGAGGTGCGCAGAGGGTGGGCCGCATGGGCGGCCTCCCGCTGTTCCCGGCGCCGCTGGGCCTTCCGCCGCCGGCGGTATCTGGTTTGTTCGGAAAAGAATCGCTTGTGCACGGGGAACTCGACTCCTTTGACAACGAAAACTGACAGTTTATAACAACGTACAAACGGGAACCCTCCCCACCCCGGCCATTAGCCCTCCAAGGCGATCATGGCGGCGTGGTTGCCCCGCTGGTCCCCCATCTTTCGGTGGGACCAGTAGAGCTCCGGGTGGCAGGCGGTGCACAGGGGCAGGCTACAGAGATCCAGATCGTAGCTGACCAGATCGCAAAAACCAAAAAGAAGCTGAACGAGATTCTTTCTGCGAATACCGGACAGCCTCTTGAGATTGTGGAAAAAGATACTGACCGTGACAACTATATGACAGCGGAAGAAGCTAAGGCATACGGCCTGATCGACGGTGTTGTGATCCACAAATAATGCGTAAGAAAAGACTCCTGTAAAGACACAGGAGTCTTATCTTGCTTTAAAAAGGAATTTTAAATGTCTGCGAGAGACGGACATTTACGCTTAGAAAGGAAACAAAAAGATATGGCAGATAAAGTAAAAGAAGGAAAGGTAAGATGCTCCTTTTGCCATAAGACTGAAGATCAGGTACGCAAGCTGATCGCAGGTCCGGATGGAGCATATATTTGTGATGAATGTATCGGGATCTGCTCCGAGATCATGGAAGAAGAATTCAGTATGTATGATCATGAGGCAGATTATGAAACAGGGATCAACCTTCTGAAACCGGAAGAGATCCACAGTATCCTGGATGAGTATGTGATCGGACAGGATGATGCCAAGAAGGCACTTTCCGTAGCTGTTTACAATCATTACAAGAGGATTCTTGCTTCAAGAAACCTGGACGTGGAGCTGCAGAAGAGTAATATCCTGATGCTTGGTCCGACCGGTTCCGGTAAGACACTTCTTGCACAGACACTGGCAAGACTGCTGAATGTTCCTTTTGCCATCGCAGATGCCACTACTCTCACAGAGGCAGGTTATGTTGGCGAGGATGTTGAGAACATTCTTCTGAAGATCATTCAGGCAGCCGATTACGATATTGAGCGTGCCCAGTACGGAATCATCTATATCGATGAGATCGATAAGATCACAAGAAAATCCGAGAATACCTCCATCACCAGAGATGTGTCCGGTGAGGGCGTACAGCAGGCACTTCTGAAAATTCTGGAAGGAACCGTTGCAAGCGTACCTCCTCAGGGAGGAAGAAAGCATCCTCATCAGGAATTTATCCAGATCGATACTACAAACATCCTGTTCATTTGCGGTGGTGCCTTTGACGGACTGGAGAAGATCATCGAGGCAAGGCAGGATACCAAATCCATTGGTTTCGGAGCGGAGGTTTCCGAGAAGGAAGACCGCAATGTGGGCGAAGTTCTGAAGGAGGTTATGCCGGAGGACTTTATTAAATTCGGTCTGATCCCGGAGTTTATCGGACGAGTTCCGGTCGTGGTAACCTTGGATTCTCTGGATGAAGAAGCACTGATCCGTATTCTGAAGGAGCCTAAGAATTCTCTCACAAAACAGTACGACAAGCTTTTTGAGCTGGATGGCGTGCAGCTTGAGTTCCAGGATGAAGCACTTGAGACAGTTGCCCGGAAATCTCTTGAGAGAAAAACAGGTGCCAGAGGACTTCGTGCCATCATGGAGCATACCCTGATGGATCTGATGTACAAGACACCATCGGACGACACCATCCGTAAGTGTATCGTCACAAAAGAGGCAGTGGAGGGAACCGGAGAGCCGGAGATCATCCACGGGGAGGCCAAGGCTCCTGCAAAAAAAGCAGGACGCAAAACATCCCGTTCGAGAAAGAAAGGCAAGCCGGAAACAGCTTGATGAAGGGAATGACATAAATGACAAATCAGGTCAATATATTGCCAATGATCGCTCTCCGTGGGACTACAGTCCTTCCGGATATGATCGTACACTTTGATGTGAGCAGGGAGAAATCTATCCGTGCCGTGGAAGCAGCCATGCTCCATGACCAGAAGATCTTTCTGCTGACACAGAAGGATCCTGAGGTGGAAATACCGGAACTTACGGATCTGTATCAGGTAGGAACCGTCGCTTATATCAAGCAGGTGGTGAAGCTTCCGCAGGATCTTTACCGGGTTCTGGTAGAGGGACTGGACAGGGCAGAGGTTCTGGGCCTGGAGCAGGAGGAACCATATCTGAAGGCGGAATGCGAGATCGTTACGGCACAGGAAGAGGATTACCCGGAACCGGTAAAGGACGCCATGCTTCGCAGCATCCGGGAGCTTTTTCAGAGATACTGCAGAGAAAGCGGAAAAGTAAGCAAGGATCTGGTAACCCAGATCATGAACATCGAAGATGTGCAGGAAACTATCGACCAGATCGCAGTAAATCTTCCGATGGCGTATCAGAACAAGCAGAAGCTTCTGGAAGCAGTGTCTTTGAATGACCGTTATGAGATCCTTGGAGCGCTTCTTGGCAGCGAGATCGAGGTGATCCATATCACCAAAGATCTTCAGCGCAAGGTGAAATCCCATATCGACAAGAATCAGAGAGAGTATATCCTCCGGGAACAGCTGAAAACCATCCGTAAGGAGCTGGGCGAGGAGAATACTGCTGATGATATCGATGAATTTAAAAAACAGCTGAAGGAGCTGGATGCATCTGATGAAGTAAAAGAGAAGATTTCTAAGGAGATCAGCCGTTTTAAAGGAATGGCAGCCAGTGCTGCAGAGGCAACGGTGCAGAGAGGCTATCTGGAAACCGTTCTTGCACTTCCGTGGAATAAGAAATCCGAGGATTCCGAGGATCTTGAGAACGCATGGAAGGTTTTGGAAGAGGGTCATTACGGACTGAAAGAGGTCAAAGAGCGTATCATGGAATTTCTTGCTGTACGTAAGCTGACCCACAAGGGAAAGAGTCCAATCCTCTGTCTGGTGGGACCTCCGGGAACCGGAAAAACTTCCATTGCACGTTCTGTGGCAGAGGCCATGAACAAGAAATACGTCCGCATCTGTCTTGGAGGTGTCCGTGATGAGGCAGAGATCCGTGGCCACAGAAAGACTTACGTCGGTGCCATGCCAGGAAGGATCACAGTCGCATTGAAGGAAGCCGGAGTCAGCAACCCGCTGATGCTTCTTGATGAGATCGACAAGACCAGCAGCGATTATAAAGGAGATACCTCCGCAGCACTTCTGGAGGTTCTGGATCCGGAGCAGAACAGTAAGTTCAATGATCACTATGTGGAGATTCCCCAGGATCTTTCCGAGGTACTGTTTATTGCCACTGCAAATGATGTTCAGGGAATCCCGAGACCTCTTCTTGACCGTATGGAGCTGATGGAAATCCCGGGATATACGGAAAATGAGAAGGAACATATCGCAAGGGAACATCTGATCCCGAAGCAGATGGAGATCAACGGTATTCCGGAAGGCAAGCTGGTGATCCAGCCGGCAGCTCTTGGCAAGCTGATCAACAACTATACCAAGGAAGCAGGAGTCCGTTCTCTGGAGAGAAGCATCGGACGTATCTGCAGAAAAACTGCACGTGCTATCATGGAAGAGGGTAAGGATAAGGTAGTTGTCACATCCAGAAATATTTCCAGATTCCTTGGCAAAGAACGATATAACTATCTGATGGCCAATGAGAAGGATGAGATCGGGATCGCCCGCGGTCTTGCATGGACACAGGTAGGCGGTGATACCCTGCAGATCGAAGTCAATATCATGCCCGGAAAAGGCGAGCTGCTTCTTACCGGACAGCTTGGAGATGTGATGAAGGAATCTGCACAGGCAGGTATCAGTTATATCCGTTCGGTTTCTGACCAATATGAGATCGATCCGGAATTTTTCCAGAAGCATGATATGCATGTACATATTCCGGAGGGTGCCGTTCCGAAGGATGGCCCGTCTGCCGGTATTACAATGGCAACTGCCATGCTGTCTGCAATTATCGAAAAACCGGTACGTGCGGATCTTGCCATGACCGGTGAGATCACCTTAAGAGGCCGTGTGCTTCCGATCGGCGGACTGAAAGAGAAGCTGCTTGCAGCTAAATATGCCAGGATCAAAGAAGTCCTTGTTCCGGAGAAAAATCGTCCGGATATCGAGGAGATGGACAGAGAGATCATCCAGGGACTGAATATCCGGTTTGTGGATAACATGAAAGAAGTTCTCGGTGAAGCTCTTGCATAAACAAAAAACAGAAAAACCCTGCCCTGACCTTCAGGACAGGGCTTTTAAAAGAAAAGGGAGGAATAACGAATGGTAATCAAAAACGTATCGCTGGATATCGTCTGCGGCATCACAAGCAAGATCCCGGACACAGGAAGGCCGGAGGTAGCTTTTGCGGGAAAATCAAATGTAGGGAAATCCTCCCTGATCAATGGTCTGATGAACCGCAAGGCCCTGGCAAGAACCAGCGCACAGCCGGGAAAAACACAGACGATCAATTTTTATAACATTAATGAGGCAATGTATCTCGTAGACCTGCCGGGCTACGGCTACGCCAAGGTTTCTGCAGCAGAGAAGGAAAAATGGGGAAAAATGATCGAGGGCTATCTTCATAATTCCAAAGAGCTCCGTGCGGTTTTTCTCCTGGTGGATATCCGCCACAAGCCTTCCGCCAATGACAAGCAGATGTATGACTGGATCTGTCACAACGGATATGAGCCGGTGATCATCGCGACCAAACTTGACAAGCTGAAACGCAGCCAGGTGGCAAAAAGCCTGAAGGAGATCCGCATCGGACTGGGCCTTCCGAAAGAGGGAAAGATCCTTCCGTTTTCTGCGGAGACGAAGCAGGGAAGAGACGAGATATGGGCACTGATCGATGAGTTGACCGGCCTTGGTGAACCGGCAGCTACAGAGGATTAAGGAGAGCAGAAAAGATGGGAATTATCAAGGCGCTTAAGCTGGGATTTGACTATCAGAGATACGATGATGACGGCAATGTGGTAGACATGCAGCGTGCAGTCAATGATGTGGACCTGGACATTAAAGCAGGAGAATTTGTGGCAGTTCTGGGACATAACGGATCTGGAAAATCCACACTGGCGAAGCATATGAATGCGCTTCTGATCCCAACAGAGGGAACGATGCTGGTGGACGGGATCGATACCGCCAGAGAGACCAAACTCTGGAAGGTACGCCAGAAGGCAGGAATGGTATTTCAGAATCCGGATAACCAGATCATAGGAACCGTTGTGGAAGAGGATGTAGGCTTTGGTCCGGAAAATATGGGAGTTCCTACAGATGATATCTGGAAACGGGTGAATGACAGCCTGGAAAAAGTCGGTATGACAGCCTATCGTTATCAGTCCCCAAACAAGCTTTCCGGAGGGCAGAAGCAGAGAGTGGCTATTGCAGGCGTGATGGCCATGCGCCCGCGGTGCATCATTCTGGATGAGCCTACCGCCATGCTGGATCCTAACGGAAGAAAGGAAGTCCTGGAGGCAGTGCGGGAGCTGAACCGTAAGGAAAAGGTAACAGTCATTCTGATCACCCATTACATGGAGGAAGTGATCCATGCTGACCGTGTTTATGTCATGGACAGCGGAAATGTTGTGATGCAGGGAAATCCCAAAGAGATTTTTTCCCAGGTGGATACCCTTAAGGCGTATGGACTGGATGTACCACAGGTAACACTTCTTGCATATGAACTGAAGAAATCCGGCGTGGATGTTCCGGATGGAATACTGACTACAGAGGAGCTGGTGAGCGCATTATGTCAATCGAATTAAAAAATGTAACCTATACCTACAGCCCCGGGACAGCCTATGAGAGCCATGCGCTGAAGGATGTCAGCCTTGTAATCCCGGACGGCCAGTTTATCGGGATCATCGGACACACAGGAAGCGGAAAATCCACGCTGATCCAGCATCTGAATGCGCTGGTACAGCCAACATCCGGCCAGGTTCTGTATAACGGAGAAGATGTGTGGGCTGAGAAATATGACCGGAAACAGCTCCGCAGCGAGGTTGGTCTGGTGTTCCAGTACCCGGAGCATCAGCTGTTTGAAAATGATGTGATCTCAGATGTATGCTTCGGACCTATGAATCAGGGACTTTCCAGGGAAGAAGCAGAGAAAGAAGCGAAGCAGGCTCTGACTCAGGTTGGAGTAAAAGAGTCCAATTTCAAGAAATCACCCTTTGAGCTTTCCGGAGGCCAGAAAAAAAGGGTAGCTATTGCAGGGGTTCTTGCCATGAACCCGAAGATCCTGATCCTGGACGAGCCCACAGCAGGGCTTGACCCGAAGGGCAGGGATGATATCCTGGATCAGATCGCAGAGCTTCATAAGGTGCGAGGGATAACCATTGTTCTGGTTTCCCACAGCATGGAGGATATTGCGAAATACGTGGAGCGCCTCATTGTTATGAATCACGGAGAAGCTGTATTTGATGATGAGCCGAAGAAGGTTTTTTCCCATTATAAGGAACTGGAAACCATGGGACTTGCCGCACCGCAGATCACTTATATCATGCATGCGCTGAAGGAACATGGGCTGCATGTGGATGCAGATGCCACAACGGTGGAGGAAGCCAGAGACAGTATCCTTGCCGCACTTGCGCAGGCGAACTCTCCATTACTGAACAAAGGAGGGGCGGAAAAATGATCAGAGATATTACCATTGGCCAGTATTATCCGGCCAAATCCGTTCTTCACAGACTGGACCCACGGACCAAATTTCTGGGAACTCTGGGATTTCTGATCTCTGTGTTCCTGTTTCATACATTTCTCGGATATGCGGTGGCAACAGCATTTCTGGTAGCCATGATCGCAATATCCAAGGTTCCGGTGAAATTCATGTTCAAGGGTCTGAAGGCTATCGTTATGATCCTTCTGATCACGGTTGTGTTCAATATCATCCTGACGCCTGGCGAAGTGCTGTGGCGTTTCGGGATCATCAAGGTCACAAGGGAAGGCCTTGTTCTTGCAGGAAGAATGGCGATCCGTCTTGTTTACCTTGTGATCGGATCTTCCATCATGACATTGACTACCACGCCGAATCAGCTGACAGATGGTCTGGAGAGACTGCTCCGTCCGCTGAACAAGATCCGGGTGCCGGTACATGAGATCGCCATGATGATGTCCATTGCCCTTCGCTTTATCCCGATCCTTCTGGAGGAGACGGATAAGATCATGAAAGCACAGATCGCCAGAGGTGCAGATTTCGAAAACGGAAACCTGATCCAGAAGGCGAAAAATATGGTACCCCTTCTTGTGCCGCTGTTTATTTCGGCGTTCCGCCGCGCCAATGATCTGGCAATGGCCATGGAAGCAAGGTGTTACCATGGTGGAGAGCACAGAACTCAAATGAAGCCGCTGCATTATGAAAAAAGAGATTATGCGGCCTATGGAATCCTTGTGGCATATCTTGCGGTGGGTGTTGCATTCCGTGTGGCGGGACTGTAGCCAAATCCTGTCGGTACTCAGACATGGAACGGTCCGAAGCGTTGCATTTTGCACAGCGGAACTGTAACCGGATCAGGCAGGCATTTTGCAGGACGGTATGTCTGTTTTGGGATAGAAAGTACTGCAGGGATGTCTGTATCAGGAGGGAATATATTTTATGAAACGAGTAGGACTTGTTGTAGCTTATGATGGAACCAAGTACTCAGGCTGGCAGACACAGCCAAATGGAATCACCATTCAGGGCGTTTTAAACGATACCTTAAGTGAGCTGCTTGGGGAAAAGATCGAGACCATCGGTGCCAGCCGTACAGATGCAGGAGTGCACGCTCTTGGAAATGTGGCGGTGTTTGATACCGAATCCAGGATCCCCGGGGAAAAATTTTCCTATGCACTGAACCAGAGACTTCCGGAGGATATCCGTATCCAGCTTTCTGAGGAGGTGGAGCCGGATTTTCATCCCCGTTACTGTGACAGTGAAAAAACATATGAATATCGTATCCTGAACCGGCGTTTTCCGGTGCCAACGGAGCGTTTGTACTCTTATTTTTACCATTATAAACTGGATGTGGATAAGATGAAGGAAGCAACATCTTATCTGATCGGACGCCATGATTTTGCTAGCTTCTGCGGCTCCGGCGCACAGGTGAAGACCACCATCCGTACCGTGACCTCCATGGACGTGTGGAGAGATGGTGACATGGTGACCATTCGCATTTCAGGAACAGGCTTCCTCTACAATATGGTGCGTATCATTTCCGGAACCCTGATCGAGATCGGAAACGGGCAGTATCCGCCGGAACGCATGGATAAGATCCTGAAAGCCTGTGACCGCGGGGCAGCAGGCCCCACAGCTCCGGCTCAGGGGTTGACGCTGATGGGAATCGAGTTTTTCTGAAAACAGGAATTTTGTTGAAAATTACAGGAAAAAACAGTTGACAGGCAAGGTGCCTTATAATATAATAAATCAATGTGACGTAGTGCGAAGATGCTTGAGCCAATAGCCCCGGCGACGGCATTTTATCAGCGGTTTCGGACATTTCCGCGATTTATTTTGCACCCGCGTTTCCATTTACTTTTTTTCGCGGAAGTACCGCGGTTTGAGAAACATTATCGTTGATAAATAACAGGAGGTAGGACCATGCAGACTTATATGGCTAATCCGGATAAAATCGAAAGAAAATGGTATGTAGTTGACGCAGAGGGTTGCACTCTGGGACGTCTGGCATCCGGTGTTGCAAGTGTTTTAAGAGGAAAGAACAAACCTCAGTTTACACCGCACGTTGACACAGGAGATTATGTAATCGTTGTAAACGCTGATAAGATCAAAGTTACAGGCAAGAAGCTTGAGCAGAAGATTTATTATAACCACTCCGACTATGTTGGTGGAATGAAAGAAACCACATTAAAAGAAATGTTAGCAAAGAAACCTGAGAAGGTTATCGAGCTCGCAGTTAAGGGAATGCTTCCGAAAGGACCTCTTGGAAGAGCTATGAACAAGAAACTTTTCGTATATGCAGGACCAGAGCACAAACATGAGGCTCAGAAGCCTGAAGTTTTAACATTTTAATAGGAGGTAGAAAACATTGGCTAGCGCAAAATTCTACGGAACAGGAAGAAGAAAGAAATCAATCGCAAGAGTTTACCTGGTACCTGGAACAGGTAAAATCACTATCAATAAAAGAGACATCGATGAGTACTTCGGACTTGAGACTCTGAAGGTTATCGTTCGTCAGCCACTGGCTTTAACAGAGACAGAGGGTAAATTCGACGTGATCGTTAATGTTCACGGCGGTGGATACACAGGACAGGCTGGAGCAATCCGTCATGGTCTTTCCAGAGCACTCCTTGAGGCAGACAAAGACTACAGACCAGCTCTTAAAGCTGCTGGATTCCTTACACGTGATCCACGTATGAAAGAGCGTAAGAAATACGGTCTCAAAGCAGCTCGTCGCGCTC
>OLRF01003896.1_pt1 | contig 11111 bp, 9 predicted proteins | sample 1672061 | NCBI WGS metagenome assembly OLRF01 (sample SAMEA3136641, study PRJEB25190) | human gut metagenome | reverse complement strand
AATCTGTCCGTACTCATCCTGACAGAAATAGGATTTCATTCCGTGGAAGATTCCAAGCTTACCGGTCGCGATCGTTGCAGCTGTCTCTGCTGTATTCACGCCGCGTCCTGCCGCCTCGCATCCGATCAGGCGCACGCCTTCATCTTCAATGAAATTATAAAATGCACCGATTGCATTGGACCCACCGCCGACACAGGCAAGCACTGCATCCGGGAGTTTTCCTTCTTTTTCAAGGATCTGCTCCTTGATCTCTTTAGATATAACTGCCTGAAAATCACGCACGATCTGCGGAAATGGATGCGGTCCCATACAGGATCCGAGTACATAATGTGTGTCATCAATTCTTCTTGTCCACTCACGCATCGTCTCCGAAACAGCATCTTTTAAAGTACCAGTTCCACTTGTAACCGCGTGTACCTGTGCTCCGAGAAGACGCATTCTGTATACATTTAATGCCTGACGCTCTGTATCTTCTTTTCCCATGAAAACTTCACATTCCATTCCCATCAGAGCCGCTGCTGTCGCTGTTGCAACCCCATGCTGTCCTGCACCGGTCTCAGCGATCACTCTTGTCTTTCCCATCTTCTTCGCAAGAAGAACCTGACCTAACACATTGTTGATCTTATGGGCACCTGTGTGATTGAGATCTTCTCGTTTCAGATAAATTTTCGCCCCGCCAAGATCTTCTGTCATACGTGCTGCATAGTATAAAAGAGACGGTCTGCCTGCATATTCATTTAATAATGTATTCAGTTCGTCATTAAATTCTTTGTCATTTTTATAGTAGTTGTACGCCTTTTCCAATTCGATCACTGCATTCATCAGTGTCTCCGGAATGTACTGTCCACCATGGATTCCGTATCTTCCTTTTGTCATGGTTGTCTCTCCTTCTTTCTTATTTCTATTGTTTTGGTAAATTTATTCATTCACTTGTATACTCTTTTGTTTTCAAAAAATGTTTACTGCTTTCAAAATTTCTCACAGTTTTCACAGCTTGAAGAATTTTCTCACGATCTTTCTTTCCATCTGTCTCCACTGCACTGCTCAGGTCAATTCCCCAAGGGTGTATTCGCTGTATTGCCTCCGGTATGTTCTCTGGATTCAGTCCTCCTGCGAGGAAATACGTCCGCTTTGTCCAGCCTTCCAAAAGACTCCAATCAAATGTCTCGCCGGTTCCGCCTTTTCCATGATCGAGAAGAATCAGATCTGCACTGCTCGCTGCCGCCGCATCAAGATCTTTTTTCTCCTGAATCGAAAATGCTTTCATCACCGGATGGTCTGTCAGACTTTTCAACTTCTTTATATATGCCTCATCTTCCTGCCCGTGAAGCTGAGCGATCTGAATGGTTCCTTCATTTAATAATTGTGCGACCTCGCCGCAGTCTTTATTGACAAATACTCCGACCGGGTAAATCTGCGATTCAAGATTTTGAACCAGTTCACGAACTTTCGAAATGGATACATTTCTCCGGCTCTTTGGCACATCGATGATAAATCCGCAATAATCCGGTTTTGCCTCATTTATATAGGTAATATCTTCCGGGCGGCTTAATCCGCAGATCTTAATCTTGGGCATATTCATTTTTTCTTGTCTCATACTATATCTTCCGCTAATTCATATCTAGCTGCCTTCCTGTCTGCTGCTTCAACTCCATCAGTGCTGCTTTCCGATCAGATTTTCTCATCAGAAGTTCTCCGATCAGTACCGCATCGGTTCCATTTTCATAAAGTGCTTTCATATCTTCCACTCCGCGGATACCGCTCTCAGATACAAAAACTGTTTCCGAACTGACCATTTCTCTTAGCCGAATGCTATTCTTGATATCCACTGTGAAATCTTTCAGATTCCGGTTATTTACACCGATAATCTTTGCACCGATCTTCTGTGCTCTTAAGATTTCTTCTTCGTTATGTGTTTCTACCAAAGCAGATAGTCCGAGTTCGTCTGCCAGCTGATGATACGCTTTTAACCTGCCATCTTCTAATACCGAACAGATCAGAAGTACTGCCGAGGCTCCCATTGCTTTCGCCTGATAAATCATGTATTCATCACAGGTGAAATCTTTTCTGAGTACCGGAATGGATACATTTTGCACAATTTCTTTCAGATACGCATCACTGCCCCGGAACCAAAACGGTTCTGTCAGACAGGAGATTGCTGCCGCGCCGCCTGCTTCATAGTCTCTGGCGATCTCAACATATGGAAAATCCGGTGCGATTAATCCTTTGGAAGGAGAAGCTTTCTTTGCCTCGCAGATAAAGGATAATCCGTCTGCCCGAAGTGCCTGTTCGAATGCAGGGATTTGATCTTTAATTCCTTTTTCTTCCGCCTGTCTTCGAACCTCTTCTAATGGAACTATTTTCTTTTCTTCTTCGATCCGCTCTTTCGTGCGCTCGGTAATTTTCTCGAGTATATTCATACTATTTGTTCCTCTTTTTCTTTCAAGTTGCTTCTTCCATTCTCCCCTGCATAGCCGGGGATCAGACTTTTTATTTATTACTTTCTTCTTTAAACTGCTCCAGCTTCTTCAGTGCAAGTCCTTCGTCAATGATCTGTTCCGCTTTTCTTACACCTGCTTCGATTGAATCTGCTTTTCCTGCAAGATAGATTGCTGCTCCTGCATTCAGGCAAACAGCATTTCTCTTTGCTCCCAGCTCTTTTCCAGAAATGATATCCAATGTGATCTGTGCGTTTTCCTGAGGTGTTCCTCCTATCAGTGCACCTTTTTCGCATCTCTCATAACCAAACTGCTCCGGTGTGATCTCATAGCTTGTAAATGTTCCGTCTTTAATCTCACAGACTGTAGTCGGTGCACACATGGAAATCTCATCTAACTTATCCTGTCCGTAAACGACCATTCCGCGAACGACTCCGAGATTCGCCATGACTCTTGCAAGTGGCTCTACAAGGCTTTCATCATAAACTCCCATCAGTTCCATGTTCGCTCCTGCCGGATTAGACAGTGGCCCAAGAATATTGAATACGGTACGGATACCAAGTTCTTTACGGATCGGTCCGACATATTTCATCGCAATATGATAATTCTGTGCAAATAAGAAACAGATCTGAATGTCTTTGAGAAGCTGTGTGCTGCGCTCCGGTGCGACATCGATCTTCACTCCAAGTGCTTCAAGTACATCTGCCGCACCGGACTTAGAAGATGCTGCACGGTTACCATGCTTTGCGACCGGGATTCCTGCTGCCGCAATCACAAGGGAGGATGTTGTTGAAATGTTAAATGAATTTGCTCCGTCTCCCCCTGTTCCTACGATTTCCAGCACATCCATGTCATGCAAAAGCTTGATGCAGTGTGCACGCATTCCCGCTGCTGATGCTGTGATCTCATCGATTGTCTCACCTTTCATGGAAAGTGCTGTCAGATATGCTGACTTCTGAACATCTGATGCCATTCCTTCCATAATCTCATTCATTACTTCTTCTGCTTCTGTATAGGTGAGATTTTCTTTCTTTGATAATTTTATAATTGCTTCTTTGATCATTTCTTAATTCTCCTTCAATGCTTTTGCATAGTTAATAAAGTTCTCTATCATCTGAAGTCCCTGCGGTGTCATCACGGATTCCGGATGAAACTGTAACCCAAAGATCGGATATTCTCTGTGTTCCATCGCCATAATCTCGTTATCTTCGCTTCGCGCTGTCACAACCAGTTCTTCCGGCAGTGTCTCTTCCTTTACTGCAAGCGAATGATATCTTGCCACCTGGATTGGAAATGTCAGATTCTGAAACAGGACACTGTCTGTCTTTACATCTTTCAGCTTTGAAGTCTTCCCATGCATCAGCTGTCCGGCGTGACCTACGGTTGCTCCAAATGCTTCCGCCATCGCCTGATGTCCGAGACATACCCCGAGCATTGGAATCTTTCCTTTCAGCTTCTGAATTGCTTCGATACAGATTCCGGCATCAGAAGGTTTTCCCGGCCCCGGTGAGATTACCAGCGCCTCGGGCGCAAGTTCCAGAATCTCTTCCGGTGTGATTTGATCATTTCGTATTACTTTCACTTCTGAATCAATCTGATCTTTTTGCATGTCACCTCTTTTTGATTCTACTCCTGCGATAAACTGATACAGGTTATATGTAAAGCTGTCATAATTATCAAGTAATAGTATCATTCCAATCCTCCTTTCGCAATTTCCACAGCCTGAAGTACTGCCCCTGCCTTATTTAAACACTCCTGGAATTCATTTTCCGGGATACTGTCTGCTACGATTCCGGCTCCTGACTGTACACGAATGTATCCATTTTTCTTATAAGCAAGACGGATGGAAATGCATGTATCTACATTTCCTGCAAAATCGAGATAGCCAACTGCCCCTCCGTAGATGCCTCTTTTCTCCTGTTCAAGTTCTGCGATAATCTCACATGCGCGGATCTTCGGTGCTCCGGAAAGCGTTCCTGCCGGGAGAATCGCATCTACTACGTCCAGTGCATCTTTATCTTTCCGAATCTTGCCTGTTACTGTGGAACCGATATGCATCACATGGGAATATCTCTGGATTTCCATATATTTATCAACTTTAACTGTTCTCGGCTGGCTGATCTTGCCGACATCATTTCGCCCAAGATCTACAAGCATGCTGTGCTCTGCAAGCTCTTTCTCGTCTGTAAGTAGCTCTTTCTCCAATTCCTGATCTTCCTCTTCGGTCACTCCTCGCTTCCTTGTACCGGCAAGAGGAAAAGTGCACACCTGTCCGTTTTCTAACTTCGCCAGCGTCTCCGGTGAAGCCCCTGCCACTTCAATATCATCACTTGAAAAGTAGAACATATACGGAGATGGATTCGAGGTTCGAAGCACCCGGTAGGTATCAAAAAGACTTCCTTTTGCCTTCGCTGTCAGCGGATTGGATAAAACGACCTGGAAAATATCACCTTCATAAATGTATTCCTTAGCTTTCTCAACCATCTTGCAATAATCTTCTTTATCCACTCCCGGATGGAACTCTTCTTCTAAAACAAGTGGTCGGAAATCTGCCTGCGCCCCGCTTCGGATCAATCGTTCCATCTCTTCTAATTCCTGCTTCGCGTTCGTATAATTTTCTTCCAGATCACCTTCCAGCTTCACGCCTGTAATCAGGATCAGCTTCTGTCTGTAATTGTCAAATACGATGACACGGTCAAATAACATCAAGTCCGCATCCCGGAAATCTCTTACTGCCGTTTTTGCTGCTGTCTTTCCTGTAGTCTCATTCTTCTCTTCCAGGACTGGCTTTAATGTCGGTTCTGCATATTTGATATAGTCATAAGAAAAATATCCGACAAGCCCTCCGGTAAATGGAGGAAGTCCAGGAACAACCGGACTTTTATATGCTTCGAGAATTTCTCTTAGAACCTTTCCCGGATGGTCGGTTAAAACTTCCCGTCTGGTCTTATCCTCATCTTCATGCCCTTCGCTGATGATCACACGCCCATCGGTACAGGTGATCTCCATCGTTGGTGCATATCCAAGGAAGGAATATCTTCCCCACTGCTGTCTGTCCTCCGCACTTTCCAGCAGATAGCAATGCTTGCTTGCCGCCCGCAGCGTTCGCATCACACTAATCGCCGTAAATGCATCTGCATACAGCTCTTTGCTGATCGGAACTCGCTTGTATCTGCCTTGTTCAGCGTAGGATCTGATTTGTTCTAATGTCTTGTCCATGTGTATTCCTCCTTGAAGTTATGCTGCAAAATGAATTTTTCTTTTATCCCGATAGGAAATATATGTTTATGGTAGAAAAAAAGTCCCTGACAGAATATTCCTATTCTGTCAAGGACGGTAAATCTAAATCTTTTCCGCGGTGCCACCTTGATTCACGGGTACACTCCCATGCGCTCTGTAAGATACTAACATATCTCCGGCAACTGACGTATGCCTTCACGTCACAGAGTACTCGGATTCTCAAATCCTTTGACTGTGCCCTCAGCGGTCCATTTGGCAACCTGCATCTCGATCCGGCTCTCAGCTTCCCGGACTCTCTGTGCGCGCATAATTACTTTGATCTCCGCTTCATCGGTTTAAAGCGTTATTCCATTTGCTAGGAGTTTATCACTTTAAAGCGATAGTGTCAATGCACTATTTTAATCTTTTTCGCGAAATTATTGAAAAATTTTCTCAATTTTCTTGTCCTTATTTTCTTTTTCTCTTCCATGCAAATCCGCCAACTCCTGCTCCGAGTGAGGAGAATGCAAGTCCTAATAAGCCAAGAACATTTGCCGGGTCACCTGTCTTTGCGGCTTTTGATCCACTTGTTCCTTTGGAAGCTGATCCATCCGTAGTTGTTCCTGCCTTCTTTGTAACAGTCGGAGTTGCACTTCCATTCTGACTTCCCGCCTGATTTCCATTCTTTACAAGTGCTTTGATTGCTGCATTTAACGCATCTGTTGCTTTATCAACTTTTTCCTGGCTTTCTTTTGCATTTAATGCGCTCTTAGCGTCTGTCAGTGCACTCTGCAATGCCTTCCAGCTGTCAACTGTGTAATCAGCTTCTTTCAGAGCTGCCGCATCACTGATTACTTTCTCAAGGGAAGAAGTATCAACTGCTGCCGGCTCTTCTATCTTAACAAGTGCTTCAACAGCTGCGTTGAGGTGGCTTACTGCCTCGTCTACAGTTGCCTGAGTTTTTGGATTTTTCAATTCATCTTTTGCTTCCTGAAGTTCCATCTGCATAGATGCCCAGCTTTCCGCTGTGTATTCAGCTTCTTTCAGGGCTTCTGCTTTTGCAATAGCTGCCTCAAGCTCTGTTGTTGTGATTGTTTTATCCTCAGATTCTTTTACAATGTTCTCCTCTGTTGCCTGGAATTTGTATGTCACGTCATTATATCCAAATGCTGTCAGTGTAATGGTCCAATATCCTGTTCCATCCGTTCCTTCCGGAAGTGTACAACGAAGAGAATCTGTCAGTCCAAGCTGGATTCCCATTGCTTTGTGCATCCAGTTATCTGCTGCAAATTTTGTTCCATAAGTAGCTTTTGCATTTGTATATGTGCTGTCATCTCCATAGTAAGTCCATGTAACAGTCTGGAGATTTGATCCAAGATCACCATAATTTCCTGTCAGATCAACTCTTAAGAATTCTCCATAAGATCCGCTTGCTTCTTTTACTGTCAGCCCTGCTTCCTCTGCTGTTGGTGCTGTCTTGAGTGCCTGATCTTTGATTCCGGACTCTGATCCATTATTCACTCTTGCAGAGAAACTGAAAGATCCATCCTCATTCTTTGTTGCTGTTTTCAGACCGTTTGTATTCTCTGTTACATTGGCAACCAGTCCTGTATAGCTTACCAGATTCTTTTCTGAATATCCTCCTGCAAGTTCACTTCCGTTTTCGATCACACGATAGCTTGCTTTCAGTGCATCCAGATCAGATGTTTTTACTTTCACCGGCACATATTTCAGTCCGAGTACATCATACTCTGTCATCTTTGTTGTTGCACCGGATTCTTCTGTGATCTCTCCTCTGTTAAATGTAATCTTGCTTCCGTCTGTCAGAACTGCAGTAGTTCCATCTGTCCAGTACTCTACTGCATACTCTTTTCCATTTTCCGCCTTGATTACTGCGTTGCACTGGAAAGAACCTCTGTGAAGTCCATGATTTACTGTAGCTCTTGTTACAGTATCGAATGCACCCTTGTCAGACTCTCCTTTTGAATCCTTTGCATCTGAAGAAGATGTATTTCCTGCTGCCTGCACATTTTCAGCAGCCCAGTACTCTGCCCAGCTAAGTCCTACATATGCGTAAGTATACTCACTCTCCTGTGATAAAGTATAAATGAATTCACAATCCTTTGCATAGCCTGTTGCTTTCACTGTAATCTTAAATTCCTGTCCATTTTCTGCATTCTTAAACGGAGCTGCAGTTGTATCAATTGTTCCATCTTCTTTAATGATCTTCACTGCACGTTTTCCTGTTGCCGCATACTCTGTTCCGTCAACTGTTACAGATTCGATCTTCTTTACATAAGAAGTTACATCCTCTGCTGCATATCCTTCTGCCGCTACAAGTGCTGCACTTTCACTGTTAAATACAACCGGTACAGCTTCTGTTGTTAATTCAAAATCTGTCGTAAGATCTGCATATTTTCCGGATTTATCAGATACTTTCAGAGTATATTTGCCTATCTCAGCGCCTTTTGTCTTATAGGTAAGTACCCCGTCTTTTACCTGAACATCCTCAAGACCTTCAACTGTATATTCTGCCTGATAATCGTCAGGAAGGCCTTCTACAGTTACATTTACTTTTCCACTTTCAACATCTGCATTCTCTGCTGCGATAGTTCCATTGAATTTAACCGGCACATACTGATCTGCATCAATCTCATAGATTCCATTATCTGTGTAATATGTGATTTTATTGATTGTCTGACCCATCATCTTTTCATAATCTTTTGAGTCCAGTGTGTTTCCATGAGATGTTGTCACAAATCCGGTACTCCATGCCAGTTCTGTCTTTTTCCAGATATTTTCAAGATGACGAAGTCCGTAGTTGTCTCCTTCTTTTGTGCTGATCACAACTCCATATACTGTATTAACTGTTTTTGGGAGTCCATTTACATCTAATTCATAATCTCCATACTTTGTGTCTGTTGTGAAATCAATTGATGCATCACTCAACTTCTGTGCAGTTGCACCTTTCACTTCACTAAAGCTGAGTGAACCATCTGCATTTACTGTTGCTTCCTTATAATAGGAAGGAGTCTCACTTAAAATATAGTAAGAATAGCTTGCGCTCTCGAATAATGCATCTTTTCCATTATATTCTGTTGTTGTCTCCTTTCCTTTCATGTTCACTGTAATGGAAAGCTTGCTGTCATCTGTGATCTGTGTATAGTTTTTCAGTACAGATGCATCACTGATCTTAACCGGATATGTAATACCTGTAATATCTGTTCCATCACTGTTTACATGATAAGATCCAGCTACAAGTGTTGATCTTGTTTTCGCTTTTGTAGCGGAGGATACACTGTCTGCTCCTGCTACCTGATCAGCTGCATAAAATTCAGAATATGGAATATTCATCAACACATACATTTCTTTCGCAACTTCTGCCTTTTTCAATGCCTTCACTGCTGCATTCAACTCATCTGCCGCTGTGTCCACTGCACTCTGGGATTCCTTTGCTTTCAGAGCTGCCTTCGCTACAGTTAATTTTGTCTGCATTGCACTCCAGCTGTCTGCTGTATAATCAGATTCTGTCAGTTTCTCAGCCGCTGCGATTGCTGACTCCAGCTTTGCTGTGTCAATGGTAACTGTCTCCCCTGCTACCGGAGCTGACTGGATTGCTTCAAGTGCAGCTTTTTTAATTGCATCAGAAGTACGTGTTGCACCGGAAACTGTATCCCAGCTGTTAATTGTATCTTCTGTAGCGGCCTGGCCTTCAAGCTTTGTTTTAAATCCTTTTGTTTTGGAATATGCTTTATTAAAGTAGGATGCATTTCCTTCGTCATATCCTTCTTTCGGTGTAACTGTGATCTCAGAGAATTTTCCATCCTCTACTTTCAAGCTTACTTCTACATCATATTCTTCCCACTCATCGTCACTGTCATCTTCTGTTCTGGTTACATGAGCCGTCTTTGTATAAGTTCCATCCTTTGCAGTCTGACTTCCTGTTGCCGCAAAGATCGTTGACGGGCAAAGTCCTACTACCATAGACATTGCCACTGCCATGGACATTGCCTTTACTTTCATTTCTTTGTTTTTCATAGAAACCTCCTTTTTAACTAAAATAGTTACATACAGATCCTGCCTGTCGCAGTTCTGCTTTCCTGCTTCCGCATGGAATATATTATCAAGTTAGTTTTTGCTAACCCGTAATCAAAAAGTATTATTATCTATACTGTCCTTACAGCTTCTTTCTTCACAACCGGTAAAATCTTTCCTGCGACAATTCCAATCACGAACCCTGTCACTGTTCCTGCCACAAGAAGAACTGGCAGATAATAAATCAGTTTCAGATTCTCCACCACTGCCATCGCAACAAGAATCTGTCCTATGTTATGAAAGACGCCGCCAGTGATACTTACTCCTACAATGGAAATTCCATCCATCTTCTTTACAAGTACCATGGCAAGAAGGCTGACAACCGCCCCTGCCAGACTGTAAATGATCGACATTCCATTTCCAAAAAGAAATCCTGTCAGAAGCACACGCAGTACAGATACCGCCAGTACTTCCGGAATTTCCAGAAAATAAAGACCTGTTACAGTGACCAGATTAGCCACTCCAAGCTTCATCCCCGGCACTCCAAAATTAATTGGGATCAGGCTTTCCACATAACTAAAAATCATTGCCAGCGCAACAAGCATTGCCATGTTCGCAAGTTTTTTATTTCTATTCATACATTCTCCTTTACAGTCGAACAATTGATTTATTTAGAAATTGTATCCGGTAGATGTTCCTTTTCACTTTGAGAATCATCAGAATTCTCAACCTCTTCTATTTCCACAACCAGCTTATGAGGCAGGCAGACAATTGTCTGTGTCCGATTATTGATCTTTCCCTGCTCTTCGCAATATCCATCCGGACAGTCAGCCTCTTCCATATACGCTTTTCCATCCTTGATCCGGACACGGTTGTAAAAGTCTCCATCCTGCACTTCGATCACCTGGTCTTCATCCAAAGCATATCTTCCGTAAACTTCTCCGTCCACCTTGATCACAACCTGTTTTTCCTTATTTTCTTTTTGTCCGCTTTCCTTTGCCTGTACATACTGCATCAGATTCATCACAAGAAACAGTACACATGCCGCAAAGAGAATTCCGCCTCCTAAAAACAGATCTTTTTTCTTCATCATCAGAGGGTTCTACCGTATTACATGACATATCCTGCAGGCACTTTCTTGCCATTCTCATAAATTTCTATCCCACAATCTCCCTGCAAAACTCCCAGATGTCCTGCGCCATTCTCTTTTCATTCCATTTCTCCCGAACAGAATTCATGGCGTTCTCTCCGAGTTTTTCGGCAAGCTTCGGATTTTTTATCAGGCGCTCCATCTGTTCTGCAAGTTCTTCTGCATTTTCCGGCTCATAGAGCAGGCAATCCTGTCCGTCTGTCACATAATCTCTCAGGCTGGGGACATTTGCCGCAATCATCGCTTTTTTTAAAAGCATCTGCTGCAGC
>OLRF01003884.1_pt1 | contig 11149 bp, 13 predicted proteins | sample 1672061 | NCBI WGS metagenome assembly OLRF01 (sample SAMEA3136641, study PRJEB25190) | human gut metagenome | reverse complement strand
TTAGAGATTATTCTCTGTCGTATTCGTGGTGCTTTTGATTATTTGATGTATCCATATTATCCTGCCTATATGGGCTAATGTTATCAGTTTGTTATCGGGGTTGATAACACGCCTGTGACTGCGGATAATTGTAATGTAGCTGTAACAAAAATATTTATCTTTGAAGCATTTGCATAGTTGCCGCCCCAATTAGTCCTACTACCTCTCCATAAAACCATCCATGCTTTTCAAGGTGATTTGACAATCTTTCAAAAAGGCTCTTGTTTTTTGGAATATGACGAGACTCTTGCATATTTTCAATAAGTTCTTTTACCTCGTCTAACAGTTCTCTTAAATTTGCGGAATCATCTCCGCCCTTTTCGTCAATCTCACTTTCTATTCGTTGTATAGAATTATCAATCGACAGGTTAGAATTGACTACATCTCCTAATATTAAATTACTCCCTGTTGCAACAATACTTCCAATATTTATTGATGACTTCTGCATATTCTTCTCTTTTTCCTCTGCTCGAACTTTATCTTCAAAATATGTAAGCCCTTGAGGCGCAATTATCACATCCCAAACAGCGCCAATATAGATACACGCACTCGAAAGGACCCCGTACATTTTTAGCTTTTCAAATTCAAGGGACAAAGAACTTTGATATGCCGTAGGAATAACCGTATCATTTCCCCTAACTTCACGATTTTCATTTCCATCATATACAGACAAAATACATCTCAAAATTTCTTCAGACGATGTATCCATTATTTTCATTCCACCGATAATTGGCTGCCCGCTCACAATTGTACTTGCCACTTGGTGATTCATTTCTCGCTGCATTTGTTTCTTTTGCTCTCTAAGTTGTTTATCCGCCAGTTTTTTAGCCTCTCTCTGTTGTTTTTCAACAGCTTTTTCGAATGCACTCTTAGCCAAAATTATATCTCCTTACAAATTTTTGCATTTCTCACACGAACCTAATATAAAAATCCACATTACGGAAGAATTAACTCCGCAATCTCTGCAGATATTTCCTCAATGGTATTTATCGCAGTATTACGAGCCAATTTATCTGCCAATGAAGGACTAAAATCGATTACTTCTTTCTTTGTAATATTATGCCAAATCGGGAGTATAACTTGTTCCCCCGAAATAGCCTTTGTTATAATTCCGTCTAACTCGTAATTAGTCCATCCTTTTTTAATAAAATCCTTAGAAATCACTACTATTCCAAATCGACTATTTGCAAGTCCCTTATCTATTTTCCTACGCAAACTATCTCCAATCTTCATTTCAAACTCATCATACCATACCTTCACACCTTTTTCTCTTAAAGAGTTGGCAAGTGGACGCACCACATCATCCTTATCCTCAGAAGCATGCGAGATAAAGACATCATACTCTGGATCAACATCAAAATCGATTCCAAAACCTCGATTATGAATTAAAGATGGAACTGATGATAGAGGACGCTGATTTATTGTTGGTAACGCATTGGGAAGTACTCTAACAGAACTCTTTACATTGCCTCGTAATCCCCGCAAATCTATAGCAATATGCCAATGTCCAGAATGTGTTATTTGCAGGCGAACGGGAGATTGTTTGGCGAGCCCTCCAATATATCGATATCGCTTTCCGTTTTTATAATTATTAAAATTGGACGAATCCATCAATTGGACATTTGCGGCATTTCCTTGTAAGACAATTTCTACAATTCGTCCTTTATCAAGATTTCCCAAATCGTAATGAGTAAAATTCAATTTATTTTTCCTCTCTCCCTTAATGAATACTATCTCGGGCGCAAAAACTTGTTCCCATTCAAATGAATCATATGGTAGGGCATATCTGTAATCCAAATTCGAATTTTCTTGTCTGCTCCATAGCTATGAGTATCAAGGATAACTTTCGAAACATATTATAAGCTATTTTGCTTAGAAAAGCAAGCCATGTAAGTAGCTACCTACATGACCTGCTCTGTGTTTCAAAGCTATATCCAACTTCCCGACAGCAACGGATTTCAAAAGGTGCGTTCTGGAGCTTTTGTCTCAAATTCTTAACATGGTAGGCAATCAGCTTTTGGATGCTCCCATATGGGACTTCACCCCATACTCGTTCGTAAATCTGATCGTAGGTTAAGACGCGGTTTGAATTATGGATAAAGTAGGCCAGTATTTCAAACTCTTTTTTAGTGAGTGAAATTTCTCTATCACCATAGAACACTTTGCGCTGACTAAAACTGATCGAATAATCGCCAAAGGTAACATCGTCTGTGGAAAACTCAATTTCCTCTGTTTGTGAGGCGGATCGTACCACAGCCTTGATTTTTTCGCACAGTTCATCTTCCACATTCTCAAAAATCATAACTGTAATTTTTGACATCTGAGCAGCACCTCACTTTGTGCTGTTATCATGGGGCGAAACAACAAGGTTTTCGGCATCTATAAGTGTTTCCTGTTTGCACTTCGGACAGTAGAGAGGATAGTTTACTAAAACTGTATCCTCTCGTAATCTATCACGAGTTTTTCCGCCACAAACCGGGCAGAGTATCCAGTGTGTTTCCTGCATAATAATCCCTCTCAATTTATTGGATTTAGGCCTTTTTCAAAAATATGGAGAAGGTGCTTCCATTTTCGTCGGACGCCACCTTGATATATCCATACTGCTTATTGATAATATCACGGGTTAAATACAGCCCGATTCCTACACCGTCAATACCAGCAGAGTATTTTCCCCTGTAAAAGCGTCCAAAAATCTTTGCCTGTTCTTCTTCGGGAATCCCGGGCCCGTTGTCGGATATATCCAGCCGCAGGTAAGACGGATATTCTGTGATCGTTAATCCGACAATCCCACCGTTCGGCGTGTATTTCACCGCATTATCAATCACATTCGTAATGGCTTCGGCTGTCCAGTTGAAATCGAGCAGGGCTTCAAAATTCTGCTCGCAGTCAAAGGTAATCGTTATGTTTTTCTCTTTCGCCTTGGCATAGACGGTTTTTACTGCTTGCAGAATAATATCATTCAAGCTGTTTGTTTCGGGCTTCAGGCTGATAATGCCGCTTTCCAAACGGGACATTTTAATCAGGCTGTTTGTCAAAAAGGTCAGCTTTTCAAGGGAAGTCTGCAAAGTGGCAAGGTATTCGCTGCGTTCCTCATCGGACAATTCTTTATCATCCAGCAGCTGTGCAAAGGTATTCGCCGCCGCCACGGGTGTTTTGATTTGGTGGGAAATATCCGAGATCAGCGTCTTGATCTGCTCCTTTTCCTGCGCCAGCATTTGATTCTGCGCTGTCAAAATATTGCGGAGCTTCAGAAGCTGATGTTGCAGACGGGCAGTCAGAGTGTCCTCATTTTCCGAAAAGACAATCCGTTCCTGCTGCTCCACCAAAGCCTCGATCAGCAGCGTAATCTGCTCTAACAAATCATCGTGATAGCGGTTGTGCAGGAAGTCAAGCAAAAACAAAAGGCCGCATAAAATCACAAAGGCACAAATGACAAAAAGCATAAGGGCAGAAGTGCTTTCCATAAAAAGCACACCGACAATCGATACCGCCGCTATGACAGTACCTACAATCAAAATCAGTTTTCGATAAAATCCAAAATGCTTCATCGTCATTCTCCAAAGGTATAGCCCATACCAAAAACAGTCACAATGTATTCCTGCTTTTCATCTTTTAATTTCTGCCGCAGCCGCTTAATGTTCACACGAACGGTATTTTCATCAACAAAGTTCCCGTCTATATCCCAAAGCTGATCCAAAAGCATGGCTTTCGTCACAATCCTGCCTTTGTTCTCTATTAAATAGCAAAGCAGTTTGTATTCCGTCGAGGTAAGGTGTACTTCTTCTCCGTTCAGCAGAACAAGGCATTTATCCGTATCAACTTCCAAATTCTTATACCGTATTCGTGCAGTATCACCGATTGTCCGCTTCAGGATAGCCTGTACTTTCTTCCGCAAGACTTCAATCGAAAAGGGCTTGGGAATATAGTCATCACAGCCAACGCCGAAGCCCTCCAGCATATCCTGCTCCGTATCATTGGCAGTCAAAAACAATACCGGGGTTTCAGCAGTTTCCCTGATCTTTTTACAGAATTCCATTCCGCTGCCATCAGGCAGGTTGATGTCGAGCAGAAACAGATCATACCTTTGGTTTTGATATTTCTGCAAGGCTTCCATATAGCCATAAACGGCTATAACGGTATGCCCGTCCTTTTCAAGAGCAATGGAAATCCCTTTGCTCAAAATCTTATCATCTTCCAGTAAAAAAATATTTGCCATAACCGCAAAGCACACCACCTTTCCTCAATATGTAGAATCGCAGGGACAGACGCAGCAGTGCTGCGCCTGCCCCGCAAATCGAATTAGTTTTCAAAATCGTGCAGCCGTTCTATCACTGTCTCCTTTGAGATAAACCGATAAACCAAAGCCGGAACAGAGAGGCATATTACAAAAATGGCAATGATAAGGCCAACAACGAGCGTCACAGGGTACTCAAACCTTGCATAATCCGCAATGCTCGGCACTGCGTCTGCTACCAGCAAAAGGAAAGCATTACCTAAAGTCATAATCAGTATAGTTGAGATAAGCGCATAAAAGCCGCCTTCGAACGTCAAAATCTTTCGGATCTGTTTTTTGGTAGTTCCAATGCTTTCCATAATAGCAAATTCGTTTTTCCTTGCAATAACGCCGGTAAGCATAACATTCACAAAGTTGATTAAGCCGATTACGATGAGCAGAATCGCCGCACCGTTACCAAGCAGACCGATGGAAAAATACATCTGATTGAATTCTTCCAACATAGAAACAGAGCTTTGAAAATTCCATTCACCGGAAGGCAAGGTGTTGTTGATGGCTATAAGTTCGTTATTTACTTTCTGCAACTGATTTGCGCTCTCAATGTCCACGCCAATATCGTATATGATCGCGGTGTCTGTCAATCGCTCCATTCCTGCGTCACTTACATAAATAACATCAGGAACAGCGCCCACCCATTTACGATGCCCGATATTGAAGTTATCATCAAGGTCTTTGTAGTTGAACGCTCCTGCCACTTGAAAATCTGCGGACTGCCCATCTGCGTTATCCGAAGTCAAATTTAGAGTTTTACCGACCAGCGTAGCGTTCGGCGCAAAGGTGTCCGTATCCATACCCACAATGACCGTATCGCCGTTTCGGAAAGCCTCCATATCAATCGGTGTATTATGGGTATCGTTATATTGTTCCACAAGTTCATCATCAATGGTTACGACATAGCAGCCATAATCTCCGGCATTGGCATAGTCCTGCAGCTCTGAAATCATCTGCTTATAGGGTTTGCCGTCGTGATAGAGTTCCTCGTGCTGCATTTTCAAAAAGCTCTCAAATTCCGAAGCATTAAAGCCGATTTCCGCCCAAGTAATTTTACTGGTGGAAATATTTGCAACCCCGTCAACCTGTGAAAGCTGTTCTATAAAATGCTCATCAAATTGCGGAGATTCTTTTTCGAGGTTTTCAAACTGGCTAAACTGTGAATCGGTATAACGAAAATCATATTTCATGTATTTATCAACATAGTTCTCTCCGTTGATACTTCCCAAAACGCCATTAACACCTAAAATCGTGACAGTACCCATAAAAAGGGACAGAAATACAAGCACAGCCCGCTTCTTATCACGGAAAACATTATGGAACGCCATCACAGACAGCTTGCCTCCGTTGGTTGAGTTTCTGCTTTTCGTCTTTTTAGGTGCAAAGTTTTGAAAACGGAGAGCCTCAACAGGAGAAATCTTTGCCGCCGCCTTTGCTGGCGCATTACAAGCCATCCAAACTGTTACCGCAGAGAAAATAATGGACAGAATAAAGATAGCAGGATGGAAAAATACAACAGCGTCCATACTTGATCTACCCTGTTCATATCCTTGCTGTAAAAACAACGGGACAAGGGCAAAGGATACCGCCGCAGCTAATATGATACCGACAGGGATTCCAATACAGGCGAACTTAAAGGCCTGCTTCTTTACAAGCGATTTAATTTGCTTCTGTGTTGTGCCAATCGTTTTCATCAAACCATAAAAGCGGGTATCTTTGGAAATGGAAATATACAGGACATTGTAAATCAGAAGATAACCGCTTCCGACAATAAACAGTACCAAGAGAATAACCATTGCAATCATAGAGCCATTAGAAGAACTCATAGAAACCGAGCCATTAAAATACTGATTGTCATTTAGAGATACATCTTCTTGAATTTGATAAAAGTCTCCCGGCATATCATTTAGGGTTAGAGACAAAGTCCCGTTTTCCTGCAAGGTATATCCGGCATTCGCACAGTAACTTTCTGAAACAAAGGCCATTCCCGTCCCGGTGTAAGAACGAAACCAACCGCTTAATAAAAATGTCTTTTGCTGTTCTCCGCCTTTATCAAAATACGATAAGGGTATTTCCATTTGGAGAGTTGGATCGGTAATACCGAGCTGTTCAAGAGCGTCCTCAGACAGCATAATTTCATTTTCCTGCGTTGGATAGGAGCCGTTGATATTACTGATTGCTTCCTTAAAATGTTGCTCCCATTCTGTTTCATCGTAGTATTGAATCGCTATGGACGATTCTCGGCCTTCCGAATTTGTCTGGACAGCAGAGCCGACCATATATCGAGTGCCGATTGTTTTCACATAATCCAAAGAACGGATTTGCTGTTCTTGCTCGCTGGTGGGCGCATTTAATGTGACATCAGCATTTGAGCCTGCTGTACGCACGCTGGATAATTCCATATTCTGCATATAGTTAATGCCCAAGCTGAAAACCGTTGTAATCATAAAGGTGGTAAGGATAACCGCAAGCACCGCAAATGTATTGCGAATACGGTTTGCTTTCATCATCCCTTTTTCAACCTTTTTAATTGCTCCTTTGTTTCGGTTAGCGTGCATACTTAACACCTCCCGAAACAACTTTCCCGTCCTCGATGCGGATTGTCCGATCTGCCATTTGAGCGATTTCTTCGTTATGAGTAATCATAATCGTGGTCTGATGAAACTGCTTGCTGATAGACTGCATAAGCAAGATGACATCCATACTTGTTTTAGAGTCCAGATTTCCAGTCGGCTCATCAGCAAGAATAATAGCGGGCTTGGTAGCCAATGCACGGGCAATCGCTACACGCTGCTGCTGACCGCCGGATAGGTTATTCGGCATATTTTTGAGCTTCTTTTCCAAACCGAGCGTATGAATGATCTGCCGAACAAACTCCGTATCGGCTTTCGCTCCGTCAATCTCGATGGGATACACAATGTTTTCGTACACATTGAGAACGGGAAGCAGGTTATAATTCTGAAAGACAAAGCCGATATTCCTGCGCCGGAAAATCGTCAGTTCCTCGTCTTTCATCTTTAAAAGTTCTTTGCCACGGATAGTTACGCTGCCGGAAGTCGGACGATCCAAACCGCCGATCATGTTCAGTAATGTGGACTTGCCACTGCCGGAAGTACCGACCACAGCGACAAATTCTCCCTCATCCACTGAAATAGATACACCATCCAAAGCGCGGACTTCGTTTTCTCCACTTCCGTATATCTTTCGCAAATCCTTTGTTTCAAGTATTGCCATAGCTAAAACCTCCAATTTCAATCTGTGATTTTAGTATAGCAGCCACTTCTTACAATCTCATTACAGACTATACTGCAATCTCAAATACAATATAAATTATAGGCAGTTTGAGGCAAATCATCAACAATCATCGCTTATATGTCTTAACTAAAAACGATTTCCCTTGCACACGCCCGTATATGATTCATTCTCTGTACCCATTCTAAAGCGTTTTCCTTTTTGAGCTGCTCAGTCACGCTCTCACGCTCCGCCATTTGCTTTACTAGCCGAAAAAACAAATCTTCTGCCTGTTTGTCAATATCGGCAAGATAGCTGTTTAGCTTTCCACTTGTCAGCAGATTGGTGTAGAATATCCGTTGGTATTGACGGATATACCGCAGGTGTCGCTGTCCCCACACGCCGACAGGCTTATCGTCTGTTTCGGCGGGCAATGATAGGCAAGGGAGATTATAATCCCCCTGCCGTATATAAGTGCCGCCCATTTCTTCAAAAATCGTCTTCGCCATTGTCTTTTCCTACCTTTCATAATCTTTATTTTTAGAGCGTTTTTCACGCTTCGGTGACTGTTGTTTACGAGCTGGAATCGGCTCATAATAAATGCTTTTTTCCTGCTTTTTGAATTTTTCAAGAATACCGCTGATAAACTCCTTGACCTTTTGCGGCGCAATCTTTAACGCCTCAAGGTACGGTCTGCACTTTTCGGTCAGCTCCCGCAGCGCAGTTCTTAATTTTGAGATCTCGCTTTGCAGCGACCATATTTGAAGGGACAGGCTTCTGTTTTCCTCTCTCAACCGCTGCGCTTCTGACTCCGCCGAATAGCTGCGCTTTGCCAGCGTTGTCAGCTTTTCGTAGTCCTCGGCGGATACCGTATATTTGCCCGTGAATGACTTTTTGCCGGAGCTGTCAATCTCCGCAAAGGTCATAAACGCCTTGTGGTTATCGTTATATCGGACTTGTTCAGCGGCAATTTTCTGTTCAATATCCGCCAGCCTTTTTTCGTCCTGCTGAATTTTATACCCCAGCGAAGTCAGGTTTTCTGCTGTACTTCCTCGCTCGCCACGGTCAAAGCCCTCAAATCCTGCGTCCTTCATATATTCGTAAAACTTATCCTGTAAAATGCTATATGAAGCACGGTAGACGGGTTTCCCCTTACTATTTAGTACGGGATTTCCGTTTTCGTCCAACGCTTTTTCTGATTTCCATTTCTTTGAATGGCTGACCTGATGGATCACCTCTTTCACAGTTCCTACCAGCGCCGGATCTTTACAGCGTTTCGACCAACGCACTTCTTTGTCTACTACAGGTAGCGCCATAATGTGCAGATGGTAATGATAAATCGGCTTTCCGTACTTTTCGGTCATAGCGATATTCAGCTCATCAGCGTGCATAACTGCGGAAATGATATTGTCTTTTCCATATAACTTCTGTGCAAAATGGAACGCTTCTTCATAGAAGCGGCAGGCGAAATCATAGCCGCCGTTTCTCTCGAAATAGTCTGTATTCACATCCAAAATCATCTCGTTAAAGACCGTTGCGTCTGCTTTCAGTCCCTTTAAGGATACCACTCCGTCCGCAATCAGCCTGTCCAGATGTTCGTTGTAGGTCAACTCGCCACAGCCTTGAAAATGAACATTCATGGGCGTGCGGGATAGGTCAACATTCATATTTTCATAGCTTTCATTTTTTCTCTCAATATGCCGCTCAAACTTTCCGACGCTCTCTCTCGTTCTCTTTTCCACACGGGCGACGCTGAAATCTCCCTTCGGCATTCGTATCCCTCCCTTCGTTTTGCGATACTGTGGGGCAGCGCAGTTACGCACCTTTTTCAAAGTGCGTAACCCACTATGACACTTTCAACCTGACGGTTGCAAAGATGTCGTGGGCTCTCCGAGGGGCAAGGGCTGTCCTTTGAAAAGGACACCCTTGCAACCCCGTCCAAACTTTATCACTTCCCGAAAAAGGAACATTGCAAGGTTGCAGGTGTGCCAGTTTTTGCAATGTTGCAACCTTGAAAAACCTCACTCCGTTTTTTCGGAAAGCCCCCAGTACCACTGACTACCCTCTTTGAGAGATCGGACATTCAGCGCCTTCTTCGCCTCGTCCAGCACACGCTTGGAGATACCAATCGCCTGTGCTTTCTTTACCAGCTCTTTCTGCGGATATTTGCCCTTTGAAAGATATTCAAGGATAAGATTTTCCGCCTGCTCGGATTTCTTTTCTTTTGGAATTCCGCTTAATAGATCGTCCACCGATATATCATAATGACCGAGCCATCGAAATCCATTTTCCTTGCCCAGCTCAAAAGCAATCGGCTCGCCTTCTGGAGCAAGGGAGGATTTGTCCTGTACCATTACCCTGATCTGCGGATTATCTTTTAACCTGCCGACAATCAGAACGCTCCGTGCAGTTGCCTGAAAGTCGATGGAGCCAAGCCCTCTGTAATTGGATTTGTTTCCCTGCGCTTTATTTAAGTGTCCGACCAAAATAATGGCGCACCGATATTGCCCAGCTATCTGCCCTAATTGTGAAAGGATAGCTCTCACTTCATTTGCCCGGTTCATATCAACTTTCGCACCGATATACGCCTGTACCGGGTCTAAGATAAGCGCTCTTGCACCTGTTTCCACAATCGCTTTTTCAATGCGTTCGTCCAGCATAGTAAGCGTTGCTTCCGACTCGTCTATGACTTTGATTTGCGAGCAATCCGCATTGCCGGCGAGCAGCCGGGGTTTGATTGTGTCTCCGAGTCCGTCCTCTGCGGTCTGATAAATAACTTTGATCGGCTCACGCTCGGTGCTGTCGCAGGGGAGCTTTTCTCCCCTCGACAACATCGCCGCCAACTGAAGGATTAAAGTGGTTTTCCCCTCGCCGCCGTCACCGTGTATAATGGTCAGTTTCCCGAATGGAATATATGGATACCACAGCCATTCCACTTCTTCCACAGGAACTTCATCCATACTGATAATTTTCAGTTCAGCCATTCATACCACCGCCTTTCAAAACAAAACTGTTGATTTTTGAGTGATATGCGGTTATACTATTAGCAGATACATTGAGTGACTGCCTTTCATCTGCGCCAACAGATGATGTTCGGGCGGTCATTTCTTTTTTATTCTCCATTCGCACTCTCTCCTTTCAAACCACCGAGAATGACGGAAATCAGTTCAATGACATTGAGTAGTTCCTCATCTACACCATTTCCCGCTTCAATCCTCTGTAACTCCGTAAGGACAGCGGCAAGCTCCTGTTTCAGAGCCTTATATACCCTCGGATTACCCTGCACAACCACATCCTGATTCAGACATCGGCGGTAGCAGTATTCCTGCTTCGGCAATCCCGATAAGGCAACCGCCTTGTTAATGCGTTCGTTTTCTTCGGGCGATACCCGGAAACCCACCGTGATATTCCTCCAACGGTTTTTGTTATCTCTGTTCTTGGCTGACATTTTCAAAATCTCCTTTCCCCAAATTGTCTAATCGCTTCGCCATTTCCGTCTGTTTTGACGGGAACAGATGAGCGTACTGATAGGTGATTTCAATGCTCTCGTGTCCCACACGGTCAGCAATCGCCACCGCAGAGAATCCCATATCA
>OLRF01003882.1_pt1 | contig 11153 bp, 7 predicted proteins | sample 1672061 | NCBI WGS metagenome assembly OLRF01 (sample SAMEA3136641, study PRJEB25190) | human gut metagenome | reverse complement strand
CGACGCACATCGCCAACGTAATCCTAACCGATATCCATAAGTTTTTCATGACCGAATATTATTTGAAAGAATTTGCAGATCGCCCCGGATGTCGCCCCGTCCGGACCGGCGTCGCAGGGAAGAGAAGCGACGCGCAAGGAAAATAGACCGAACATCCTGACGGGCCGGCGGCATTTTTCGATTCTTATGCGCTTTTCATACATTATTTACGGTAAGCGAGCTGGGATACTAAACCGTCATGTACGGTTTTACGGCTTTTATGCCACAGCAGCGGCGTCCGGAAATGCCAAGAACGTGCCACAATAGCGCATTGGACTTCAGGAAAATGTCAATCAATGCATTACATCGCCCTCGACCTATGCAAGAAAAACCCGAACCATTTCAAAACGATAAGGCGGCACTTTTAAAATGATAGGCGACACCGCTATTTTCCGGAACCGGGAAGCGGAACGGTCACGGGTTCAGAATCACCCGCGGTCAGGAACCGGCAGACCGTCGTACTCCGAAGCGCGTCCGCCGGAGTCGGAAAATCCACACGGCCGCCGCCATACTATCGTCGCGGTTCATGCCGATACGATCGGACGCGAACCGGAGATTTCACGCCGGTTTTCGTCCCGGTCATTCGATTGCGAAACAGAACGACACGCCTATTTTCGTCGGTCCGAAGTAGTTTTTGTGTCCCCGGCCGAGATACCGGCCGCACCGCTTCCATACATAGCGTTCGTAGTCCGACCGCAGATAGCCCAAAGCCGCCGTAGCCTCGACGCTCCAACGCTTTCCGACAGGCCACCGGTATCCGTATGCCACGCCCGCCCCGTACAGGCTTCCCTCGTACCGCCGGTCGGCCATGCCCAGAAACTTCACGCCTCCGACATTGAAGCCGGCATACAGGAAATGCACGCCCAGAAAGTGCCCCTCGGAACGACAGCCGAACCAATGACGGACTTCGGGTTGTAGCAGCCAGAACTTGAATTTCCGATTATCGCCGAACGTCCACGGATTATATCCTGCGTCGATCACAAGCGAAATATCCGGAGTCAAACCCGTTTCAAAACCGGCGTTGAGCGACGATGTCGCCCAGTACAGCGCATTCGTCTTGACCTCCAGCAGAGGAAGGGGTCTCCTCGGTCCGATCGGCCGCTCTTGCGCGGCGGCCGAACCGCCCCATATCGCTTCCAAGCACAACAGGGCGAGGGATACCCAATTGGATATGAACGCATTCATCATTCAGAGCTTTTATCGTTCCCGGCTTTCATACGAACGGGCAGAACCGCGGCAGGCGGTCATTCTTGGCCGCACACCTGCTCCACGATCCATGCCCACAGATTGGCCGTCAGCCGGTCGAAATCCGTCGTAACCGTTCCGTCCGTATTGGCTTGCGAGCTCAACCGGCCGTTCTGGTTCAAGTTGGCGTCGCCATGATACACGATGCGGGCCCGCCGGTTGACTCCGACGACCATCGCCTTTTCGTAGCCGGCCGCATCGCTGACCACCAGAGGAGTCACATCCGACGGATAATCCGAGCAATAGGCCGCGTAGTCGTCGGCTTTCGCGATCGGCGCATTCTCGGCTACCGCCCCGAAGGGCGAAGCGAAAAAGCGCCTGTTGCCCTCCGTCTGCGCCGCACGCTTGAACTTTCCTCCGACGGCGGGACTCTGATAGTAATATTTCCATGTTCCGTCCTTAGTCAGGTACTTGCGCAAGTTCGCATTGGTCGTCTCGGTGTCGGTTCCTACGATCAGCACCCGGTTCGGACTGCCTTGGAGCCATGCGAGCACGACCTGGGCCAAATCGTCCGAAATCGAGGTATTGTAGGTCAGGTAAATGACATCCTGAGTATTGATCGTGTTTTTCACATTCCGGTATATATCGGAACCGGAGCCCGCGCTCGTGGCCTGCATCTCCGTGCGGGAAGCCTCCGAGAAAGAGAATCCCCCGACGATTACCGTGCCGGAAGGCGAAAAGTTTTTCGCATTGTCCAATATCTTTCGCAGCGGCTGCCCGCTTGCCGCCGCGGGGTTGTTCGTTCCGAGCGAGCCCACTTCCGTCACCGACAGCACTCGGATAAAGCGCTTGCGGTATTTCTCCGGACTCTCCTGCCTTACCGAGACATCCAGCGTCCAACGTCCGGCTGTCACCCGCAGCCTGGCCGTCACGTCGCTTTGCGTGCGGTTATCTGCTGTCGTAGTGAAGACCAATCGCGTGACCGTCTCCGCGTCGCCGGAGTTCCGTCCGATCGAGACCGTAAAGCCGTTGTCTCCCGGCAGCGAGGCGCCGACGCCCGACACGGCCGTGCCGACAAGGCTGCCGGAGGCATCCAGCCACTGGATCGTATAGGGCAACGTTGCCTGAACGTCCACCGTGTCGGCTTTTCCCGCCGGATAGCCGAGCGTCACGCTACGGGATGACAAGCCGATATAGTTGTCTCCTTCGAAATGCATCTCGGTCGTAAAGTCCTCCCACGGCTCGATCTCCGCAACGATGCTCGTCGCCTTGTTCACGGCAGCCAGACCGGGATCGCTCCACCCCGGACCGGTTACCTTTCTGATCCGGAAAACGTACCTGTGATTCCTCAGTATCTGGCCGAACGGATGGCCCTCGAGGCCCGGATCGAAATCCACCCGGTAATAAGTAGGCTGGGACTGTCCGTCGTAATATCCCCCTACGACGATGCAGGTCGCATCCGTCAGTCGTGCCGCCGCATCGGCCACCTCGTCGGCCTCGGGGACATAGATTCCGGCGACCGACACGGGGTCCGGCTCGCTCGTCTCCGTTACGACCGGGGACTGGGATTTCACCGCGCCCGCGAATACCGACGGCGCGGTGACCCGGGGCGACTCCGGAGCGAAGGACTCGTCGGGCGCAAGCTGGATTTTGTCGTTCGGACGGTACAAACGGACGCTTTCGATCCGCAGAGACCGCGAATCCGCCGTCAGGTCTTTCTCCACATCGATCCGGGCTACGGCCCGCAGCATCTTGACGCTGAAACGATTTTCCCGGTCGGCCTCCAGTCCGGACGGAACGGCGATCTCGCCGTACATGGGCAGACTCCGAGCGGCTCCCGTAAACGAGCATCCTATTCCGGCCTTGACCTCGGCCTCCGAGCGGCCCGGCGAAGGCGCATAAGCGGCGAACGCATCGCCGTAATTGCCGGCCAGCATCAGTTTGACCGGCTTGGTCGTACTGAGGAGCTTGGCCTGAAACTGAGCGCTGTTTCCGGTCGATTCGAGCCTCTCTCCCTCTGTCATATAGCGATACACGTACTTGCCGTTTTCCTGCTCGAGCACGAGTATCATCACGTCCTCGATCCGGTTTTCCGCATCCCCGGACAAATCTCCGGCTCCCGCGCTTCTTGTCGGAAGCGCCGGTTGCGGCAGGCTGACCGTCAGGCGTACCAGCGTCCCGTCGTGCCTTGCAACGCCGTCTTCCGGAGACATCTTCGTACAAGCCGCGAAAAACAAGACAGACAGCCATGCAATTAGCGGCGGCCGAAAGCGAGAGCTTCGTTCCTCCGGGACGGGATCATCCCTATCGTTATTTCCATACTTGCTCATTGTTTCCCGTTTATCGTTACCAAATATCCCATTGGTATATTTCATCCCATGGGGTGATTTCCGTATAGACGGACAAGCCCTCGCCTTCATTCAGATCGATTAACAGATTGACGGTCCGGCCCGCCGGCAGCGAGATCGGACGGCCGTCGTCGTCGGTCACCGAAGCGATCAGGCGGTCGGCCGACCGACCGAGCGCTTTCTCATACAGATTCACCGTCACGCCGCCTGCCGGAGAGACGGCCGGATCGGTATGGATCAGATTGAACGCTTCGTCGGTCGAGAAGTCCCCGTTATCATGGAACGCGCCGGTCCTGCGAACCCGGGCCGTACCCGCGATCGGGTTTCCGACAAAGTCATAGCCGTCGTTAGGTATCTCGACGGTGAGGTAATAGCGGTCCTCAGGAATACGCCGGTCCAGTCCTCGCACGGTAATGCGCATTCTGGCGTTCTTACGGGCCAGAGTAATCACCTCGGGACCGGCCGCCCCTACCGGGGCAAGCCGGGCATGCCCGAAAAACAGATCGTCCGGCGTGCCGTGAAAGGTGTCCTCTCCCTCGATCAGCGAAACGGCCCGCTCTTCGATCCCGCTCCCTTGGGCGGGCGAATGGAACAACTGGCCCGCCCCTGCATTGGTCCATGTCGAGACATGACAGCGATCGAGCGCCTCGACGGGCAACAGGACCGGCGCACGGTGCACGATCTGCTCCCCGGTTACGGAGACTCGGCCGACGAAATGCCCGTCCGGAGAGAAAAGGTACAACACGGCGCTGCCCGCCTCCCCGGTCTCCGTGATATCCCGCCCCGTAACTTCGTCCATAATCTTCAGTACGACGAGCCTGTCTTCCGCTTCCGGAGGACAATCGCTTCGGTCCTCCCGGATACAGCCGGGCAGACAGAACAGCCAGCACAGAAAGAAGGACAGCCATCCTCTGCGGAACAGATATCGAGCCGTATTCACGATCCGTATTGTTTAGACGGTTCTGAGCCTACCCCGCAGAACATAGCTGCCGATACTCTCGGGGACAGGCTCCGGACCGAACAATCCTTTCCCCGACTACCACTCTACGTTCTGGACAAGTTCCGTCGCCCACTCCTGCGGCTCGACGGTAACCGTGAGAGCCGCAGGATCGGCCGGCACTTCCGGATCAGCGCTGCCGCCTCCGAGCCGTTTGAGCGTCACATTGACCGTATAGACGTGATTGCGCTGAATGAAGGTCCCGTCGCTGGTAGCACCGTCGCTCCCAGGCTTGTCGTTGATGCGGAACGGAAAGTAGGTGAGTTGTCCGTCGTAAGTTCCCACAAGCGTAATGAGGGTGGCATTGCCTCCGGTATTGTCGTTCGGGAACACGTAGAAATAACGGTTCGAATGATCGTCTGCCGATATGGTCTCCGACAGATAGCTCTTTTCGGCGCTTTTGTCTCCGGCCATGCCGCCGTAAAACAGTTCCGGAGTGTTGACCGACGGAAGCCCCATCGTGGCCGAACCGCGTGCTTTCATGACGACCGCCCGGCTCAGCACGAATTTGTCCGGATCGTGCCCGGCTTCCGGAGAAATGGTGATCGTTCCCAGTTTGACCTTAGCGGCGACACGGCTGACGGATACGGTTGTCGCGGCGGTAGAATTGGCCGAGAGCGTCACCGTCCCTTCCCCGCTCATGAAAAGTCCGTTCGTTTGCGGAGACTGGGTCTCCAGATCCATCGCATTCTGAGCATCGGCGAACCAACTGTAATTGATTCCGTCCGGGAAAGCGACGCCGGAGGGAACGTTCGCCACCACCACGACTTTCTTCGTTCCGGCGATCAGCCCGGTGATCGTCTCGGAGAAGCTCGACGAAGCGAAGGTTTGTTTCTTATCCAGCGTACCGTTGGCATTGAATACGAATACCGTCACGTTCTTGACCGTGTTTTCGGCTTTTTTCAGGTCTTCGGCTCCCGCGCCGTCCGACGGAACGACAGCCTTGGATCCGGCCGCCTGCCGGTTCAGCGTAACGGTCAGGGACGCGGTCTCCCCGGAAAGGGAGCTTCCCGTGTCGTTTTCAGCGCAGGAGACCGATAAAAACGCGGAGGCGAAAAGGCATACGAATACCGACAATAAGCCTCTTTTCCCGATGCAGATACTTGTTTCCATAATAATTATTGTATTAAAAAAATATAGTCATGTCCTCAGACGATTGGAGACATGCAAAAAGCGTGACACATCGGACATTTTTCAACCCGGATATTCGCAGGCCGATACATAGAGACATACAATCGGGTTTGCAACAAACACATTGATCGGTTCATACGGGAAGCCGCATCCGAAACCTCGCTCCATTTTCAAAGAATCTTGCAAACCCGTGATGCCGTTTTGTACTGCAGCAAGCCGGCGGAAGGTCCTTCCGCTTTTTCAGGACTGTCGAAACATAGTCAAAAGAACAAGTTCCCTTGGCATGTTCCTCTCATAAAAGTATTTTTGACTTTCTCCGCTGCGACGTACAATTCCCGTTCCCGTAATAACCTGTACGGTTCCCATTTTCGGATAAAGAATGTACGCCGGCCGTTCGCAGATCTTCCGTCGCGGAGGTGCAGTCCCCGAAGCCCCGGTCCGCTGTACGTCGACTCCGGATATCCGGGCAAACCGCCGGACTTAATCGACGACCGCACGATTTTCCATCGACGGCAATACGCTCCGTAGCGGCACACGGTCATCTGCACGAAAGAACGCCGCAAACAATACAATATCAACCAGATTTTACCCCCCAGAACAGGCAGGTTTCCCCGCCTCGCATAAACGCCCCTTGCCGCATCAGTCCTCATACGCGTATCTCGTCGTAACTTTTCCCGATTATCTTGTCGCACCAAGAAACGACCTTACAGAACAATACGCGTAAAAAAATCCGTTTTCTGACGGGGGAAGCAATATTTCCCCGTTTGCAGAAGTTATTATACACATCTATTTTTGCGACATCAACAGTATGCAGCGAGTATCGGAGTTCATGGGCAATGGAGTCGTATGCGAATTGCGAATTTTCTTTCGGTCGTCGGACCGGTCGTCGCGGTGCGTTTTCCCGACATTGTACGCCGAGTCCCGGAATCCCGGGCGGTTCTTTAGGACACGCGCCCGTCGCCCGCTTATCCGTTCCGCGCGGCATTTCCTTATCGCAGGCATCGGAAAAATATGGTCATATGTTCAGGGGGGTATTGTTCAGTCTTTCGGATTCCTACTCCCCCGGACGATAGAAAACATCGCGTATGCAGAAAGTTAAATTTTCTCCCGAGCCACAAAAGCTGAAAGAGACCGTCCGCAGGTTGTTGCGCGTCCGAATTCAGCTCACCCGCCGGCAGTGGATCGTTGCGGTTGCCGCACTGGCTGCCGTTGCGGCCCTGCTTATTTGGTTGTTACGTCCGCAGACGCAGCAACCCGTCTACCCGATCGTCGCGGTCGAACCGGTGACTACGGACAACGTGAACATATACGGGGAATATGTGGGACGAATTCGTGCCCAACAGTTCGTCGAAGTACGTGCCCGGGTGGAAGGTTATCTGGAAAATATGCTTTTTGCAGAGGGTACGTATGTGAATAAGAATCAGGTTTTGTTTGTAATCAACCAGGATCAATATCGGGCAAAAGCCGACAAGGCCAGAGCACAGTTGAAAAAAGACGAAGCACAGGCTTTGAAGGCTGAACGAGATTTGAAGCGTATACGTCCATTGTTTGAACAAAATGCTGCAAGTCAGTTGGACTTGGACAATGCTGAAGCTGCTTATGAAAGTGCCGAAGCTACGGTCGCCATGAGTGAGGCGGACTTGGCGCAGGCTGAATTGGAACTGGGATATACCATTGTCCGGTCGCCATTGTCTGGTCATATCAGTGAAAGAAATGTGGATTTGGGTACCTTGGTGGGACCCGGAGGAAAATCTCTACTCGCTACTATTGTGAAAAGTGATACCGTACTGGTCGATTTCAGTATGACAGCACTTGATTATCTGAAAAGTAAAGAAAGAAATATTAATTTAGGCCAGCAAGACTCGACCCGTTCCTGGCAACCGAATATTACGATTACTTTAGCAGATAATACCGTTTATCCTCATAAAGGTTATGTTGATTTTGCTGAACCTCAGGTAGATCCTCAGACGGGTACTTTCTCCGTACGTGCGGAAATGCCTAATCCCAAACAAGTATTATTGCCGGGACAGTTTACGAAAGTAAAGCTGTTGCTGGATGTTCGCGAAGGAGCCCTTGTTGTTCCAATGAAAGCTGTTACTATCGAAAAGGGCGGAGCTTATATTTATACTCTGCGTAAAGATGACGCGGTAGAAAAACGTTTCGTGGAATTAGGACCGGAAGTCGGAAATAATGTAGTAGTGGAAAGAGGTTTGGCGGAAGGAGAGAAGGTTGTAGTGGAAGGTTTCCATAAATTGACACCGGGAATGAAAGTACGAATCAGTACACCGGAAACAAAAGTAAAAGACACTACAACTGAAACTGGAAATACTTCGATAGAAATGAAGGATAACACAAAAGGAGAATAAGAGATGAAAGTTACTTTTTTTATAGATAGGCCGGTTTTCTCGGCTGTAATTTCTATTGTGATAGTGATTGTCGGAATTATCGGTCTGACAATGCTTCCGGTAGACCAATATCCGCAGATCACGCCTCCGGTAGTGAAAATCAGTGCCTCATATCCGGGTGCCAGCGCACTTACCGTGTCACAAGCGGTAGCTACTCCGATTGAGCAGGAAATCAACGGTACACCGGGGATGCTTTATATGGAATCAAATAGCTCTAACTCTGGAGGTTTCTCGGCAACGGTTACTTTTGATGTATCTGCTGATCCGGATTTGGCGGCAGTTGAGATTCAGAATCGTGTGAAGCTAGCTGAATCCCGTCTTCCGGCAGAAGTGATTCAAAATGGTATTTCAGTAGAAAAACAGGCTCCTAGTCAATTAATGACGCTCTGTCTGACTTCTACTGATCCGAAGTTTGATGAAATCTATTTGAGTAACTTCGCTACAATCAATGTGCTTGATGTGATTCGCCGTATCCCGGGAGTAGGACGCGTTTCTAATATTGGTAGCCGTTATTACGCCATGCAGATATGGGCACAACCCGATAAGTTGGCAAATTTTGGGTTGACCGTACAGGATTTACAAAATGCTTTGAAAGATCAGAACCGTGAATCTGCGGCAGGTGTATTAGGACAGCAACCGGTGGAAGGATTGGATATTACTATTCCTATCACTACTCAGGGACGTCTTTCCACTGTCGGACAGTTCGAGGATATTGTAGTACGTGCCAATGCTAACGGTTCTATTATCCGATTAAAAGATGTGGCACGCGTGTCGTTGGAAGCTTCTTCTTATAATACAGAGAGTGGGATCAATGGAGAGAATGCTGCTGTACTTGGTATCTATATGTTACCGGGTGCTAACGCAATGGAAGTGGCCGAGAGAGTAAAAGAGGCTATGGATGAAATTAGCGAGAACTTTCCGGAAGGATTGAGTTATGAGATTCCATTTGATATGACGACTTATATCTCTGAATCTATTCACGAAGTATATAAGACGTTGTTTGAAGCATTGGTGCTGGTAGTATTGGTGGTATATCTGTCTTTGCAAAGCTGGCGTGCAACGTTGATTCCGATTGTGGCAGTTCCTATCTCGTTGATTGGTACTTTCGGATTCATGTTAATATTCGGTTTCTCGTTAAATATATTGACATTACTCGGATTGATTCTTGCTATTGGTATTGTCGTGGATGATGCGATTGTGGTGGTGGAAGGTGTGGAACATATAATGGAAACGGAACATCTAAGTCCTTATGAAGCTACCAAGAAAGCAATGAACGGACTTGCCAGCGCTTTGATTGCTACCTCATTGGTGTTGGCTGCAGTATTCGTTCCGGTTAGTTTCCTGAGTGGAATTACGGGACAGTTGTATCGTCAGTTTACGGTGACTATCGTGGTGTCCGTACTTATTTCTACAGTGGTTGCTTTGACACTGAGTCCCGTGATGTGTTCGTTAATATTGAAGCCGGATAGTGGAAAGAAAAAAAATATTATTTTTCGGAAGATCAATGAATGGCTAGGTGTTGGTAGTAATAAGTATGTAGCTGCCGTAACCCGTACAATAAAGCATCCTCGTCGGGTATTAAGTGCTTTTGGAATGGTTCTGATCGCTATCCTATTAATTCACCGTATTATTCCGACCAGTTTCTTGCCGGTGGAAGATCAGGGATATTTTAAAATTGAACTTGAGTTGCCGGAAGGCGCTACATTGGAGCGTACCCGTATTGTGACGGAACGTGCCATAGCTTATTTGGAAAAGAATCCTTATATAGAATATATTCAGAATGTGACGGGTAGTAGTCCGCGTGTCGGTAGTAATCAGGCTCGTTCTGAACTGACTGTGATTCTGAAACCATGGGAAGAACGGAAGAATACCAGCATCGAAAAAATTATGGATACAGTAGAGAAACATCTCAAAGAATATCCGGAATGTAAGGTCTACTTGTCTACTCCACCGGTAATACCGGGATTGGGTAGTTCCGGAGGTTTTGAGATGCAGTTGGAAGCTCGTGGAGAAGCGACTTTTGATAATTTGGTAGATGCCACCGATACCTTGATGTACTATGCTTCCAAACATAAAGAACTGACAGGATTGTCTTCTTCTTTACAGTCAGAAATTCCGCAACTATATTTTGATGTGGACCGGGATAAGGTGAAAATGTTGGGTGTACCTTTGGCAGATGTGTTCTCTACCATGAAAGCTTATACGGGTTCTGTGTATGTGAATGACTTTAATATGTTCAACCGTATATATAAGGTGTATATCCAGGCGGAAGCTCCTTACCGTGAACATAAAGATAATATTAATCTATTCTTTGTAAAAGCGTCTAATGGGGCAATGGTACCGCTGACTTCTTTAGGCAATGCATCATATACCACAGGTCCGGGAAGTATCAAGCGTTTTAATATGTTTACTACTGCGGTGATTCGTGGAGCTGCTGCACCAGGATATAGTTCCGGACAAGCAATGGAGATCATGGAACAGATTGCCCGCGATCACCTACCTGATAATATCGGATTGGAATGGAGCGGACTTTCTTATCAGGAAAAGCAAGCTGGAGGTCAGACAGGTATGGTTATGGCACTGGTATTCTTGTTTGTATTCCTTTTCCTTGCTGCGCAATATGAAAGTTGGACAGTACCTATTGCTGTATTGCTTTCTTTGCCGGTAGCTGCATTGGGTGCCTATTTGGGTGTCTGGGTATGTGGATTGGAAAATGATGTTTATTTCCAAATAGGCTTAGTAATGCTGGTGGGATTGGCGGCTAAGAACGCTATTTTGATTGTAGAATTTGCCAAAGTGCAGGTGGATAAGGGAGAAGATTTGATTCAATCTGCTATTTATGCGGCAAGATTACGTTTTCGTCCGATTCTGATGACTTCGCTTGCATTTGTGCTTGGTATGCTTCCAATGGTATTGGCAAGCGGTCCTGGTTCGGCAAGCCGCCAGGCGATTGGTACGGGAGTATTCTTCGGAATGATATTTGCTATTGTATTTGGCATCATTCTCGTGCCTTTCTTCTTTGTAATGGTGTATAAAACAAAGTCGAAA
>OLRF01003869.1_pt1 | contig 11190 bp, 15 predicted proteins | sample 1672061 | NCBI WGS metagenome assembly OLRF01 (sample SAMEA3136641, study PRJEB25190) | human gut metagenome | reverse complement strand
TAATCCCTGGGCGCAGGATTTTCAATGCACTCATCGAAGGCCATACAAATGTCCGAGCCCAGGTTGGACTGAATTTGCATACTCTCCTCCGGCCCCATAAAAATCTTGCGGCCGTCAATGTGGGAGGCAAAATACACCCCTTCCTCCTTAATTTTCCGTAAGGAGGCCAGAGAAAATACCTGAAATCCGCCGGAATCTGTGAGAATAGGCCGGTCCCAGGTCATAAAGCGATGGAGCCCCCCCATCTGCCGGACAATCCGGTCCCCGGGCCGCAGGTGCAGGTGGTATGTGTTGGACAGCTCCACCTGGCAGCCAATGTCCTGCAAATCCTTGGCGCTGAGGGCTCCTTTGATGGCCCCCTGGGTCCCTACATTCATAAACACCGGGGTCTGGACCGTGCCATGGGCGCAGGTGAACACACCCCGGCGGGCGCTTCCTTCGGTTTTAATCAGCTCAAACATATCATTCCTCCTACAATGGGTAGGCCGTGGCCCTGCGCCAGAAGGGGTAATCCTGAAAATCATCCTTCCACAGAGACGGTGGCAGCACATTTCGACTCACATCGCCAATAGCCTCCGGATCAAACAGGTGGCTGACCGGGAGCCTGTTTTGCAGCTCATTGCAGACGCTGGTCTTCCCAATGCCGTAAGCGCCGTTCACCCAAAGAATCATGGCTTCCCCCTTCTGGAGTTGTACTGCACATACATTTTTCCAGGCTCTACTGTACCCAGGCGAGTTTGAAAAGCAAAATCCCGGTCGTACCGGAAGCCGCACTTTTCTATGACCCGCCGGGAGCGGTCATTCCGGTTGTAATGGCCGCAAGTCAAATAGTCCCAATTCAGCTCCCGGAAGCAATAATCAATCACCGCCTCCACTGCCTCCGGCATCAGACCGCGCCCCCAGTAATCCCGGCTGAGCACATAGCCGATCTCCCGCCCCTGCAGCCTTTCATCCAGTCCGGTAGCCGGGTAACATGGCTCCAGACCCAAGGAGCCGATTACCTTTCGGTCTTCCCGGCTTTCCAAGGCAAGGGTCTTCCTCTCCCGGATAAACATCTCCAGAATGGCCCTGGATTCCTCTATGCTTCCATGGGGCTGCCATCCAGCCATCTGCCCCACACCATCCACTCTGGCATATTCATACAGATCCTCCAAATCCGCCATCCGCCAGGGGCGCAAAATCAGCCGTGGAGTCTCTATGCGTATGTTCGTCACATCTATGGGCGCATCCATATGTTATCCTCCTGTAAACTCCCTTATAATTGGTATTGGTCAGCCGCAAAAATAATATCTTCCCACCCTTCTGACAGTCTCTGGTTTCCGCTGGATTCCCATTCGTTCACGTACAAGGAATATCTAGCAAAAAAGCCCCTTAAGGGACCTTTTGCCTTCTTTTTGGCTATGATACCAGGTCTTCTACTGGGCTGCATTGTCATATCGGAATTTTGGGGGAGAGGTCAGTGTCCCCATCGTTCCAGACCGTCACGCCGTGATTGATGTAGACTCCATGGAATACAGTCTGATCTGCTTTGCAAAAGGGCGCATTTTGCACCGCTTGCTTCCACGCTATATATTGCTCCTCCTCATGAATGGCCGCCCACGCCTGAACCAGCTTTCACTGCTTTACCGGAAGGCTACGCCTCATTTGCAATGAACATCGCATTGCCGAAATGCGCGGGTTATAGGATATACAGTCCTTATTCACTCAGCGACACCGATTATACAGCCTGTTCCTTTCTTTTTCAAGTATGCAAACGAAAAACGGGGCAGATTCTGACCGCCCCGTTCCGTTTACTGCTGTCCGATCAACCTGCGTACTGTGCAAAGTTATCCCAGTCGATGTTCTCGTCGTCGATAAAACCGCTGTTCTCCGCAGCGGCGATTCTGGTGGCTTCGTCAGAGGTCACCTTGGTGAAGTCAGGGTCCCACTCGCCTTCATGCATTTTCTTCTCAGGCATGGTGGCTATCCTCATACAACTCATGCGGAGCAATGTCCTGACCCTCGGGCCATTCGATACCAGCTCCATTCGGCAGGAGCCTTACGGTCGAGAAGTACGACTGATCCTTCAACTGCCCATACCAGGAGCCGGTTGCATACGGGGCAACATCGAACAGTTTGACCTCACCCGTTTCATACTCCAGTCGAAGGGTCAGTGAGTGCATCGCCTGCACCGCTGTCAATCTGGGCTGCAACATATCACTACCTCCTTACTTCATAAGGATCGATTCTGTAGACCTGCTCACCGATTGAAAGCGCAGCGTCAATATCGCCAGCAGTATTTATCCAAAATCGTTGGATCTTCCTGCACCATTGCAAGCAATCGGCGGGCAGGTCCATCCGGTTTGTTTCGCCCGGCCTCCCACGCTTCGACAGTCTTTTTTGATACCCCCATGATGCTGGCAAAAACCACCTGAGTTGCTCCAATGTCGTTGCGGATCTTCTTGATATCCGTTGCTTCATATTCCTTCAGAGGTAAAACAGTCATTCAGGTTCCTCCCATAACAGGAACGCTGTCCATATAACAGCTATCAGGGCAGAGGTCTACTTTATTCTCCCAGACCTCGTTGCTGTCTACATTTGGGTCGATGTCCCAGGAAACACAGCAGCAGTCATCCAGATACACTCTCTTAAAGTTTGTAAGCTCTCTGAATGGCGCAAAGACAGTACCGATCTCCAACATCGGCTTGCAGTCCAGCACTCTTACTTCTCCGTTATCAAATTTCAAATTCAAAGAGAAGTCGTCGTTCGCAACCACCGAAATGATGCGTTTTCTCCCGCTTGCAAAATACTCCGCAGTCCTGCGGTCAAGCCCCTTGTCAAGATAGCTTTGCACTTTCTTTCCGAAATCGGCGTTTTGATAGGCGACGCCACCGGCAACATACATCAAAATCTCCTCCTTACCGCAAGGGTTCAATGGCAAACAACTCCTGCTGCTTTTCTGCGAGGTTCCAGTTTTCAATCAGCTCCTCCTGGTGAAACGCAGCCCAGCCAAGGAGCATTTTTAACTGCTTGCTGGGAATCCCACCCTCGATCACTTCAAGATCACGGATGGAAACAACCACTTCTTCACCGCCGTATTTCGCATGGAAATGAGGCGGCTGGTGCTCCCGCCAGTTGATATAGATTTTAATGCCACGAAACATGCAGATAGTCGGCACATAGGTTCACCCTTTCTTTGAGGCTCGTTTTCTTTATCTTACCCTATTTAATAGGGTTTGTCAATAGAGCGGCAAAAAAAGCCGAGGGCATTACTACCCTCGACTCCTTGCATATCAATCTTCGCTTGTCAAGGTTCAGATGTTGTTTGCTTCCCTCACAGCGGTCAGGACATCGACGATGCGGCACTCGGCGGTGTAGTTGTCCAGGCACTCGGTAGCTTTCTTCACCATGTCCCAAACGGCATAGAAAGCATATGCTCCCCGCTCTGCCTTCTCCTTCTCCTCCGGGAGAAAGTCAAAGTCCATGTACAATGCTTCAATGGATGCCAGCAGAGCGTCAGCCTTTTCCAGCTCGAACATGGCGTTATTCAGATTTTTGTTCATAGTGGTGCTCCTTTGTAATGGTGTCGATGCCCACACAACGGAGGATACCTGTACAGCGACGATACAATGGCCGAAAAGGACTTCATCGTCGAGAAGCAGCGGATCATAACTGCCATCGAGGAGATTGACCGGAAGCTGGCGGAGATCAAGGACGATGACACCGAAGGCCCGCTGGCTGACGAGGAGTTCATCGAAAAGGCGAGCTACTTCATCATGGTCTCCAAGCTGCTGGAGGACAGATTCGTGGACTACGAGAAGTATATCCGCCAGATAGATCCCAGCATCCCCCGTTCCTTTGTCAAGAGTGTGACCGAATCCATCTCCGTTACAGAGGGACGGGTCACGGCGATCACATTCAAAAATGGGATGACGCACACATTCACCTACAAGGAATAAAGAAAGCCCAGGGCCATGCACGGCTCTGGGCTTTTATACGGCGATATACGGTTGAATCTGCATACAGATTTTGTGTAATTTCATACACATCGGTTAATGAGTGTAAACAGGATCCCTTGATTTTGGCGAGTTCTGTACTGGACAAGGAATGCCGGGAGGGGCAAAAATGCTTGATTTTCAAGGCATTTTTTGCTTCTCCGTACATTTTGGGCATCCTTTAACCAATATACATCGCATCCCCGAAGCTAAAGAACCGGTACCGCTCCCGGACCGCCTCCCTGTAGGCGGTCAAGACGTGCTCCCGGCCTGCAAAGGCGGAGACCAGCATCACAAGGGTGCTCTCCGGCAGGTGAAAATTGGTGATGAGAGCGTCCATGGCCCGGAAGCGGTAGCCGGGATAGATGAAGATGTCCGTCCCCTTGCTCCCTGGACAGAAGCTGCCGTCCTCCCCCACCAGAGACTCCAGGGTCCGGCAGGAGGTGGTGCCCACGCAGACAATCCGGCCCCCCCGCTGCCTGGTTGCATTCAGCAGGTCCGCCGTCTCCTGAGAGAGCATACACAGCTCGCTGTGCATATGGTGCTCCGTCACCTCCTCCGCCTTCACCGGCCGGAAGGTGCCCAGACCCACATGGAGGGTGACAAAGGCCTCGCTGATTCCCTTCTGCCGGATTCTATCCAGCAGCTCCCGGGTGAAGTGCAGTCCCGCTGTGGGGGCCGCTGCCGAACCCAGGGACCGGGAGTACACCGTCTGGTAGCGCTCCTGGTCCTGAAGCTCCTCCTTGATATAGGGGGGCAGGGGCATTTTCCCCAGCCGCTCCAGCACCTCCAGGAAAATCCCCTCATAATCGAAGCGCACCAGGCGGTTGCCGCCGGGCAGCTCCTCCACCACCTCCGCCGTCAGTTCCCCGTCGCCGAAGGACAGCTTCGCCCCGGTGCGCATCCGCTTGCCAGGCCGCACCAGGCACTCCCAGGTCTTGTTCCCCCGGTCGATCAGCAGCAGCACCTCGCACGCGCCGCCGCCGGGCAGCCGGTGGCCCAGCAGACGGGCAGGAAGCACCCGGGAATTATTGAGGATCAGGCAGTCGCCGGGCCGGAGATACTCCGGAAGATCGTAAAAATGCCGGTGCTGCCACGCGCCGGTGTTCTTGTCCAGCACCAGCAGCCGGGAGGCGTCCCGCTGGGGGATGGGCGTCTGGGCGATCAGCTCCGGCGGTAATTCATAGTTAAAGTCGCTTGTTTTCATATCCATCGTCCTGTTTCCGGTAAATTGTGCCATAGGCACTTTCAAAATATCAGTATAGTATATTTTCCCGATTCCGGCAACTGTTTTCCGGAAAAACGGCGAAAATTCAGCGGCAGGGATCGCGCCCCGCCGCTGAATCGACCATATTGCGTTACAGGATGGACTTGGCGTCCACATAAAGCTCCCGGACCGCCGGTGCATCGGCGGTGACGGGCTCCGGCTGATGGTCCCGCTTTTCGATGAACTTGGGGGCCACCTGGGGGAACAGGGCCAGGCTCAGAACATCCTCTTCGCTCTTGGCCAGATCCTTGAACTCGGCCTTGTACTTCTCCAGCTCGGGCTCCAGCAGATCAGCGGGGCGGCAGGTGATCACGTCCTCAGGCTTGATACCGGCCTTGGCACGGACCTCCTCGTTGACCTTGCCAGGCAGAGCACCGTACTCGCCCTTGAGAACAGCGCGGGACTCCTTGGTGAAGGTCTTGTAGCGCTCGCCGGTGATGATGTTCATCACCGCCTGGGTGCCCACGATCTGGCTGGTGGGGGTGACCAGGGGCGGATAGCCCAGTTCGGCACGGACCTTGGGGGTCTCGGCCAAGGCCTCGTCCAGCTTATCGATGGCGTTCATCATTTTGAGCTGGGAGATCAGATTGGACAGCATGCCGCCGGGGATCTGGTAATTCAGGCACTGGGTATCGGTGGCCATGGAGATGGGGTCGAGAGTCCCGTCGGCCAGGAAGTCGGCCCGGACGCCCTTGAAGAAGTCGGCCATCTTGACGAGGACCTTGTCGTCCAGGTCCACCTGGTAGCCAAGCTGGCGCAGGGCGTAAGCCAGAGTCTCGGTGGCAGGCTGGGCGGTGCCGCCGGAGAAGGGGGAGATGGCGGTGTCGATCACATCGGCACCCGCCTCCACCGCCTTCAGATAGGTCATGAAAGCCAGGCCGGTGGTGCAGTGGGTGTGGACCACCACCGGCAGTTCAGGGACCGCGTCCTTGATGGCGGAGACCAGGTCATAGGCGTCCTTGGGCCCCATGATGCCCGCCATGTCTTTGATGGCGATGGACTTTACGCCCATTTTCTGGAGATCCTTCACCATGGCTACGTTCTTTTCCAGGGTGTGGACCGGGCTGGTGGTGAAGCAGATGGTACCGGAGGCGTGGGCCCCCTGCTTGACGGTCTCGTCGATGGCTACCTCCAGGTTGCGCACATCGTTCAGAGCGTCGAAGATACGGATGATGTCGATGCCGTTCTTGACGGAGTACTCCACGAATTTACGCACCACGTCATCGGGATAGTGCTTATAGCCCAAGATGTTCTGGCCTCGCAACAGCATCTGGAGCTTGGTATTGGGCATCTTGGCCCGGATCTTCCGCAGCCGCTCCCAGGGGTCCTCCTGGAGATAACGCAGGCACACGTCAAAGGTAGCGCCGCCCCACACCTCAGCGGAGTAGTAGCCAGCCTTGTCCATGGTCTCCAGAATGGACTCGAATTTGTCATAGGGGAGGCGGGTGGCGATCAGCGACTGGTTCGCGTCACGCAGCACTGTCTCTGTAAAGTTGATCTTTCTCATGTTCATCTGACCTCCGTGATGCTTTTTCAAAGCTGGATTCTATGAAACATAAACAGGGGCAAAGACTTTTCCGGCGTCCCTTCTGGACGGCAGAAAGGGCCGGTTTCCCCCTCCGGCCTGAATCTTATGGTTATTTTAGTATATTTTTTGCCCGGGTGCAAGTCTTTCTGTGCAAATTGGCCCACTTTATCCAGTTATGGAGCAAGATTCAGCAACCGGCCCTAATCGGGCAGGCATCGGCCCCTATGGTACACGCCACTCTCCTTCTCCACCCGGGAACGGGGCCTGCCCCTCCGCTGCTCCCCGGTCATCGGCGCACCGGGGCCGCCCGGCCTCTCCTCAGGCACGGCCCTGCCTGAAACGCAGAGACCGGGAGCCTGTCTCCCCGACCCGCAGCTCTGCCGCGGCTGGGTACAGGCTCCCGGTCCAGTCATCCGGAGATCCGTCAGCGCTCACTGCATACCACAGCTTCCTTGCGGGCAGCAGGCTCACTCTCAAAGATCATGTCGTCGATGTCTTTATCCTGACGCATCTGATTCCAGATACTGTTCTTCTTCTCACGAAGCATCGTCATGTCGATCTCTCCTTTCCATGGGAACGTCATTTTATCATTTCAGGCAACAAAAACGCCACCGCTGCACTACTGCAAACGATGGCGGAGAAAATCAGGCTGAACTGGAAAAACAAGATTTTTGGGGGTCACCCCAGATCATGTTGGCTCCTATGCACAGTCTGCACGCACCGCTTGCAGTCCCACCTCTCTCCCTGGGTCACATAACGCTGAGATCTCATCTGTGCTCACCTCTTTCTCCGCCGCCCGTTTCTTTGGCAGCTGTGTCTCTCAACAGGCAGGACAACTTTCCCCTTTTTGTCCATTCCGACGCTTTTTTCTCCATACTGCCGGAGCGTCCAGCGCCTCCCGCCGGCTGCCGGCTGATTGTTGTTATTGTAAACCTCTCTTCTCCAAATGTCAAGAAAATTTTTTGTAAAAAATGAAGGCCTGCCCCATCCCCCCTTCATTTTCCCGGGAGGCCCACCCACCGTGGCACAAAGCGGGGGCCGCACATCTGTGCGGCCCCCGCTGTTCTCTGTGATTCAGTCCTCTTCGGCCGCCGCGTCATAGGCAGCCCGCCCTCCCGACGGGCTCCCCGCGGCGGTGGCGCTGGCCGCCGCCCGGAAGCGGGCCCGGGACTTCTTGATCTCGTCATAGGCCTCCGCCACCGCCTCCTCGGTGCGGCGCAGGGCGTCCTCGCAGTACTCGTTGGCGGAGCGCTTCAACTCCCGGCTGCGCTCCTCCGCCTGGCGCATCAATTCAGCAGAGCGCTGCTTGGCCTGGTTCAGCACGGACTCCTCTGCCAGCATGCGCTGCGCCTCCGCCTCCGCCTGCTTGCGGATCACCTCCGCCTCCCGCTTAGCCGCGGCGATATAGTCGTTCCGGGAGGCCACCAGCTTCTTAGCCTCGCCCAGCTCCACAGGGAACTGGGCCCGGATGTCATCGATCAGATCCAGGGCGCGGTCCCGCTCCAGCACGCACTTGTCGCTGGAAAGGGGCATATTCTTGGCCTCATCCACCATTTCAAAGAGCATGTCCAGCAGCTCTTCCACACCGCTTGCCATCAGTCATTCTCCTTTTCCTGCGCCTGGCGCATTTTCCGGTCTACGTCGTCCACGATCTCCCGGGGGACGAACTCCCCCAGGTCTGCTCCATACCGGGCCATCTCCTTCACCACGGTGGAGCTGAGGTAGGTGTACTTATCGCTGGAGGCCAGGAACATGGTCTCCAGCCTGGGGTTCAGCTTGCGGTTGATGACCGCCATCTGGACCTCCTGCTCAAAGTCGGATACCGCCCGCAGGCCCTTCACTACCACATGGGCCTTCCTGCGCTTGGCATAGGCGGCCAGCAGCTCGTCGGAGAAGTCAACTTCCACGTTGGGAAAGCGGGCAGTACACCGTTCCAGCAGCTCCACCCGTTCCTCCGGGGTAAACAGCCCGTGCTTCTTGGAATTCACCATCACACAGACGATCACCCGGTCAAAGCACTGAGCGGCCCGCTTGATGATGTTCAGATGCCCCAGGGTGACAGGGTCAAAGCTGCCGGGATAGATAGCGGTCTTCATGGTCTCGGGTCACTCCCCTGACGGCGGTAAACTGTCAGTTTGATCCTGCCGTACCGGTATTCCCTCCCCTTTTCATAGGGAGGTGCCAGCGGGGGAAGCTCCCTCTCCGCGGGACTTTCGCAAATCATTATACCATGTTCCGAAAGAATGTCAATCTTCGACACCAGCTCCAGAGTCTGCTCCAGCAGCTGGGTCTGATAGGGCGGGTCCAGGAATATGACACCAAACCGCTCCCGGCACCCACTGAGGAAGGAGATCGCATCCCCCTGCACCACTCGGCCCGCCTTCTCCAGTCCGGTAGCCTTCAGGTTCTCCCGGATGAGGGCAGCAGCCTCCCGCCGGGCGTCCACAAAGGTGCATCGCTCCGCCCCCCGGGACAGAGCCTCGATCCCCAGCTGTCCGGTGCCGCCGAACAGGTCCAGGACGCTCCGCCCCTCGATCTCGAACTGGATGATGTTGAACAGGGACTCTTTCACCTTGTCGGTGGTGGGCCGGGTGTCCATCCCCTGGAGCTCTTTCAGTCTTCTGCCCCGTGCGGAGCCGGAGATCACTCGCATGGTCACTCTTCCTTTCTCTCAGCCTGATCCTGATTTTCTGTCTCTCCCCTGCGGAAATACTGGTACACCGCCTGGGCCGTGCTCTGGGGGACCGCCCGCTCCAGCTCCTCCAGAGATGCCTGCCGGATGGCCTTCACGCTTTTGAAGTGCTTGAGCAGCTGGGCCCGGCGCTTTTCCCCCACCCCGGGTATTTTGTCCAGAACGGAGCCTTTTACGTGTCCCGCCTGGAGCTGCCGGTGGTATTCGATGGCGAAGCGGTGGGTCTCCTCCTGGATCTGCCCGATGAGGGAGAACACTGCCGGCACCGCCTGGATACCGATCTCCCGCCCGTCGGGGTGGACCAGGGCCCTGGTGCGGTGCCGGTCATCCTTCACCATGCCGAAGGCCGGGATGTCCAGCGCCATGGCCTCCAGCACCCGCCTGGCCACCCGCACATGCTCCAGACCGCCGTCAATGAGCAGCAGGTCGGGCTTCTCCACAAATTTTTCGTCCCCGTCCAGATACCGGCGGAACCGCCGGGTCAGCACCTGCTCCATGGAGGCGTAGTCGTCCGGGCCCTCCATATCCTTCAGCTTAAAGCGGCGGTAGTCCCGCTTCAGGGGCCTTCCGTCCACATAGACCACCATGGAGGCCACGATGTCACTGGCTCCAGTGTTGGAGATGTCGTAGGACTCCATCCGCCGGGGGGGCTCCTCCATGCCCAGCATCCTGGCCAGCGCCTCCAGCAGCTTGTTCTGACGTTCCTCCCGGGTGGTGGCCCGGGCCACCTCTTCTGCCGCGTTCTGGTTGGCCAGCCGGATCAGATCCATCTTTGCCCCCCTCTGTGGGGTCACCAGCTCCACCCGGCGGCCCACCTGCTCGGAGAGCATCCGGGTCAGCGGGACCTGGTCGGGCAGCTCACAGGGCAGCAGGATCTGCCTGGGCAGCCGGCTTCGTCCCACATAGTACTCCCGCACCAGGGAGGAGAGGACCTCCTCCTCGTCCTCCTCCATGGGGGTCTCCAGCAGGTCCATATCCTTGGCCGCCAGCTCCCCCTCCATGTAGTGCAGGACCACGAAGCAGCTCTTGGCTGTCCCCCGGAAAAAGCCGGTGACGTCGGTATCCGCCAGGGAGCCCGCCACCACCTTCTGCCGCATCCCCAGCAGCTCGATGGCCTGGATGCGGTCCCGCAGCTCCGCCGCCCGCTCGAAGCGCAGTTCCTCCGCCGCCCGCTCCATCTCGGCGGTCAGGTCCGCTTTGACCTCCTTGAACCGCCCCTCCAGCAGGGAGACCGCCTGGGCGATGGCCTCCTCATGCTGCTCCTTCATCTGGAGGCTACGGCAGTAGCCGTCGCACTTGCCCATGTGGAAGTTGAGGCAGGGGCGCTCCTTCCCAATGTCCCGGGGAAAGCGCTTCCCGCAGGAGGGCAGGCGCAGGGCGGAGCGCAGGGCGTCCACGATAGCCTGGGTGGCGTGGCGGCTGGCGTAGGGGCCGAAATAGCGTGCCCCGTCCTCCGCCGCCCGGTTGGCCAGGGAGAAGCGGGGGTACTCCTCCCCGGACAAGCGGATGTAGGGGTAGCCCTTGTCGTCCTTGAGCAGGATGTTGTACCGGGGCTGGTGGCGCTTGATGAGGGAGTTCTCCAGTACCAGGGCCTCAAACTCGCTGTCCGCCACGATCACGTCAAAGTGGTCGATCTGGGACACCATGGCCCGGGTCTTTTCGGTGTGGGCGGCAGAGTCCTGGAAATACTGGCTCACCCGGTTTTTCAGCGCCTTGGCCTTGCCCACAT
>OLRF01003863.1_pt1 | contig 11203 bp, 5 predicted proteins | sample 1672061 | NCBI WGS metagenome assembly OLRF01 (sample SAMEA3136641, study PRJEB25190) | human gut metagenome | reverse complement strand
AATTTAAAGTACCTGCCGGCTTGAAGGGGAAGGTGGTATTGGTGATTTCTTTCATCGGGATGGAGACTGTGGAGTTTCCTTTAGACGGGCGTGAACATTATGAAATATCGATGAAACCGGAAATAACTTCTTTGGATGACGTACTGATCACCGGCTATCAGACGATTTCCCGGGAACGTGCGACGGGAGCGTTCGATATCGTCGACAAGCGGCAGTTAGAAAAACCGGCTTCCGATTTATCATCCCGGCTGATCGGAACTACAGCAGGCGTTCAGGCCACTCTGACAGAAGATGGAAAAGCCAGTCTGGAAATCCGGGGACGCTCGAGCTTGAATGCCAACGCTCAACCGCTGATTGTCGTGGACGGTTTCCCTGTGGAAGGAGGATTCGAAACGATTAATCCGAATGACGTGGAAAGCGTTTCTATACTAAAAGATGCTGCAGCTGCTTCAATTTGGGGAGCCAGATCCGGTAACGGCGTGATTGTGGTCACTACCCGCAAAGCGGCCAAAGGAGATAAACTGAATGTCGCCTTTAATACTTTTTTGCGCTTCCGGCAGAAAATAGATTTGGATTATGCCAATCCTACAGCCGCTTCTGCAGATCAGATCCGCTACGAAGAAATGATTTTCGGAAAATATGGGGTTGCTTTGAATGAAGGGATTTTCTCAGAAGATGATGTGGCCGGAAAATGCTATACCTGGGCACAAATCGCTTTGAATGAAGCCCGGCTGGGAAATATTTCCGAAGACACGAAAAGGCTCCGTTTACAGGAATTGCAGGAGACGGATTATAAGGATGACGTTTATAAACATTTGTTGAGAAATCCTTTTTTGCAGCAATACAATTTATCCGTATCCGGAGGAGGAGAAAGAGTCGGTGTCATGACGTCGTTATTGTATGAAAAAGACAAAACCCATTATATTGGTACACAGGATGAAAAATATATGCTCAATATGCGGATGAACAGCGATATTTGCAAGTGGCTGAAATTAGATATTTCCGGAATGTTCCAATATGTGAAAAAGCAGAATAACGGAGCCGTCCTCCATGCATCCGATGAAAACGATATCGCGATAAGCGATCTTTCTCCTTATGAACACCTGACAAACCGGGACGGTTCTTATACACATATTGTCCGCGACTATTACCTGCCGGCCATGGAGCGGTTGGTCGGTAATGGCTTTCCTTATTCCGACTGGTTTTATAATCCTTTACAGGAAATCAGAAGCCGTGACCGTTCGACTAAGGACATCAAGGCCCGTTTCCAGGCTGCACTGACCCTGAAATTATGGGAAGGCTTGAATTTCTCCTCTTCGTTACAATATGAGATTTTTAATTCCAAAAGGCGGGATCTTTACAAAGAGGATTCCTGGGTAGTGAAAAATCCGGTGAATTATTATACCGAATACAACGATGCAACAGGAGTCGTCGGGAAATCGGCCTATCCGACAGGGCAGTTTCTGGACCAATATACTTCGGAAATGCAAGGGTATACTTTTAGGAATCAGGTAAATTTTAACCGGACTTTCAGGAGACATGATTTTAATGTTGTGTTAGGAACCGAATTACGGCATCGCCGGACAACTTCCTATACCTCTCCCCGGGTATACGGCTACAATGACGAGACGCTGACTTCCAAACTTTTCCCTAACGGAACCGGTAAGCTGGCGATAAAAGACCTCTTCGGGAATACGATTACAGTCGATGATTATGCAAGTACCTTTACATTTAACACCGATCGTTTCTTTTCTCTATATGGCAATGCCGCTTATACTTTCGATAATAAATACACGATCAGTGGGAGCGTCCGGACAGATGCGTCGAATTTTATTACGGACGATCCTAAATATCGTTATGCTCCTTTTTGGTCTGTGGGAGGAATGTGGAATCTGGGACAGGAAAGTTTTATGAGCGATTATTTGTTTATCGATTGGCTGCGTCTGCGTTTGACCTATGGGTACAATGGAAATGTAGACACTTCTACCTCGTTTAAACCTTTGGTGAGTATCGGTTCGGTTGAGAATGTTTATAAACATGAGATTACCGGTAGTATTGCGAGTTTTGGAAATCCCGAACTTCGCTGGGAAAAGGTCGGGAGTGTAGATATCGGAATCGATTATTCTTTCTGGGGAGGTAAACTGGCCGGAAAACTGGATTATTACCGGAAGTACAGTAAAGATCTGATCGCGACGATTTCTATTTCTTCGGCCAACGGGACAACCAGTCAAAAGTTGAATAATGCGGAAATGCTGAACAGTGGGATCGAACTGGAAGTAGGAAGCCAGCTCGATATTATAGGAAAAGATATCCAATGGTATGGTAATGTCAACTATGCTTATAATTTGAACCGGATAGAAAGATTATTTGTTACCGATAATAGTGCAAAGACTTATTTGAGGGGTGACTTTAAAGAGGGGGAAAATGCCAGTACGATATATGCCTGGCATTATGCCGGGGTAAATAAGGACGGTATCCCTTGTGTGGAGGAAGGGAGTAGCCCTGACGGTTTGAGGCCGATGAACACCGTTTACGACAATACTTCGGATGCAACCGGCTGGCTCAGGTCACAGGGCGTAAAGGTGGCTCCCCATATTATGGGGCTGACTACCGGTTTTAAGGTTTATAATTTCGATCTTTCTTTGATTGTTACCGGAAAATTCGGTCATAAATTCAAACGTTCTTCTTTCAATTATCCGACGATGGGAACGACCGGAACTTCGAAAATCTGGGTACATAAAGATGTAAGTAAATTATTGGACGGGGATAAGGCTATGCCTCCTTTGCTGACGGATACCGAAGACTCCAATCAAATGTATTACGATAGTTATTATACGGATGCGATGGATTATCTGTACCACAATGCCAATCATATTCGTTTTCAGGAATTGAATCTGACCTGGCATATCCCGGAAGTCTGGTTACAGAAAATAGGTTTCCGGACCGCTGCCGTTTATGGACAGATCAATAATCTGGGTTTGATTACAGCGAATAAATATAAAAATGATCCGGAATTTCCGGAGGGTACGGTCAAACCGGAGCGTTCTTTTATTGTTGGGGTAAAATTTAATTTTTAAAAAAAGGATATGGAAAGATATATAAAAATTGCAGGAGGAAAAATGAGAATGATTTTATGCCTTCTGGTATGGATGTTGGTCGGAGCTGCTTGTGACAGCTTTTTGGATATAGCTCCTTCGAAAAAGACAAATATCGAGCTGTCGAAAGTGGAACATCTGGATGCTTTGTTGGCTGCAATCACTACGACAACCGGCAATACCAGCCTGGTATTAAGTCCGGATATTACGGAAATTTCAACGGATTTGTACGATAAAACCAATAACGGAGCTCCGTTTTATCAACATGGTATCGCTTATTATCTGTGGATGAATCAGGAGGTGGCCGATTTATCGGGTTCCGGAACCTGGAGTACTGCTTATAAAAATATTTTTACGGCAAATACGGTATTGGAAAATTTGAGTCGGGTGACAGGAGATGAGGCTTTGAAGGCTGATTTGAAGGCCGAAGCCCATTTTATCCGTGCTTTTCAGAATTGGGAATTGCTGAATACTTATTGTCTTCCCTATAGCCCGGAAAATATGAAAGAACCGGGAATACCTCATAAGACATCCACCAGTTTCGAGCAGTCGTTGGTCCGGATGAATCTGGAGGAATCTTATCGTTTTGTCGAGGAAGATTTGAAAGAAGCACTCAAAATTACGGTCGATAATGTTAATCGGCGGTGGCGGGTAAGTATTCCTGCCGTTCATAGTTTTCTGGCCCGCTTTTATCTTTTCTGCCATGATTACGATCAGGCATTGAAATATGCAGATTTGGCTCTTCAGGCAGATGCCCGGCTGGTGGATTATAATACGGAAATGTATTATGGAAATGAACAGAGCTCCAGTCAGGGATTACTACAAGTACCTTATCTGTGGTGGGAATCCATTTCCGATCCTTCTGTAAAATTAGAGTGGGCGGAATTTTATTATCAGTATTTCCTTTCAGCTTCCTGTGCCTATTTCTGTCCTAGCCGGGAGATGCTGAAATTGTATGATACGGAAAATGATTTGCGGTATAAATATTTGATGTGTGAGAATTTTTCATGGAGACATAATATCAAATATACTTATCCCGGATACCTCTATTTCAGAACCAGTATACCTTATGGAACTACGGTACAGGAAATGATACTTACGAAAGCGGAATGCCTGGCTCGTCAGGGAAAGTTTCAGCAAGCCATGGAAACGGTGAATATATTGCGGGCTAAAAGGATTGCACCCGGACCGGAGGTTAAGTTGTCGGCAGCGACAAAGGAAGAAGCTATTGCGAAAATTCTGGAAGAGAGAGTACGGGAGCTGACCTGGGGACTGAGGTGGTTCGATATCCGGCGGTTGAATTACAACGAAACGACTTTGGATGATGTGAACCTGAAACGTATATTCTATTCACATGACGGTTTGATTATAAATAAAGAATCCCAGCCGATAGAGTATCGGTTGGAATTAAAAGATCGTCGGTTTGCCGAACCTATAAACAGTAATGAGATTTATCTGAGCCGAGGTCAAATTCAACAGAATACTTATTGAGGATTATTCTTTATCATTATTAAAAAAGGACTTCTCAGTATTGAGAAGTCCTTGATATTTAAGCTTGTAATAAATTCTTATTACTTACCTGCATGCATAATAGCAGCCTGTGCAGCAGCTACGCGGGCGATGGGCACGCGGAACGGTGAACAGCTGACATAGTTCATACCTACTGAGTCGCAGAAGATGACGGTTCTCCACCGTGTTCTCCACAGATACCTACTTTCAGGTCTGCATTAGTCTTACGACCCAGTTTCACACCCATTTCAACCAGACGGCCTACACCTTCCTGATCCAATACAGCGAACGGATCGGTTTTCAGGATACCTTTCCTGATGTATTCCGGTAAGAATTTACCGGCGTCGTCACGGGAGTAACCGAAGGTCATCTGAGTCAGGTCGTTGGTACCGAATGAGAAGAATTCGGCTACTTCGGCGATCTGATCTGCGGTGATAGCGGCACGCGGGATTTCGATCATCGTACCTACTTTGTAATCTACTTTAACGCCTTTTTCTTCGAATACCATAGCTGCAACACGGTTGATGATTTCAGCCTGCTGTTTCAGTTCTTTCACAGTACCTACCAAAGGAACCATAATTTCCGGACGAGGATCCAGACCACGCAGTTTCAGGTTACAAGCTGCTTCGATGATCGCACGGGCCTGCATTTCGGTGATTTCCGGATAGGTAACTCCCAAACGGCAGCCACGATGACCCATCATCGGGTTGAATTCGTGCAGTGCATCTACTTTTTCTTTGATACGTTCTACCGGAATTCCCAGTTTCTGAGCCATATATTGTTGTGAAGCCGGTTCGTTCGGAGTAAATTCGTGTAAAGGTGGGTCGAGCAGACGGATGGTAACCCCCAGTCCGTTCATGGCTTCGAGGATACCTTCGAAGTCTCCCCGCTGCATCGGCAGGATCTTGTTCAGTGCATCCCGGCGTCCTTCTACCGTGTCGGACAGGATCATTTCACGCATAGCGTCGATACGGTGTCCTTCGAAGAACATATGTTCTGTACGGCAAAGTCCGACACCTTTGGCTCCGAAGTCACGGGCTTTACGGGCATCTTTCGGGGTATCGGCATTAGTACGTACATACATACGGGTATATTTTTCAGCCAGATTCATGATGGCTGTGAAGTCTTCGTCCAATGTTGCATCTTCTGTTTCTACTTTTCCTAAATAAACTTCACCGGTAGAACCGTTCAGGGAAATCCAGTCTCCTTCTTTGATGATTGTTCCGTTTACGGAGAAATTACGTTTTGCATAATCGACTACGATATCTCCTGCTCCGGATACACAACATTTACCCATACCACGGGCAACGACAGCTGCATGAGAAGTCATACCACCGCGTGCGGTCAGGATTCCTTCGGATACGTTCATTCCCCGCAGGTCTTCGGGAGAAGTTTCCTGGCGTACCAGAACCACTTTTTCGCCTCTGTTTTTCCATTCTTCGGCTTCGTCGGCGAAGAATACGACACGCCCGCAGGCAGCACCCGGAGAAGCCGGCAGACCTTTGGTAATAACGTGAGCTTTTTTCAGAGCTTCTTTATTGAATACCGGATGGAGCAGCTCGTCCAATTTAGCCGGTTCCTGACGCAACAGAGCTGTTTTTTCATCGATCATACCTTGTTTCAGCATATCGACAGCCATTTTCACCATAGCGGCTCCGGTACGTTTTCCGTTACGGGTCTGTAACATCCACAGCTTACCGTCCTGGATGGTGAATTCCATATCCTGCATATCGTGGAAGTGGTCTTCCAGTTTTTCCTGTACAGCGTTCAGGTCGGCATAAGCCTGAGGCATAGCTTCTTCCAGCGAAGGATATTTAGAAGCACGTTCTTCTTCGGAAATACCCTGCAGTTTAGCCCAACGGCGTGAACCCTCGATGGTGATTTCCTGCGGTGTACGGATACCGGCTACAACGTCTTCCCCCTGTGCATTGATCAGGTATTCTCCGTTGAAGATGTCCTCTCCGGTTGCAGCGTCACGGCTGAAAGCAACACCGGTAGCCGAATTGTTACCCATGTTACCGTAAACCATAGACTGTACGTTAACAGCAGTACCCCATTCTTCCGGGATCTGGTTCAACTGACGGTACAGAACGGCACGTTCGGTCATCCATGAATCGAATACGGCACAGATGGCTCCCCACAGCTGTTCCCACGGACAAGTCGGGAAATCTTTGCCGGTTTTGGTTTTGACTACTTTTTTGAAGTTTTCGACCAATACCTGCAAATCTTCAACGGTAAATTCAGTATCTTGTTTGATATGTTTGGCTTCTTTCAGCTTGTCGATTTCAACTTCGAACGGATTGTGCTCGCCTTTTGCTGCTGCTACACCCATTACAACATCGCCGTACATCTGAATAAAACGACGGTAAGAGTCCCAGGCAAAACGGGCATTTCCTGATTTTTCTGCCAGTAATTTTACGGCATCGTCATTCAATCCCAGGTTCAGCACGGTGTCCATCATACCCGGCATAGAAACACGGGCACCGGAACGTACGGATACCATCAACGGGAAAGCCTCTCCTTTGGAACCGAATTTTGCATTCATGATTTTTTCCATGTGTGCAATACCGGCTTTAACGTCGTTTTCTATTAATTTTACAACAGCATCTTTACCTTTCTGGTTGTAAAGTGTACAAACTTCAGTGGTAATCGTGAAACCTGCAGGTACAGGCAGGCCGATCAGGTTCATCTCCGCCAGGTTGGCGCCTTTGCCGCCGAGCAGTTCCCGCATCTTGCCGTTGCCTTCGGCCTGCTTGTTGCCGAACGTGTAGACTCTCTTGACTGTTGACATAGGATTTTAGTTATTTATCTGTTTACAACTGAAGTGACATTTTTAACCGTGTTTTCCGGTTTCTTCCCCGCGGAATGCACAGAGGGGTGCAAGGGGACGCGAAGATACTAAATTTTTAACCCATCTGCAAAATTATCTGCTTAAAATAACAAATACCGGGAGGTGGTCGCTGTATCCTCCCAAATATCGTGCCCCGGAAAAGGTTCTGAAAGGATATCCGCGCCTTTCCCGGGAAGGGGTGTCCGCCCCGTCTCCGGTGAGCAGGTATTTCCTTACGAATACCCCGGCCTGCGTGATATGCAGTCCTTCGTCCCCCGCAAGGGATTCCGATACGAGGATGTTGTCGTACAGCAGCCATTGGCCATTCCAGCAGTATGAGCCGAATCCGCCGCGGGCACATTCATGGAGCGCGTTGCGGAACTTCCCTTCTGCGTATGCTCCGTTCCGCCCGCGGCCGAAGGCTTTCCGGAATGCCGGTTCGTGCAGCTCTCCGTTGAAATCGCCCATGATCAGAAGCCGTTCGCATCCGGCCTTGCACAGGAGCGAATCGGCCACAGCCGCGAGCCGGACGGCCGCACCGGTACGGTAGGATTTGTCGTTGAATTTCGAGGGGAGGTGACACACCAGCAGGCCCGTTTCGTGTCCTATCAGGTCGCCCCGGACGAAGAGGAATTCGCGCGAGGTGCCGGAGGGTATCTGGCTTACCTCCGAAGGGAAGAACTTGTCGCCTTTGTAGAGCAGCGCGATGTCGATGCCGCGCCGGTCGGAAGTGGTGCGGTGGATGAAGTTGTAGTCGTCTGCCAGCGTGGCTGTCAAATCGCGTACTGCCCTTTCGCTCTCCACTTCGGCGAGAGCCACGATATCGAAGCCCGCGTCGTCTATCGTCCGTGCGATGCGGGAAAGTTTCGTCCGGTAGCGTTCCGCGTCCCAGCGATAGCGGCCGGAAGGGGTGAAATCGCTGTCGTTGCGGAACGGACTGGAGATGGTGTCGAACAGATTCTCGACGTTGTAGAAGGCTGCCGATACCTTTCTGTGCTGGGCCGCGGCATCCTCCTGCGGCAGGAGAGCGGAAGCCGACAGGAAAAGGAAAAAGAAGAGATGCGGCGCAGCGGCAGAAACCCGGCGCGTTCGCGCCTTGTCGGGTCTGCCGTTGCGGGTATGCTCTCCCCTGTGTTGCATCGTCCTGCGATTTTATCTCCTAAATATAGTGATTTTTCGCGGAACGGCAGCGGCGGCAAGACGGTTTCCGATAAAAAAGTTACGGACGGTCCCTGTTCCGTGCCGTCCGTCGGCGGGTATGCGAAAGGAGTGTCGGAATATCCCGGATTATGTCGTAATTTTGCAATCGTATGGAGAATGGCAAGACAAGGGTTGTGGTGGGGCTCTCCGGCGGGGTGGATTCGTCGGTGGCCGCCTACCTGCTGAAGGAGCAGGGGTACGATGTAGTGGGGCTTTTCATGCGTAACTGGCACGATACCGCCGGAACGCTCGAGGGCGACTGTCCCTGGTACGACGACCAGGTCTTCGCCGAGCTGGTGGCCAGACGGCTCGACATCCCTTTCCATTTCGTGGACCTCAGCGAACAGTACCGGGCCCGTGTGGTGGATTACATGTTCGCCGAGTACGGCCGCGGACGTACCCCGAATCCGGACGTACTCTGCAACCGGGAGATAAAGTTCGATGCGTTTCTCGAAGAGGCGTTGAAGCTCGGCGCCGACTACGTCGCTACGGGACACTACTGCCGCCGCCGCGACGAGGAGGTCGGCGGAAGGGTATATCACCGGCTGTTGGCGGGTTCCGACCCCAACAAGGACCAGAGCTATTTTTTGTGTCAGCTCTCGCAGGCGCAGCTTGCGCGGGCCATGTTTCCCATCGGCGACATGTTGAAACCCGAGGTGCGCCGCATCGCAGCCGAGCAGCAGCTCGCCACTGCCAAACGCAAGGATTCGCAGGGAATATGCTTCGTCGGGAAGGTGGACCTGCCCCTCTTCCTGCAGCAGAAACTCGCTCCGCGGCAGGGCGACATCGTGGAGATAGCCGCCGACTGGCCCGGTTATGCGGAGGCTGCCGCTCGGACGGGACTTGAGGAGCTGGCGCTTCCGTACCGTTATACTCCGGCCGACGGCGTGAAGGTGGGCGAACACAACGGTGCGCACTACTACACCATCGGCCAGCGTAAGGGGCTCGGAGTGAGCGGACGGGCCGAACCGCTTTTCATCATCGCTACCGATACGTTCTCCAATACGGTCTATGTCGGGCAGGGGCAGAGGCACCCCGGCCTTTACCGCCGGGCGTTGCGGATTCTGCCCGGAGATGTGCATTGGGTGAGTCCCGACAGACGGTTCGCAGCAGGGAAGCAGGCGCCGTTCTCGTTCCGGATACGCTACCGCCAGCCTTTACAGGGCGGGGTGTTGCACCTTCGCGCCGACGGGGCCTACATCGTGTTCGATTCGCCGCAGCGCGGCATCACCCCCGGACAGTTTGCCGCGTGGTATGCGGGAGAAGAGCTGGTCGGTTCGGGTGTCATCGCTGAATAGCCGCCGGGTACACAACTCTGCCGTATCCGTTCCGGGAACCGCACGGAGGACGCTCTTTTCGTCTTCTCTTCGGCGGGATGCGGATATCTCTCTTTTCGCCGGTATTGTCGTTCGCAGACCGTTTGCCGGGGGATGTGGCATGTCGTTTGCAGTTTGATATATCGTTACAGATTGTTAAAATCGAAATTATGGAAGAAATATTGGAAAGTGGCCGACGGCGCTATCTGGCGCCGGCCGTCGAGTCTTTGTCGTTCGCTGCGGAGCGGGGAATAGCCGTTTCCGTCCAGCCGACGGGTAATTCAATCGAGAGCGTCGGGGAGGATACCCTGAACTCGTCATCTGCGGATTTTTGGGAATGAGGTGTTTTATGAAAAACGTCGGACATTTTTTGTGCGCTGCGGCGAGTGCGCTGGGCATTCTCGCTTTCGTAGCCTGTGACAAACAGCAGGACGGTGTTCCTCCTGTTTCGGATTTCGTATTGTACGCTTCCATCGAACAGCCTGTATCGGCTGCGGCGCCTGCCGCCTTGTTCGGGGAGGCTGTTGACGGCAGTGTCGCCCAGCGTACCGTCATTCAGGAAGGAACGGTGCCCCATCCGATAGTATGGAAGGCCAACGACCAGATTGTCATTCATTTCGATACGGGCGTTCAGGGAGCTATGCGTGTGTTCAATCTGCAGAGCGGCGTCGGCACGGGGCAGGCCGAATTCGTTTACAGCGGATTCGGGTATTCGAGCGACCCCGATGTGCAGGTGCCCATGGAGTTGCCTGATACCTATTCTTCGCTGATTGCCGGTTATCCGGCCATGTTTGTCACCATAACGCCGGAGAACAGGGAGGTCGTTCTCGAAGCTCCGCGCGAAATATACCTCGGAATCGAAAATATCGTCGATTTTCCCATGTACGGTGCGGCGGGTGCCGACGGCAAGGTGAATTTCGTGTGTCCTTTCGGTCTAATCTGTTTTCCCGTGACGGGAGACAACATCTCCGTCAAGACGATTTATATCGATACTACCACACCGCAGAAGGAGATAACCGGCCGCTTCCAGGTGGATGAGAATACCTATGAGACCACCTTTCTCAACTCCTCGCACGGCAGCGAATTTCAGATAGTCTGGACGGGAACCGTCCAGCTTACCGATGTGCCCTCGGTATTTTATGCCGTATTGCCTGCCGGCGAGTACGGCGCGGGTACGGAGTTCCGGTTCACTCGGGCGGACGGCAGCGTGATTACCAAACGTACCAGGCAGCCGTTTACCGTCACGCGGGCGC
>OLRF01003854.1_pt1 | contig 11234 bp, 10 predicted proteins | sample 1672061 | NCBI WGS metagenome assembly OLRF01 (sample SAMEA3136641, study PRJEB25190) | human gut metagenome | reverse complement strand
TTTATTTAAAGAAATCAGGGAATTAGTTGAAGAAAAATAGCCCGATTAAAAAAAATCACGGGCTATTTCACGGGAGTTTGGGAAATATAGTCCAGTATAAGGCCGCTCAGGGGAGAATGCTTTTTGGCGTTCTGAGACCGAAATTAGGACCGGCAAAAATTCCCCGGATTAGGCTCTTTTTGCACAAAAAATGCTCTGGCTTTACTGGGTGATCACAAATTAAAAAAGTCAATGTTTTTCGAATTTTTTCTTTGTAAATTAAATAAATAACGACAACACAGCCCCAAAGCTTTGGTATAGAATTCAACATTTTCACAGTTTCAAAACATACTAAAAAATGGAAGACTTACCTAAACAGGCTGTCAAAGAACAGCAGAAGGATGAGACCGCTCTCGTCCTTGGCACCCTGCTCAAGGAAGGCGATACGCTGACCAAAAGTCATCTTGCCGATGTTATCTATGAACAGTTTGGGCTCCCTAAACGTTTCTGCAAGGAAATCGTGGATCTTTTCTTCGATGAGGCTCTTGAATGCCTCGTTCGCGGCGAAGAACTGAAGCTTTCCAACTTCGGTGTTTTTTCCATCAAGCAGAAAAGCGAGCGTCCGGGACGTAATCCTAAGTCCGGCGAATCCGCCATTATTAAGGCCCGCCAGGTAGTTTCCTTCCACCCGAGCGGTCAGCTTCGTAAAGAAGTTGTCGAAGGCCGTAAGCATGCCGCTATTGCTCTTCAGGCCAGCGGCGCGAGATAAGATCTGAGCTTGCTCATTCGCGGAAACTCTTTCCGTGTGAAAAAGACCACAAATTCCATTCAGGATTGTGGTCTTTTTCTCATATTTGGCGGCCTGCCGCTGTGGATCCGATCGTTTTTCGGTCAAACTTCAGATACCCGAAGCTGCCGAGGCAAAAGTCTTGAAAGTTGTGGTCTTTTCTACATATTTTTAGCCGATTATCCATACTTCAATAAGTCATTTCCGCCGTCTTTTCTGCCGCACCCGCCAGCCAATTCTGGCAAGCCAACTGCTCTATCCAATTGGTCGGAACGCCTTTTTCTCCCCCGATTCCGTAGGTTAACCCGGCTATTCCGCCGGCCACAGAAGCCGTCGTGTCGGAATCATCTCCGAGATCAACGGCTTTCAAAACGGCATCTCGATAATTTGTGGTCTTTTCTACACACCAAAGGGCGGCCCACAAAGTATCCAGCACGAAGCGGCCGGATTTAATTTCACTTTCGGGGCGCTCACTTAAGTCTCCAAAAGACGGCAGCTGAATTAGCTCTCTTTCCTCTTCGGACAACGATTTCTTGGCAGTTTCGTAACCAGTTTTCAGATCCGAGCCTTGAACAATCGCGTTGACCAATACATCAAAAAAGCGGCAGGCAGCAAGGTTTATCGGATGCCTGTGCGTCATACCTACGGCGTCGTCGAAATTAAAGGTTCTACGGTATTCTTCTTTCAAAAGACAAAACGGCATAATTCTCATCAGAGCACCGTTGCCGTTGGACATAATGTCCTTTGAACCGCAGTCAATTGCCTTTTTCCCATAGCAATAATTCTTAATCGAGTGAACCGTACTCTTTCCTGCTCCGAAGCAGCGTCCGGTACAAGAAAATTTGCCCATCAGAAACCATTCCATAAAGTTCTGCATGACGGCATCAAAATCCACTTTTTTGAGAATCCCGAAGCTGTCGAGTTCTGCAAGCGTCAGCGCCGTGTCATCCGACCACATTCTTTTTCGATCCGGTTCAGGCGTGTAATCCCATCCCACACATTTGAAAGAGCCTCTCGGTTTCTTCTCATGAGGTACACCTAATGCATCTCCGACTGCTAATCCAAACAGAGCATTTCTCATGTATTCAGCCATATTCGATCCGCCTCTTTAATTTAATCTGTGGTCTTTTTCACATATTTTCGATCATTTCCACAAATATCTCAGTCTTTTACACGTTAATCCTAGAAATAGCCTATCCTGTAACGCGTAATCGTTTGTCGCAGTTGAGACAATTTCCATTTTTGGTACGAATTATTGTTATGACCGATACTGAGAATAAAACGCCTGCAAAGAAAAAAGGCGGCGCACGACCCGGTGCCGGACGCAAGCCCCTTATCGGTGCAAAAACAACGACTGTCATTCTGACCGAAGATCTTTTGATTCAATTAAAGAGGTTAGGCGGATCTTCCTGGATTCGTTCCCAAATTGCAGCCACGACAAAACCGTCTCCGACAAAAATTGCAGATGATGTTTTCAATTCGCTCCCCATCCCTGCAGAAGAGATCTCTGTGGAAAAGGCCCCCGATAATTCAATGGATCGAGCCGGAATTCATGAGGGAACCGTTCTTTTTCTCAGAAAGAAAGCAAAAGCCCAGGTCGGCAATATCGTTCTTCTTGAATACGCAGGGAAAAAAACACTTCGAAGATTTACTGCTTCCGAGAGAGGTTTTCGACTGGTTCCAGAAAGCTCGGATTCCGGTTTGACGGATTTTATTCTCCCGAGAGGGGCGGAGCTGGCTCATTCCGGCATAGTCGTCTATGTGTTAAGCGAGCCAAAATAGCACCTCGCGCTTTTCTATGAGAAAAAGACCACAACTTTCACAGTCTTGAAAATCACAAAGGCTCGACAAAATGCCGAGCCTTCGCTTGAATTAACGTCGAATCAGATTAGTTGGGAACCTTTCCGATCACACCGTCAACATAGTAATTCATCGTCTGAAGCTGGTCATCCTTCAGAACTTCGCCTGCCTTAGCAGCTTCTTTGCCGTCGTTGGTCTTGATCGGACCCGTAAACGGATGGAATTCACCGCTCTCGATCTTGGCCTTCACTTCTTCCATCTTCTTCACGATATCGGCAGGAATCTTATCGGTGCGAACTCCTTCAAGAGACATTGCGCCGTCTTTGTAGTGCATCCAAACCGGTGTCGGATCCCACTTGTCGTCGATCATCTGCTGGATCTTCTTGGCGTAGTACGGTCCCCAATTCAGCACAAGAGCAGCAATCTGGGCATTCGGAGCAACAGACTTCATGTCGCTGTTGTACGGAATAACCATTTTTCCTGCAGCTTCAGCAGCACTCGCTACAGCACTGGTATTGGTGTGCTGAGTGAGAATGTCCGCCCCTTGACCCAACAGAGTCTTGGCAGAGTCGGTGTCTTTGGGAGGATCGTACCAAGCGTTGGTCCAAATCACCTTTACCTGAATATTCGGATTAACGGATTTGGCACCCAATGTAAAGGCGTTGATACCCTGCAGAACTTCAGGAATCGGGAACGGAGCGACATAACCGATGATGTTGCTCTTAGTTGCACCGCCGGCAAGCATACCGGCCAGATAGCGGCCTTCGTAGAAGCGAATATTGTAATTCGTCATGTTGGGCGCAGTCTTGTAACCGGTGGCATGCTCGAATTTCACATCCGGGTATTCTTTAGCAAGCTTCTGCATGTAGTTCATGTAGCCGAAGCTGGTTCCGAAAATCAGCTTGTTGCCGTCGGCAACCATCTGACGAATAACTCGTTCTGCGTCAGCAGTTTCAGGAACATTCTCCACGAATGTCGTCGTGACTTTATCTTTACCTACCTTATCAATAGCGTAGATACGGCCGATGTCATGTTGTTTTGTATAGCCAACGTCCGCAATCGGAGCCACATACACAAAACCGACTTTCAGGGGTTCAGCTGCCTTGGACTGAGCGGCAGGAGCTGCCGGTGTTGCCGGTTTAGCCGGGGCAGCTTCTTTTTTGTCTCCGCAGGCGCTCAAAGCAAAAGCGGAAGCAACAGCAGCCGCAGCTGCAACCAGTTTTAAAGACATCTTCACTGTCTTTCTCCTTTAAAGAAAGGTAAACAAAAATCATCAATGCGGGTTAAACGGCTTTCCGAGAGAAGCCGGCATGTTCAGACGAATCCAAGTCGGATTTCTCGAAATCAGCGCCAAAACGATAATCGTCGCCGCATAAGGCGCCATGGAAATAAACTGAGTCGGAACGGAAATTCCGATACTCTGAAGATTCATCTGCAGCATGGTCATGCCGCCGAACAAGTACGCGCCTAAGAACACTCTGAACGGACGCCAAGTACCGAAGGTCACCAGCGCCAGCGCAATCCAGCCTCTGCCGGCAATCATGCCTTCCACCCATAAGGGTGTATAGATGAGCGACAAATAAGCGCCGGAAAGCCCGATACAGGCTCCGCTGAAAGCCAGCGTCGCGCATCGAATCATCGGAACCGAGTATCCCAAAGCGTTTGCTGAAAACGGCGATTCTCCGACGGCCCTCACGACCAGCCCGGGCCTGGTTCTGAACAAGAAATACCAAACAGCCGGAATCATGAGCAAGGACAAATAAACGATCCAATGCTGGCTGAAAAAAGCTTGTCCGAGGAAAGGGATCTGGTCTAAGAACGGAATGCCGTCAGCCGCTCTTTCAGGGAGCACGGCGCCTTGATAAGGAATGCCGATGTAGGCGGATAAGCCACCGCCGAAAATCGCTACACCCAAGCCGGATGCCTGCTGATTGGCCCTTAAGCCCACAGCGAAAATGGCAAAGAACAGTGCAAACAAAATACCCACTGCAACGGCAGCAATAAATCCGACCGCAAAACTTCCGGTCTCAACCGTTGCCATGTAGCCTGCGATGGCCGCCATCAGCATGATGCCTTCGACGCCTAAGTTCAGGACGCCGGAGCGTTCGGCAACCAAAATTCCCAGCGCTGCAAGCAGCAGCGGTGTGCTTGCATTCATCGTCGTGGCAATTAAAGAAGCTGCAACACTCATGCGGCCCCCTTCGCGGAATTAAATCCGACCCACTTTAATTTGCAGAAAATCAGAGAATCACAAGCCATGATGCTGAAGAGCAAGAGACCTTGGAACACACCCGTCAAAGCAGCCGGCGTTCCGAGTCTGGACTGGGCTAGTTCACCGCCGAGGTAAAAGAGCGCCATGATGAAAGCTGCAGGAATGGTTCCGAGTGGTTTTAAGCGCCCCACAAAAGCCACAATAATCGCGGCAAAGCCGTATCCCGGGGAGATCTTGGGCGTGAGCTGTCCGATCGGACCGCAGATTTCGATCACACCGGCCAATCCGGCTAAAGCACCGGAAAGAAGCAACACAAAATAAATAATGGCTCGATTGGAGAAGCCCGCGTAAGCAGCTGCCTTAGGCGCCATGCCGGAAACGCGCACCTGGAAACCGATAAACATCTTCGACATGATGAGCCAGATGCCGAACAAGGCAAAGCAAACGAGAGCCCCACCCCAGTGCATTCGGGTACCCGGAATCATGATCGGGAGCGTGGCTGCCATCTCAAACATCGGACTTTGCGGGAATCCCAAGCCCTGAGGATCTCGCAGCGGGGACTGAACCGCCCAGGAAAGGAAAAGCTCGGCAATATAGACGAGCATCAGAGAAACTAAGATTTCATTGGCATTGCATTTGTCTTTGAGCCAGGCCACGATGCCGGCGTATAACGCACCGCCGACCATCGCAGCCAGGATGACCCAAATCATGTAGAGCTGAGAGGCTTCGGGGCTAGCCTGCAATGCAACCACGCCGCCGGCAAGCGCGCCGACAATTAATTGGCCTTCCGCACCGATGTTCCACACGTTTGCTCGGTAGCAAACCAATAGGCCCAATGCACAGAGAATGAGCGGCGTCATTTTTACGCCCAACTCTCCCCAGCCCCGCAGTGTGAGCAAAGGCTCGACAATAAACACGTACATGGAATGCATCGGATCTTTGCCCATCCCGGCAAAAATCAAGCATCCGATCAAAAGCGTCAAGAGAACCGCTATAAACGGAGACGCCGCAGAAAGAAAGCGGCTCGGACGCTGGCGGTTATAGAGTGCTAAAGGAAAATTCATCACGACTCCTTAGCATCAGGCCAAAGACCGGACATCCATCGTCCTATCTCTTCAACGCTGACATCTTTTGTTTTGACTTGAGGAGAAATTTTGCCTTCGCTCATCACAACCAACTCATCACAAATTTCAAACAGTTCGTCGAGTTCTTCACTGACCACTAAAATCGCGCTCCCGCCGCTCCTCTGACGGATTAAGGCATTGCGGATAAGCGTTGCGGCGCCCGCGTCCACACCCCAAGTCGGCTGATTCAAAACCATCACCTTCGGGTTATGAAGCAGCTCTCGACCCACAATAAATTTCTGCAGATTTCCGCCGGAAAGGCTTTCAGCCGGAGCTTTGGGACCGCCGCAGCGGACATGGAATTTTTCAATAATCGAACGCGTAAAGCGCGCGATCATCTTGTTGCGCATAAAACCTTTGGCTAAGAACAAATTACTGGTCAGCAGCGTGTTGCTTTCCAAGGACATTTCCGGAACAGTCGCTTCACCCAAGCGCTGTTCGGGCACATAGCGCAGACCTAAAGCGCGTCTGTGTTTAACGCGAAGGTCTCCGGCAAAAGAGCCGACGATAGAAATACAGTTTTTGGGCAGCAGTACTTCGCCGCTGATTGCCTTCATAAGCTCTGCCTGGCCGTTTCCGGAGATACCGGCCACGCCGACGATTCGGCCGCAGGGAACGTTAATCTTGCCGTAGAGCGGGTAGCGGCTCTTAAAGCCAACCTCTTCACCTTGGAAACAGACTTCCAAACCGGGATGCGGTTTGATTCCCGGTCGAGACATGATTTCAGGAAGGTCGCTGCCGATCATAAGCTTGGCGAGCTCCTGCTCGGTCATTTCCTGAGGATTGATGTTGGCTGCCACCTCACCGCTGCGAATCACCGTACAGTGTTTGGAAAGTTCACGAATTTCATTGAGCTTATGCGTAATGAAGATGATGGAAACGCCTTCGGAAGACAGCTGGCGCAGGGTTTTAAAGAGGGCCTGTAGCGCGAGAGGAGAAAGAACCGAGGTCGGTTCATCAAGAATCAAAAGCTTCGGATTGGTTAATAGCGCGCGGAGAATTTCCACTCTTTGCCGCTCGCCCATGGAGAGATCATTAACAATCGCGTTCGGATCAACTTCGATGCCGTAATGGCGGCTTTTTTCAATAATCTCTTTTTCTAATTCTTTAGGATCTGTGCCTTCAGGCATTCCCAAAAGAATATTTTCTTTAGCAGTCAGTGTCTCAAACAAGACAAAGTGCTGAAACACCATCGCGATTCCGAGTTCGCGCGCGTCCGCAGGAGACGAGATATTAACTTTTCGTCCGTCAAAATAAATCTCGCCCTCATCGGGCGTGACAGATCCGAAGATAATCTTCATCAGGGTACTTTTGCCTGCTCCGTTTTCTCCGAGCACGGACAGAATTTCACCCGGCATCACCTCAAGCGATATTGCGTCATTCGCAACAGTGGACCCGTATCGCTTGGTGACGTTCACCAATTTAAGTCTTGGAATCATTTGGAAGCCTTGATCGAAGGCCGTATTTTACCAAACGGCCGCACTTCATTCGGCCGTCAGCGCTGGCTTTGCAACAAAAATTTAAGGGAGGCTCTGGGGCCTCCCTCTGCGATTTCAACCCATTAGTTGATAAACGTTGCTGCAAACAATCCGATCACGACGACTGAGACAATCGTCAGAACCGCACCGGCAGAAACCATCTGCATGATCTTGATGCGTCCGGTACTGAACACAATTGCATTCGGCGGTGTTCCGACCGGCATCATGAATGCACAGGATGCAGACAGAGCCGTCACCATCAGCAGCTGCTGTGCCGGCACGCCCATCGGCACAGCAGCAGAAGCCAAGAGCGGCATAAGCGTTGCGGCAAGCGCCGTGTTGGACGTGAAGTTACTGGCCAACATTACGAGCAAGCTCACACCGATAAGAACCGCCCAGCGCGGAAGTCCGGCCAAAATACCGGCATTAGCGCTGATAATCTGGCCGCATTCCGTAATCTGCAGGCCGGCAGCCATGGAAAGACCGCCGCCAAACAAGAGCAGAACGCCCCAGGGCAGCTCTTTCATATCCGACCAATCCAAAACCATATGGTCTCTGTTCACAGGGATGCAGAAGAGGAAAATGGCGCTGATCATCGCAATTGCGGCGTCAGAGAGCGAAGCAAACGGCCTTGTGCCGCCGAAATCCAGACCTCTTAACACACCGCCGAAGGACCACAAAAGGATCGCAGAGCAGAAGACGATCAGAACGATCATTTCGCCTTTGCCGATCGGCCCTAATTTATTCAATTCGGACTGGACCCATTGAGCGCCGCCTTCGATTTCCTTCATGGTCTTACGGAAAAGCACCTTGGTCAGAAGCAGCCAGCAGAGCGGCAGAAGGATGAGCGTCAGCGGCATGCCGTACTTCATCCAATGAGCGAGCGAAATCGGATCGTTGTAGTTCTGTTCCATGAAACGCGCAAAGATGCCGTTAGGAGGCGAACCGATGATGGTGGCCATACCGCCGATAGAGGCACCATAGGCAACGGCAAGCAGCATGGCGACGCTGAAGTTTTCTTCTTCCTGATCGATCGGACCGCCGGCTTTTTTAGCTCGCACTAAGGAAAGAACGGCCATCGCAATCGGAACCATCATGGCCGCGGTTGCCGTGTTGGATACCCACATGGAAAGCACACCGCTCGCCAAGAGGAAACCGCCCACAATCGCAGGCGCCTTGGTACCTACGAGTTTTAATGTGGTTAAAGCAATGCGCTTATCCAGACGCCAGCGCTGAACGGCAATCGCCAGAATAAAACCGCCCATGAACAGGAAAATCGTACCTGATGCGTACGGCGCCATTGCCTGCGCAGGTTTAGCGATCCCTAATAGGGGAAAGAGCGGAATGGGAAGAAGCGAAGTCACCGGAATCGGAACCGGTTCAAAAAGCCACCAAAGGACCATCCAAACCACGACGGCCAAACAAGCTTTGGCGTGAGGATTAAAAGGAAGGACTTGGTTATGGATATCCGTATAAGTGTTCGGAAGTATCCAATAAATAATAAGGGCAATAATTGGTGCCCCTAAAAGAAAAAAGCGTTTCACGCCGGGCGGAAACGAACCGATTTCTGCTGCTGCCATAAGTTTCTCACTTGGTTAGGCTGATAATTTGTCGTAAGTGTATACCGCATCTATATAATACTTTCCAAAACGGACACAAAATCTTACAAGCTCTTATGGACAACACTACCCAAGAAGTTGAGGACTTTCTTCGTACACACAACATTCCGTTCAAAGCCTTGAATCACTTACCCATCACGACGTGTGAGGAAGGGTTAAAAATTGCAAAAGAGTTTGGTTCTACGTGCTGTAAGACGCTTTTAGTTAAGAATAAGAAACAATTTTTTCTCTTTGTGATACCGGGGGAAGAACGATTTAATGCCAAACAAGCGGCCGCATTTTTGAAAAGCAGTCATCTTTCTTTTGCCTCTCCCGAGGATTTGTCCCGACTCATGCACACCTTCCCAGGCGCCGTTTCTTTACTTGGTCTGATCTTTGATCAAAACAAAGAAATTTCGCTCTACATCGACAGCAGAATCTTGAACGCGGAACATATTGACTGCCACCCATGCACCAATGACCGAAGCCTCATCCTCTCGGTGAAAGATGTGCTGGAAAAGTTCCTGCCTTCTTTAGGCGTGTCTTATTTCGAATTCCAGTCGGGCTCTTTGAACTGCGAAAGTAAGTAAACACTGCGTCGTGTTCCTTTGATCGGCGGCAACTCTCTTCTCTGAAGCAGGAAATCCTCCCTCGTATCCTTGGTCTTGAGGATTTTTTCTTCTGACATACCGTGAAGGTTAAATCCGAAATTGTCTTCTTCAAACTTTTCTTTGAGCATTTGAGCGAAATTCGCTCCGGCTACTGCTTTGTCAAAGAACTTAGAGGCGGACTGATTTAAGAAACGAACAAAGCCGTTTTCATCCACAATGGCCATCGGAGACGGCAGAAGGGTAATCAGCGCCTGCAGGAATTCATATTGTTCTTTAAGAAGCTCGACTTCTTTTTGGACATCAGATTCGCTCAGTTCACTAAGCGCGCCTTCAGATTTCTGGTGAGATTTCAATTTCGCCAACAAGCGACAGAAAGCTTTCTGAAGCTCAACGAGTTCTTCGGGATGATGGACTTTTTCCGCTTCAGTCGGAACGGCCTTGCCTTCTCTCACCTGCTCAATGAGTTTATTAACAGACTCGGTCAAGGGACGAACAGAGTAGGAAGCCAAAATAAACGTTACTAGCAAAAGGAAGAAGAAGATCAGGCTGTTTGTCGCCGCCATCGAGATGATTGCTGATTCTCTATCCTCTTCCTTCTTAAAAACACCGACGTACCAGCCAAGCCCCGGTATCTCTCTGATCGCACCGACTAAATCAGACGCATCGTTCCTGGATAAAACCTGAGCGTTTTCTTTATTTGCGACGAGTTCTTTTAAAACCTTGGAAGGAATCAAGGGTTCCGGAGAATTAACATGATCGGTCGCGTAGATAGGCGCACCCTTCTTGTCCAAGATATATACAGCGCTGTCCTGAATATCTAAGCCTGACACCACATCTTCGTACAGACTCTTTAAATCAAGAGCAGAGACTGCATAACCGATGATCTTTCCGGACTTGTTTATTGCCGGCGCACAAATATTCACAATGGGAACGTTTGCCTCACCGGTCGCCATAATGACGTCAGATATATAAACCGAGTCCCGATTGCGGATGTGACTCCAATGATCCCTATTTGTGTGAGACACGCCCTCATTACTTTCATTCCGTGCATTCTTAGGAGGCTCAAAAACGATGACGTCTCCATTCACATCACCGTAGTGGATGTTTAAGAAATACGGAACTTCCGTCAAAATGCTTTTTAGGATGGCTCGTAAGGCTGATTTGTCCTCTGTCCCATAGACTTGCAATGTGCTTGCAGACATCACAACGAGGGTTTTCGCGGAATCAACTCTATTTTTAATATTGTTGGACAGTGCTAACGCATCTTCCACCAGGAGGAGATCATCTTTGCGGATCTCCTGCTCAATCATCCGGTACTGAGAGTAGCTCAACACCAGCAGCGGCAAGGTAATTGTAAGAGCCAACAAATAGAAGATGTAGTTTCTGAGACGCACAGGCCGCATTTATGTTCCTCGTCTTTTTCTGTTGGGTCGTCTTACCGGGGTGAGTCCTAATTATTCTAGCGAATTTTCGCTTTTTCCATCTTATGTATTTTCTTGAAAAATCGCCACCGCCTAGAGGCCGAAACTACCCAATCATTTTGGAGGAAAAGACAGCCAGCGATCCTCTGTAATTGAGAGACTGATTTCATTTAAGGAAGCTCTGTAAAATGCTTGATTCTTCCCAATGGCCTTTAGAGACTTAA
>OLRF01003842.1_pt1 | contig 11264 bp, 8 predicted proteins | sample 1672061 | NCBI WGS metagenome assembly OLRF01 (sample SAMEA3136641, study PRJEB25190) | human gut metagenome | reverse complement strand
GAAGTAGTTAAATGGCTCTTCACCTGTATATCCAGGGTTTTCTGCCCTGCGTTTTAAGCCTACCTTTACAGCGGAAGCTGCTCTGTGATGTCCGTCAGCAATGTAAACAGAATCAATTCCTTCAAATGCCTTTCTAACATTTTCAACAAGTGTTATATCTGTCATTTTCCAGACCTGATGGCGTATTCCGTCAGGAGATATAAAATCATATAATGCTTTATTCTCCTTAGTCTTTTTAACAGCATCATTTATTACACTGTCAGCTCTGTAAGCCAGGAAAATAGGTCCTGTCTGGGCACTTAATGTATCAACATGTGTTATTCTGTCAACTTCTTTATCAGCTCTTGTATTTTCATGTTTCTTTATTACATTATTAAGATAATCATCAATAGATGCACATGCAACTATACCGGTCTGTGTTCTTTTGTCCATTGTAAGTGCATATATATAATATGTCTTATCTGTATCTGTTATAAATCTTTTATCAGCCAGAGCTTCTTCAAATAATTCTTTTGCTTTTGCATAAACTTCAGGAGCATATGTATCTGTAGAATCATCGAACTGTGTCTCTGCTCTGTCGATTTTAAGGAAAGACAACGGCTCTCTTTTAACCTCACAAACAGCTTCCTGTCTGTTGTATACATCATAAGGAAGTGCTGCTACTCTTGCCGCATCTTTTTCATTAGGTCTTACACATTCAAACGGTTTAATTAATGCCATTACTTTTCTCCTTTTCCTGCTTATAATTATTTTTCTTTAAAAATCAGGCATTAAGTTTATCAGTCAATACCTTCAATTCATTAGATATAGATATGATTTCATTTATTGTTGCATTGTTTTGCTCGCTTACTGCAAATGTATCACTTGCATGGGCTGCAACTTCTTCTGTGATAGCCGAAACAGTTGAAACGCTGTCAACAATCTTCTTATTAGCTTCACTGAGTCCATTTACAATATTTGTAAGTGATTCGGCATTAATAAGAATTTTTCCTGTATTATTTTCAATTATTGAAAAGCTTGCTGCTGTTTCTTTTGTAGCAGCATCCTCTTCCTTTATCATCTCAACCATCTGACCCGTAACATCTACAACATTCTTAATTACATCTGAAATATTTGTAATCATGTCTGTAATTTTTACAGTTGCATTCTGTGTCTCATCTGCCATTTTTGAAATTTCGGAAGCAACAACTGCAAAGCCTCTTCCTGCTTCCCCGGCACGAGCTGCCTCGATACATGCATTAAGTGCCAGAAGGCTTGTCTGTGATGTAATCTCAGTAATAATATCAACAATTGAATTCATCTTTGCCATATCGTCATTAAGAAGCGAAAGCTGCTTGGTTACAGCATTGCCCGATTCAACGGACTCATTAACTTTATTAACAAGCATTGCCACATTCTTATTGCCTGCATCTACTGCTTTTTTAGTATCATTGATGCTATTTGTGATTTCTTGTGAACCATTCTTTACATCATCAACTTTATTCTGGATATTTTCAGTCATTTCAAGCTGTTTCTGTACAGCATCCGCTGTATCTGTTGAACCTGTATTTACTTCTGCCATAGCTTCCCTTGTCGCATTAATAGATTCACCAAGTGATAAAATTTTGCTGTTTACATTTTCAATATCAGCAGCCATTTTACCTGAAATTTCCATTGTATTATTAAGTATTCTTTCTGTTTCGCGGCTCTGTTTCTCAATCTGTTTTAATTTTACTACGCTATTAATTTCAAGTGTTTTTGATGTATACATACAGTAAAGTGAAATCAATACAATAACAAGCACCTGTATCTCAATTGATGCAGTATCGCTCATTGTATATGTTCCGTTTGCAAGAAATAATACAACCTGTGCAATGTTAATAATTATAACACCTGTATTAATAGGAATTGAATATTTATAATCATTATATACTGTGATTGCTATAAGCATTGGAATTACATATGTAAATACAAGTTTATTATTTGTGGTAAACATTATGAAAATATAAAATATTGCAAAGCCATATCCTATAAAATGCTTTATATGCGTTGAATTCTTATCTTTTTTATATACAATCCACTCCGCTACTGGTGAAGCAATTCCTATTACAATAGTAAGCAATACATATAATAATGTCCTGCTTCCTTTTGCAAATTCAGCTAAATATGCAATACCTATAGCAACTGAAACTATAGTATGGCATACTATTCCGACTTTGTTACATCTGGCCATCTCCGACTGTGACTCAATCTTATCTACAATCTTATCCATACCTTTCTTCGCAGCTTCCTGTATCTGTTCATGCTTCTCATTAATTTTTTGAGATTTATCCTGTATTTTTTGCTCTATTGCTCCCATATATAACTCCTCCTTGTTATTTATAAGAAAATACATAAATATATTTTACAACAAAATACTTTATAAATAAAGAAAAACGGATGAAAGAAATATTTTAATTTTCAAACATCCGTTTTTTAATTACAATAAACAATTGCAAAATATTACTTTATAACTCTTACCTTAATAACACCTTCAATAGATGCAAGTTTGTCAACTACTGTCTCAGATGCAGACTCACTTATATCAAGCATTGAATATGCATAGTCACCTCTTGACTTATTAGCCATCTCTTCAATGTTAATACCTTCATCTCCCATAACAGATGTAATCTTGCTGATTATAGCCGGTACATTCTTATGGCATACAGCTACTCTGCCGGCTGATGTGCATACACCCATGTCACATGCAGGATAGTTTACTGAATTAACTATATTACCATTCTCAATGTAGTTACGAAGCTCTTTTACAGCCATAATTGCACAATTATCTTCTGCTTCTGCTGTTGAAGCACCAAGATGAGGAAGAACAATTGCTCCTTCCATCTTAGCTGTTGTTGGGTTAGGGAAATCTGAAACATAAGTCTTAACTCTTCCAGACTTAAGTGCCTCACCGATAGCAGCTTCATCAACAAGTACATCTCTTGCACAGTTGATAATTACTGTTCCATCCTGCATAAGGTCAAATGCTTCCTTATTAATCATTCCCTTAGTGCTGTCAAGTGCAGGAACATGAACTGTAATATAGTTACATTCCTTATAGATATCCTTAACATCAGATATGTACTTAACTTCACTTGAAAGATTCCATGCAGCCTTAACTGAAACATATGGGTCATATCCGTATACTTCCATTCCAAGTGCTATAGCTGCATTGGCAACTAACTGTCCAATTGCTCCAAGACCGATAACACCAAGCTTCTTGCCCTTGATTTCCTGTCCTGCAAATGCTTTCTTAGCCTTCTCAGTTGCCTTGGCAATATCAGGGTCTTCTGCATTATCTGCAACCCACTTGTTACCACCGATTAAATCTCTTGATGCTAAAAGCATAGCTGCAATAACCTGTTCCTTAACTGCGTTAGCATTAGCTCCTGGTGTGTTGAATACAACAATACCTTCCTCTGCACATTTGTCAAGAGGAATATTATTAACGCCAGCTCCTGCTCTTGCAATTGCAAGAAGATTATCACTAAGCTCCATATCATGCATCTTGGCACTTCTTACAAGTACAGCCTGCGCATCTTCAAATGAGCTTTCTGTATTATACTCATCAGAAAAAAGCTTCAAACCACATGCCGCTATATTATTAAGACAATTAACATTAATCATTTTGCATTCTCCTTCTCGAACTTCTTCATGAATTCAACAAGCTTCTCTACACCTTCGATTGGCATAGCATTGTAGATAGATGCTCTCATACCGCCAACTGTTCTGTGTCCCTTAAGGTTAACAAATCCTGCAGCTGCAGCTTCCTTAATGAACTTAGCTTCCATAGCATCCTTAGCTTCTTTATCTTCAATGTTGCATACAAAAGGTACATTCATAAGTGAACGGTCTTCCTTAACAACTGTTCCCATGAATAACTTGCTCTCATCAAGGAAATCATAAAGAATCTTAGCCTTCTTCTCATTGTGTTCCTTCATTGCTGAAAGTCCACCCATCTTCTTAATCCACTTGAACACCTTGCCACAGATATAGATATTGTAGCATGGTGGTGTATTCCACTTAAGCATTGTAGGAGTTCCTGGAAGAACGTCATCTGTTATAAGGTCTTCTCTGATAATAGCAATTACAACGCCTGCTGGTCCGATGTTCTTCTGGACACCGCCGTATACAACGCCGTACTTAGTTACATCCATAGGTTCTGATAAGAAGCATGATGAAACATCTGATACAAGAATATGACCCTTAGTGTTAGGTAATGTCTTATACTTTGTTCCGTAAATTGTGTTGTTCTCACAGATATATACATAGTCAAGATCCTCTGGAATATCAAGATCTGAGCAGTCTGGAATATATGAAAATGTCTTGTCTGCTGATGAAGCAAGCTCAACAGCCTCTCCATATATCTTAGCTTCTGCAAATGCTTTCTTAGCCCACTGTCCTGTAAGGATATAACCTGCTTTCTTATTCTTCATAAGGTTCATAGGCACTTCAGCGAAGAACTGCGATGCACCACCCTGTAAAAATAACACCTTATAGTTATCTGGGATGTTAAGAAGGTCTCTTAAATCCTTCTCTGCCTCTTTGATGATGTTGTCATAAACCTTGGATCTGTGGCTCATTTCCATTACCGACTGACCGCTTCCCTGGTAATCTAACATTTCATCTGCTGCTTCTTTGAGTACTTCCTCTGGTAAAACAGCTGGACCAGCGCTAAAGTTATAAACTCTACTCACCTTTTCTTCCTCCTAAAATATAAAATATTAAGAACTATTTTAGTCCTTTATCACATTAAAGTCAATATATGAATTATTTCTTGTTATTCAGGTCTTCTCTGTCGAATGCCTCTGAGATTGCAGCCCCCGGTGAAACCATAGGGAATACCTTGTCTTCTCTGTCAATATGACAGTCAATAACACATGGAATATTGAGTTCGATTGCTTCTTTAAATGCTTTCTCAAACTCCTCTATTGTATCAACACTGTAAGCCTTGGCTCCCATTCCTTCTGAAACCTTAACAAAATCTACCTGATCATCAAGAACTGTAGCTGAATATCTCTTGCCATAGAAAAGATCCTGCCACTGTCTAACCATACCAAGTACATGGTTATTAAATATAACTTCAATAATAGGAATGTTATATCTGGTTGCTGTTGCAACTTCATTCATATTCATACGGAAGCAGCCATCACCTGCAATATTAACAACTGTCTTATCCTTACGTCCAACCTTGGCACCTATACATGCACCAAGACCATATCCCATAGTTCCAAGTCCGCCTGATGTAAGAAGTGTTCTTGGCTCTTTGAACTTATAATGCTGTGCAGCCCACATCTGATGCTGTCCAACATCTGTTGTGATAATTGCATCACCATTTGTAATCTCGTATATCTTCTCCATGATAAGAGGTCCGTTAAGAATATCTCTGTTATATCTCATAGGATAATCAAGCTTATAAGACTTGATGTGTTCCATCCAGTCTGAGTGATCCTGATTATCTAACTTATCATTGATTCTCTTAAGAATCTCTTTAGCATCTCCGAGTACATGCGCATCTGTCCTGACATTCTTGTTAATCTCAGCTGCATCAACATCAAACTGCAGAATCTTTGCATTCTTAGCGAATTTCTTAGCATTTCCAGTAACACGGTCTGAGAATCTTGCACCAACCACGATAAGAAGATCACACTCTGAAACTCCGTAGTTAGATGTCTTAGTACCATGCATACCAAGCATTCCTGTATATCTTTCATTAGATCCGTCAAATGCGCCCTTACCCATAAGTGAGTCACATACCGGTGCATCAACCTTCTCAACAAACTTCTTAAGTTCATCAGATGCCTCTGATATAACAGCTCCGCCACCAACGAATACATATGGCTTCTTAGCTTTCTTAATAAGTGTTACTGCCTTGTCAATATCTTCTTCCTTAATGCTTGCTGTAATTCTCTCTACAGGCTTTGGAACTCTTGGTGTGTACTCACACTCTGCTGCTGTTACATCCTTAGTAACATCAACTAATACAGGACCCGGTCTTCCTTCCTTGGCAATTCTGAAAGCATTTCTTAATGTCTTGGCAAGATCCTTTACATTCTTAACAATATAGCTGTGCTTTGTAATTGGCATTGTAACACCTGCTATATCAATCTCCTGAAAACTGTCTCTTCCAAGAAGAGGAACTGTTACATTACATGTAATTGCAACCATAGGAACTGAATCCATATATGCAGTTGCAATACCTGTTACAAGGTTAGTCGCTCCAGGACCTGATGTTGCAAAACATACACCAACCTTACCTGTTGCTCTTGCATATCCATCAGCAGCGTGCGATGCACCCTGCTCATGTGATGTAAGAATATGAGTTATCTCATCTGAATGCTTATAAAGAGCATCATATACATTAAGAATAGCTCCACCAGGGTATCCAAATATTGTATCAACGCCCTGTTCTTTCAAGCATTCAACAATTATCTCTGAACCATTTAACTTCATTTATCTTCTCCTGATTTCTCTTTAATGTCTTTTTATAATTATATTAAATATTACTCTTCTGCTGAACTTTTAAGAATAGCTCCTCTGTTTCCTGATGTAACGAGTGAAGCATATCTCTTTAAGTATCCTGTTGTTACCTTAGGTTCTCTTGGCTGCCACTTAGCCTTTCTTGCAGCAAGCTCTTCATCTGAAACCTTAAGTTCAAGTTTAAGTCCCGGAATATCAATGCTGATGATATCACCTTCTTCAACTAAAGCAATAGGTCCGCCAACAGCAGCCTCTGGTGATACATGACCAATAGAAGCTCCACGGCTTGCACCTGAGAATCGTCCATCTGTAATAAGAGCAACTGATGAGCCAAGTCCCATACCTGCAATAGCTGATGTAGGATTAAGCATTTCTCTCATACCAGGGCCGCCCTTAGGTCCTTCGTAACGGATAACAACAACATCACCTTCAACAATCTTACCACCCTTAATAGCAGCAATTGCATCTTCTTCTGAATCAAATACTCTTGCCGGACCTTCATGTACAAGCATCTCTGGAACAACTGCTGAACGCTTAACTACTGAGCCGTCTGGTGCAAGATTTCCTGAAAGAACTGCAAGACCACCTGTCTTACTGTATGCATTATCAACTGTTCTTATGACTTCAGGATTACGGTTGTATGCTGTTGCTATACACTCTCCGATTGTTTTTCCTGAAACTGTCATACAGTCTGTATTAAGAAGTCCGATATCTGCAAGCTCTTTCATAACTGCATATACACCGCCGGCTTCGTTAAGGTCTTCCATGTATGTTGGACCTGCTGGTGCAAGATGACAGAGATTAGGAGTCTTTTCACTTATTGGGTTAGCAAATTTGATATCGAAATCAAATCCTATCTCATGTGCAATAGCCGGAAGGTGAAGCATTGAATTAGTAGAACAACCAAGTGCCATATCTACTGTAAGGGCATTCATAATAGAATCCTTAGTAATGATATCTCTTGCTGTGATTCCCTTATTAACCATATCCATAACAGCCATGCCTGCGTGCTTTGCAAGCTTGATTCTCTCTGAATATACGGCTGGAATTGTACCATTGCCGCGAAGTCCCATACCAAGTGCCTCTGTAAGGCAGTTCATTGAATTGGCTGTGTACATGCCTGAACATGAACCGCATGTTGGGCATACCTTTTCCTCAAACTCAAGTACATCTTCCTCTGTCATTGTTCCTGCTGCATATGAACCAACAGCCTCAAACATTGAAGAAAGGCTTCTCTTCTTCCCCTTAACATGACCTGCAAGCATTGGTCCGCCTGATACGAATACAGTTGGAAGATTAAGTCTTGCTGCTGCCATTAAAAGTCCTGGAACATTCTTATCACAGTTAGGAACCATTACAAGTCCGTCAAACTGATGTGCAATTGCCATACACTCTGTTGAATCTGCAATTAAATCTCTTGTTACTAAAGAATATTTCATTCCGACATGTCCCATTGCAATACCATCACACACTGCAATAGCCGGGAATACTACAGGCACACCGCCTGCCTCTGCAACTCCTAATTTAACTGCATTGACAATCTTATCAATATTCATATGGCCTGGTACTATCTCATTATAAGAGCTTACAATACCAATCATAGGTTTCTTCATCTCTTCTGCTGTGAAGCCAAGTGCATTAAAAAGGCTTCGTGCAGGTGCCTGCTGCATACCACTTCTGGCGTTATCACTTATCATAGCTTATCTCCTTAAATATGTATTATTTAAAATGTATTAAACTCTCTCTGCGATTAAGTCGCCCATCTTGTCAGTTCCTACAAGTGTGCATCCTTCTGACATAATATCAGTTGTTCTGTAGCCTTCCTTTAAAACGGCTGCGACTGCTGCTTCAATAGCATCTGCTTCCTTGTCAAGATCAAGTGAGTATCTTAACATCATGGCTGCACTGAGAATTGTAGCAATTGGATTAGCAACATTCTTTCCTGCAATATCAGGTGCTGAACCATGGCTTGGCTCATAAAGACCTAACTTAGTCTTATTAAGGCTTGCACTTGATAACATTCCGATTGAACCTGTTATCATACTTGCCTCATCTGATAATATGTCTCCAAACATGTTCTCAGTAAGAATAACATCGAACTGTCCAGGATTCATAACAAGCTGCATAGCACAGTTATCTACAAGCATGTCTGAAACTTCAACTTCCGGATAATCCTTTGCAACCTCATGTACAATCTTTCTCCAGAGTCTTGAAGAATCAAGAACATTTGCCTTATCAACGCTTGTTACTTTCTTTCTTCTCTTCATTGCAATCTCAAATCCCTTAATTGCAATTCTTCTGATTTCTTCTTCGTTGTATGTAAGTGTATCAACGGCTGTCTCCAATCCGTCAATTTCCTTAGTATATCTATTACCAAAGTAAAGGCCGCCTGTAAGCTCTCTCATAATGACCATATCAAATCCATCACCGATTATTTCTTCCTTCAATGGACACGCTGCCTTAAGTTCATCATAAAGATATGCCGGACGTAAATTAGCAAAAAGTCCTAATTCCTTACGAATCTTTAAAAGTCCCGCTTCTGGTCTTAAATTAGGTGCAACATCATACCACTTGGAATTACCTACATTGCCTCCAACTGCTCCAAGAAGTACAGCATCAGATGCTTTAGCTGTTGCTACTGCTTCATCTGTAAGTGGAACGCCATACTCATCAATTGAGCATCCACCCATAAGAATCTTGGTATAATCGAACTTGTGACCGTATTTGTCAGCCACACTGTCAAGCACTTTCACAGCCTCTCTGACGATTTCTGGTCCTATTCCATCACCTGGAATTAAAGTTATTCTGCTTTCCATAAACCTTTACCCCTTTTTCATATGATAATTCAATTTAATATGATATAACATTTGCACAACATTTTCAATAAAAAAAGGATTCCTGACCAGACAAATGTGTCTGACCCGGAACCCTGCTTTAATTAATTACCTTTAATTATTCTGCTGATGTGCTGTCTGGTGGCTTCTCAACCTGAGCAATTGCCTTCTTCTGCATTGAGATACGGCAGTTCTTGTTGTTACCAAATTCTACGATTACAGTGTCATCCATGATGTCGATGATTACGCCATAGAATCCGCTTGTAGTCAATACGCTGTCTCCAGCCTGCATTCCTGCATGCATCTCGTCTGCTGCTTTCTGCTGCTTCTTCTGTGGACGGATTGTCATAAAGTAGATAATCGCTCCAAAAAGAATGACATATGCAATGATCATTGTAATAGATGAGCTTGCGCTCGCACTCTGTGCTAATAACATGTCCTTACCTCCGTTATTCTTCTATATAATATATTACCGGTATTCTTCTTCCGGTGTCAAAAAACCTTCTAATGTGGTTTTTTTGAACTCTTTGTAGCGGTGTTCATCAATTGCTCCACGTATTTCTTCCATTAAATGATTATAGAAATACAGGTTATGAAGAACACAAAGACGCATTCCAAGCATCTCTTTTGCCTTGAGCAGGTGTCTGATATAGGCTCTGCTGTATGTCCGACATGCCGGACACTGGCATCCTTCCTCGATTGGGCGGGGGTCTAATTCAAACTTCTTATTAAAAAGATTTAACTTTCCATGATGCGTATACACATGTCCGTGTCTTCCATTTCTGGAAGGATATACACAGTCAAAGAAGTCAATTCCTCTGTCAACTGCCTCAATAATATTTGCTGGGGTTCCTACACCCATAAGGTAAGTTGGTTTATTTTCCGGCAGATATGGAACAACTTCATCAAGGATATAGTACATCTCATCATGTGTCTCTCCTACTGCAAGTCCGCCAACTGCATAACCATCTAAATCAAGCTCACTGATTCTTTTAGCGTGCTCGATACGGATATCCGCAAAAACACCACCCTGATTAATACCAAATAACATCTGGTGTGGATTTACGGTATCTGGCAGGCTGTTTAATTCCTGCATCTTTTTTTTACAGCGTTCTAACCATCTTGTTGTTCTGTCAACAGAATTCTGAATGTAGGTTCTGTCTGCCCGACTTGAAGGACATTCATCAAATGCCATCGCAATCGTAGAACCAAGATTAGACTGAATCTGCATACTTTCTTCCGGTCCCATAAAAATATGATGTCCATCAATATGTGACTGGAAATATACGCCTTCTTCCTTTATCTTTCGAAGACCTGACAGAGAAAATACCTGAAATCCGCCAGAATCGGTAAGGATTGGTTTATCCCATCCCATAAATTTATGAAGCCCGCCAAACTGTTTGATCAGTTTATCACCTGTTCTTACATGAAGATGATAGGTATTAGACAGCTCCACCTGCGTTCCGATTGTACGAAGGTCATCCGTGCTTACAGCACCTTTGATTGCTCCTACTGTTCCTACATTCATAAAAACAGGAGTCTGTATCGTACCATGGACTGTCTCAAACTCTCCTCGTTTGGCCATGCCATCTTTCGTTAATAACTTATACATATACTCTCCTTAACTTTACACATAAATTTGATTTTATCATAAACAAAGCAAATGTACAACCTCTATCCTTATTTTTTCTCATTTTCGTAGAAGTTTTTTACGCTATCTAAGCGGCTCCCCATATTCTGAAGCAGCAGATCAAGAACAGTTACCGCTGCCATTGTCTCTACAACAACGACTGCTCTTGGCACAATAATCGGGTCATGTCTTCCGTGAATTACAATTTCTGTATCTTTGCCATCTCTATTTACTGTCTGCTGTGGCTGTGCAATCGATGGAGTTGGCTTAAATGCTGCACGAAATGTAATTACTGAACCATC
>OLRF01003840.1_pt1 | contig 11264 bp, 10 predicted proteins | sample 1672061 | NCBI WGS metagenome assembly OLRF01 (sample SAMEA3136641, study PRJEB25190) | human gut metagenome | reverse complement strand
AGGTGAACGCAGGACAATGGACCCGGATCATAGTCGAAGACACGGATCAACTGCGGCACAGCAGAACCAGAAAGCAGCTGCGTTCGCCTTTTTTGCCCGGTAAGAGGTGCTATACAGGTACTTCTCAGCGGGGAGAAAGGGCGCAGCTTGGTGCGCGCAGCGGGCAGAACGGCTCGCTGCGGGAAGCAGGCGGCGCTTTTTGTTTTGTGTGCTGTCCGATCCGCCGGAAACGGTAAGGAGGAACACAAATGGAACTGGAAGAAAAAAAGAACGCGGCCCCGGAAGCATCGCTCCCGATGCCCGAACTGCCCGCAGATATCCCTGCGGAAGTCCGCCGGAAGCTGGCCGAAGACCTGAACGAGGAGGCCACCGAAGACCTCAAACAGGATGTACGGGACGCCGAAGAAGAAGAGGCCCGCGACGAAGAGGTCAAGGCCAACCCCGAAATGCTGACCAAGAGCCGCCTGCTGAAAATGCTGGTGAAAAAGCAGTATGTCAAGCTGCGCGAAGTCACCGAGGAAGAGCAGCCCGCCGACCTGGCCGAGCTGCTGGAAGAACTGGACGAAAACAACCGTCTGGTGGTCTTCCGCCTGCTGAAAAAGGAAGTGGCGACCGAGGCCTTTGCCTATATGTCCGATGAGGCCCGCGATGACCTCGTCAATGCGTTCTCGGATGTGGAGCTGGTCAGCGCCATCGAGGAGATGAGCCTGGACGACGCCGCCGACCTGCTGGAAGATATGCCCGCCGGTGTTGTGAAGCGGGTGTTGGAGAAATCTTCCAAGCAGACCCGTGAGAGCCTGAATAAGCTGCTGAACTACCCCGAAAGCTCAGCCGGCAGTCTGATGACGCCCGAATACGTCCGTCTGCGCAAGGAGATGAACGTCAGCGATGCGCTGGCCGCCATCCGCCGTCAGGGCGAGAACGCCGAGACGGTCTACACCAACTACGTCGTCGAGCGGAACCGTCTGCTGGGCGTTGTGTCTGCCCGCAGCCTGCTGCTGGCAGACCCCCAGACCCCCATTGCCGACATCATGGACGACAACGTCGTTGCCGTGAAGGTCACAGACGATCAGGAGTATGTGGCCCGTGAGATGCAGCGCTACGACTTCACGGCCATGCCAGTCCTGGACAACGAGGGCATGTTCGTCGGCATCATCACCATCGACGATGCAATCGACGTTCTGACCGACGAGTCCACCGAGGACATGCAGAAGATGGCGGCCATTCTGCCGGATGACGATGCAACGACCTATTTCGGCACAAGCGTCTGGACCCACGCCAAGCAGCGCATCCCCTGGCTGCTCATCCTGATGCTGTCGGCCACCTTCACCGGCATGGTCACCACCCACTACGAGGAAGCCTTCGTCAGCCTGCCCCTGCTGGTCTCCTTCATGCCCATGCTGATGGACACCGCCGGCAACTGCGGCAACCAGATCAGCACGCTGATGGTCCGCGGTCTGGCGCTGGGGGAGGTGGAACCGGCCGACTTCCTCCGCGTTCTGGGCAAGGAGATCCGCGTCTCTGCCATCGTGGGCGCGGTGCTGGGCATCGTGAACGGCCTGCGCATCTATCTGATGTACACCTTTCTCTTCCCCGGCCAGTACGAAAATGTCATCGGTTACGCCATCGTGGTCAGTGTATCGCTTTTCTTCAGCGTCATCCTGGCCAAGCTGGTGGGCGGTATGCTGCCGCTGGCCGCCAAGAAGCTGGGCGCCGACCCGGCCATCATGGCAACGCCGTTCATCACCACCATCGTCGATGCGTGCAGCCTGATCCTGTACTTCCAGATCGCGCAGATCGTGTTCCGGAATATGATGTGAGAAAACTTGAAGAGCGGCTGCATCTGCCGGGACTCCGCAGATGCAACCGCTCTTTTTCTGTGGAAAAGTCGGGTTTTCCAACGGTTTTCAACACGAAGAAATTCCGCCCCATCCGATGTGGAAAACTTGGCCGCCCTGCATTCCAGCGGGGAGAAAGCACTTTACAGCTGGGAAGAGCCGGTGAAAAAAGAAAAGAAAACGGCTCGACTTTCTTTTGGAAAAAAGAAAAAGCTCCCGCATTTCTCCCCAGAAACCACCATGGAAAATGCCGGGAAATACTTCACGTATAAAAACCAAACGGTGGCGTAGTGGAAAACTCGGTGGAAAAAGTGGAAAACATCGTGGGAAACTGGCCCTCTTTTTCACAAATTCAGTGGAAAACCCGGTGGAAAAAGTGGATAAGTCCATTTGGAAGGCACAAAAATGGATACAACCGGCTGTTTTAGCAGAAGGCGGCAGCGACAGCCAGCTGCCTTTTGTTCACAGGGATTTTCTTGAATGGCCCTGCCAAACATGATACAATGAGAAAAACAGCGGCCCCCCAAGCCGGGGCCGGAATCTTACGAGCATGGAGGCGTTCCCCTATGAACTGGCTAACCAAACTGGAGCGGAAGTATGGCCGCATCTGCATCCCGAACCTCATCTCGATCCTGGTGGGTGCGCAGGTCCTGGTCTATGCCGTGGAACTGTTCGTCAATCAGTATGTCTCGCTTTATCTGAGCCTGAGCCGCACGGCTCTGCTGATGGGTCAGGTCTGGCGGGTCATTACCTTTGTGTTCGTGCCGTTTTCGGGCGGCGGGCCGCTCAGCGTCATCCTGGGCATCTACTTCACCTGGTTCATCGGGAGCGCACTGGAAAAAGAGTGGGGCGACTTCCGCTTCAATCTGTATCTCCTGCTGGGCATGGTGGGCGCAGTGGCGGCCTGCCTGCTGACGGGCTATGCCGATACCTACTGCCTGTCGCTCTCGCTCCTGCTGGCCTTTGCGATGCTGTATCCGGAGGTGCAGGTGCTCCTCTTCTTCGTCATCCCCATCCGGGTCAAGTACTTCGGCTGGTTTGCGGCGGCGCTATGGGCGCTCAGCTTTCTGGGGTCCGGCATGATGGGAAAACTGAATTATCTGCTCTGTATGCTGAACTTCGTCGTCTTCTTCGGCCCGCAGGCCTGGCGCAGTGTCCGTGCCTGGGTCCGCCGGGAGCAGTGGAAACGGAAGAACCGCCGCTGAGTGCGGGAGAAAACAGGAAAGACAGAGGACAGCATGTTAGAACGCATTGCGGGAAATGAAGAACTGAAGTCCAGCATCCGCCGGATGCTGGAGGGGCGGCGTCTGACCCACAGCGTCCTGCTGGTGGGCGAAGCGGGCCTGGGAGCCGGTTTTGCGGCCCGCTGTGTGGCGGCGGATTACCTCTACCCTCAGGGCGGTGCGCCCGCAGAAGCGCTCCTGCGGGGCGAATGCTGCCGCGCGGTGGCCAAGGCGGGCAAACGCGACAGCGGCCAGATCGAGACCGGCATCGTGCGGGAGGCCATTTCCGTCACCGGCATGGGGTCCGGCGGGCGGTATCTGGTCGGTCAGGTCACGGCCATGCGGTCGGAGATCTTCAACACCAGCCTTTCGGCAGAGGGCCGTGCCGTCCTGCTCTACCATGTGGAGCGGATGAACGAGGAGTCGGCCAATGCGCTGCTGAAAGTCATGGAAGAGCCGCCGGAGGGGGTGCTCTTTCTTCTGACAGCGGATTCGCTGGCGGGCGTCCTGCCCACCATCCGGAGCCGCTGCATCAGCTTTGCCGTGGCCCCGGTCTCCCCGGAGGACTGCGCCCGCTACTGCACCGCGCAGGGCGTGGGCGCAAAAGATGCGGCCCTGTACAGTGCGCTGTTCGATGGGCACATCGGCACCGTGCTGGCTGCTGCGCGGGACGAAGCCCGCCGCGAGCAGGTGGACCGGGCGCTGGCGCTGGCCAAAGCTGCTGCGGCCAGAGACAGCTATGCGGCAGCGGTGCTGCTGGCCGCTTATGAAAAAGACAAGGCCGGTGCATCGGCCCTGTTGGCCGATTTCCGGGCCGTAGCCGCCGCCGGGCTGCGGGACAGCTCTTATTCCCCGGTGGAGGGTGAGACCGCCCGGAAGGCCCTCGGAGCCGCCGATGCGGCGATGCAGCAGATCGGCGCGCAGGTCAACCCCAAAATCGTGCTGTCGGTGCTGGCGGCGAAGTTCCGGACGTTCTGAAAAAACAAAAGCAGCCGCATTGCGGCTGCTTTTGCATCGTTCTTATTTTCGATTGGCTCTCCGCCTGCGGTTCCGGTTCAGGGAGCTGCCGCCGGAGACGAGGGTGACACAGCTCAGAACGGCGAGGAGGAGCACGAGTGCGGCCATCAGGAGCAGGGTGCTCTTGAGGTCGGTGCGGAAATCCGACACGTATTCCTGATGGGTCACAAGGTCTACGGTGCCGACCTCGTAACCGTCCAGATAGACGGTGGCCTGACCGAGGACTGCATCGGCCTTGACGGTGGCGGAGACGCGCTCCGGCAGCGCAAAGCTGTAGGTGACCTTGTCCTCGGCGTGGCCGTAGCCGCTGACCGGTTCGGCGGCGTAGAGCTCGACGGCCTCCGCACTGCGGCACTTGGTCAGGGGCACGGTGGTCAGCGGGGTGGTGGTGTCCACCAGTCTCCGGTCTGCAAAGCTGGCGAAGGCCCAGTCCAGCAGCTCGGAGGCTTCTTTGTAAATGTTGTCCAGATCAGAGCCGAGGATGACCAGACCGTAGGTGTGGCCGTTCTTCTGGGCAAAGGTGACATAGCAGCGGCCTGCCAGCGTGGTGAAGCCGGTCTTCATGCCCCGGATGTAGTCGCGGTAGTAGGGATATTCGGGGTTCAGCATCAGGTTGGTGGAGGTGATGCTCCGTTCGTTCTGGTGCAGGTTGGTGGCCGGGAGGGTGTAGCTCAGGGTGTTGGCGACCTTCATATAGGTCTCGTTGGCGGCGCAGGCCGAGGCGATGAGCGCGAGGTCGCGGGCCGAGGAGACGTTGCCGTAATCGTACAGGCCGTGCACACAGGTGAAGCTGGTGCTGGTGCAGCCCAGCTCCTGGGCCTTCTGGTTCATCATCGCGACAAAATTGGGCAGGCTGCCCGCCACATCGTTGGCGATGACGCTGGCGGCATCGTTGGCGCTGGCCACCAGCAGGCCGTACAGCAGGTCGATGCGGCGCACGGTCTCGCCGATGCGCAGATTCATGGTGCTGCCGTTGGCGTTCTGGATGTCCTTGAACTCCTGTGTCAGGCTGGTGGGAATGGTGATCTCTTCGTTCAGGTCTTTGCCGCTTTCGAGAAAGAGCAGGGCCGTCATCATCTTGGTCAGGCTGGCGATATACCGCTGCTGCCCGGCGTTCTGGTCCAGGATGGGCTTGTCGATGTCTGCGTTGAACAGATAGACCGACTCGCCCTCGTTGGCGGTCTGGATGGGCATCTCGTACACGGCCAGACCGGGCAGCGCGGCCGAGACGGCCAGCACGACCGTCAGCAGCAGAGCCGCCATCCGGCGGAAGAGCGTAGTGTTTTGCATGAGCGTATCCTCCCAAAATTTCAAATCAGCTGAACAGGAGCTGCCAGAAGGTCAGTGGCTTTTCGGGCTGGGCCGGGGCGGCGGCTTTCGGCTGCGTGGTGGTCTGCACGGGGTGCAGTTCCGGGCTGGTGAAGGCCCAGTCCAGCAGCTCGGAGGCTTCCCGGAAAATATTCTGGCTGTTTGAGCCGAGGATGACCAGACCGTAGGTGTGGCCGTCCTGCTGGGCAAATGTGACGAAGCAGCGCCCGGCCTTGGTCGTGAAACCGGTCTTCATGCCGTGGGCGTAGCTGCGGTAGGCCGCGCTGCCCGGCTGCAGCAGCTTGTTCGTGGTGGTGATGGTCCGGGTTTCATGTACATTGGTGGCGGGCAGCTGGTAGAGTACCGTGTCGGCCACCTGCCGGTAGGTCGGGTTCGCGTAACAGGCCAGCGCGATCTTCGCCAGGTCCCGCGCGGTGGAGTAGTTGTTGGCATCGTACAGGCCGTGCGGGCAGGAGAAATGAGTGGTCGTGCAGCCCAGCTGGCTGGCGCGGGCATTCATCCGGGCCGCAAAGGCGGCCAGGTCTCCCCCGGCGGCATCGCTGGCCAGCACACTGGCCGCGTCGTTGGCGCTGGGCAGGAGCATGGCATACAGCATGTCGATGCGGCGTACGCTCTCCCCTGCCTGCAGGCCGATGGTGTGGCCCCGGTTGGCCTTGATGGACTGGAACTCCGGTGTCAGACTGTCCGGGATGGTGATGCTGGCGTTGAGGTCTGACCCGTTCTCGATCACGAGCAGGGCCGTCATCATCTTGGTCAGGCTGGCCACATGCCGGACCATATCCGGGTTCTGTTCCACGAGGGCTTCGCCGGTGTCGGCATCGAAGAGGTAGATCGACTCCTGCGGGTAGGTGGTCTGGATGGGCATGGCGTAAACGGCAAAGCCGGGAAGCGCTGCGGCCACCGCCACGGCGGCGGTCAGCACCAGCGCAAGCACCCGGCGTACAAAAGCAGGATGGTTCATGAAAGAATGCTCCTTTGGAAGTTTCGGGCTTCCCTGATCCCCAAAATCAAAACGAACTATTAAAAGAATACCATAAATGAGCGAAAAGAGAAAGGTGGTTTTTCAACAATGATGATCCCATTTCGTGGAAAAACGCCACGGGACTGCGGCGCGGCCTTTGTGGCCCCCAACGCAACGGTGCTGGGCGACGTGGTGCTGGAGAAAGGCTCCAGCGTCTGGTACGGAGCCGTGCTGCGGGGTGACGACGGCACCCTGACCCTTGGTGAGAACACCAACGTGCAGGACAACGCAGTCCTGCACTGCGACCCCGGCGGCGCGGTGACGCTGGGCAAAAACGTGACGGTGGGCCACAGCGCACTCGTTCACGGTTGCACCGTGGGCGACGGAAGCCTCATCGGGATGCACGCGACCCTGCTCAACCACTGTGTCATCGGCCGGAACTGCATCGTCGGCGCGGGGGCGCTGGTGCCGGAAGGAATGGTCATCCCGGACGGCTCGGTGGCGGTAGGCGTCCCGGCGAAGATCATCAAGACCATCCGCCCCGACCAGGCTGCGCACAACATCGAAAATGCCGTCCACTATGTCGGCGATGCCGAGGCACATGCCGAGGCGGTGAAACAATGCGAAATCATTGAAACGGAAGCAAAAACGAAATGAACTTTCATCGAACCGGCTCATACCGGATGATTTTTCGGAAAAGCGACGAAATTTCAGGGCCGGATGCTTAACAGAATTTTCACAAGATTTCACAAGAATGTAATGACTTTTGTTCGGAAATCGGGTATACTATGAATTACAAGGGAGCGGGGCCGCAACCGTCTCCCTTGCACATGATTCCTCCTCACACCAAAGCAATACCCCAAAACAGGAACCCCCTCCGGTGTACCGCAAGCGCCGGAGGGGGTTCCTGTTTGTTTTCAAAAAGATATTCTTAAGACACTCCCGCCTTTTGGGAGAGGGTCATACAGCGCCGTAGATGCCATGCACTGAGACTTCACCGGTGAAGACATGCTCTTCGCCGCTGTCGGTGCGGACGACCAACCGGCCGTCCTCGTCCACGTCGATGGCCTCACCGGCACCCTGCCCGCCGCCCGGCAGGTCAAAGGTCACGCGGCGGCCGATGTTGATGCAGGCGGCCTTATATTCGTCCCGGAAGGGTGCAAAGCCGTCCCGCGCAAAGACGTACATCGGGCGGTCGAAGCCGAAATCGGTCAGCCCCTCGGCCAGCCATTCGGGGTCGGTGGAAAGGTCCACCTTGGCCCCCTGCAGCTCCAGCGAGGTGCCGTGGGGCAGGTCGGCTGCGTCAAAATAGCTCTGCGGCTGGGCCAGGTTGATGCCGATGCCGCACAGGATGCCCCGGCCCTGCTGCTCGTAGCCGTAGGACACGCTCTCGCAGAGGATGCCCACGATCTTTTTGCCGTTCAGCAGCAGGTCGTTGGGCCACTTGATCTGGCAGTCTACGCCGTAGCGCAGCTTCAGCTGGTCGCGCACGGCCAGACTGGCCAGCAGCGGCAGGGTGGCGGGCTGCGCCAGCGGCTCCCGGATGGCGACGGTGTAGTACAGCGCCTTGCCCTCCGCGTTGACCCAGATGCGGCCCAGCCGCCCCCGGCCGGCGGTCTGGTTGGTGGTGTAGACCGCGCCCACCGGGCCGAATTCTTCAAAATGCTCTTTCACATAGGCGTTTGTGCTGCCGCATTCGGTCAGATAGCGCACTTCATTGATGCTCATGGATGCGGTACCTCTTTGTGTTCATGGTGGACGATCCTGCCCTTGTCCAGCGTCAGGATGCCGTAGGTGTTTGGCCCGGTGTAGCACCGGCCGCAGGAGCCGGGGTTGAACAGGAACACCGATCCGTGCTGTTCGGCCACCGGGACGTGGGTGTGGCCGAACAGGGCCACCTCCGCGCCGCGGGCCTCGGCGGCATCGGTCAGCGTGTCCAGATCGTATTTTACACCGTACATATGGCCGTGCGTATAGAAAATGACGACCTGATCGAAGGCGGCCAGGCCGTCCAGCGGTTCCAGCGCACCAAAATCGCAGTTTCCGGCCACGGCGTAGACCTTCATCTTCGGGTAGAACGTCAGCGCTTCTTCCAGGTCGCGCAGGCCGTCGCCCAGAAAGATGACGGCGGTCGCATCGCTCTCCGCGTGAAGGATGCGCTCGACTGCGCCGGTGCTGTTGTGGCTGTCACTCAGGATCAAAAGTTTCGTCACGGGACCAAGTCCTCCTCAAAATTTATTCTTCCGTTTCGCCGGCCTGCAACGCCAGCATCTGTTTGTAGACTTCGCTCTTGGAGTAGGGGGTGCCCTGCGCGGCGGCCTTGGCGGCAGCCGTGGGGCCGTAGCCCTCCCCGGTCAGCTCCAGTGCCCGCTGTGCGGCCTGTTCCAGCGTCAGGCTCTCTTCGGCCTCGGCAGCAGGGGCTCCGGCCATGACCAGAACGTATTCGCCGCGCGGCTCGTTCCCGGCGTAGTGGGCCTGTGCCTCGCCGAGGGTGGTCTTCCAGATCTCCTCATGCAGCTTGGTCAGTTCCCGGCAGAGGGTGATGCTCCGCTCGGTGCCAAAAGCCGTCGTGAGGTCGTCCAGCGTGGTGCGCAGCTTGTGGGGCGCTTCGTAGAAGATGACCGTCCGCTTCTCGCCCTGCAGCTCGGCCAGCCGCTCCCGCTTCTGCTTTTTGTTCACGGGCAGGAACCCTTCGAACACCCAGCGGGAGGTATCCTGGCCGGAGACCGCCAGTGCCGTGACGCAGGCCGATGCGGCCGGCACCGGCACCACCCGGATGCCCCGCGCCAGCGCATCCCGCACGATGACCTCGCCGGGGTCGGAGACGCAGGGCATCCCGGCGTCCGAGCAGAGGGCGCAATTTTCACCCGCCTCGATGCGGCGGAGAATGCCCTCGCCCTTTTGCAGGGCATGCTCGTAGTAGCTGACCATCGGTTTTTTCAGGCCGAGGAAGTTGAGCAGCTTCATGGTCACGCGGGTGTCCTCGGCGGCGATGAAGTCCGCCGCGCCGAAGGTCGCCGCCACGCGGGGCGGCATGTCATCGAGATTGCCGATGGGGGTCGCGACGATGTATAAGGTTCCTGCCATGGGGAGTACCTCCAAAATTTATTGTTTCCCGTACAAGGCCGCTCCGGTCGAAAGGAGCACGTCCGGCTCGATGCGCAGGCCGGTCTTCCGGTTCTTCTGCGCCTCCACCAGAAAGAGCCAGGGCGCGGCATCCGGCTGATTTTTCACAAAGGCCAGCCGTTTGGGCTCCAGGCGGTGGGCCCGCAGCACGGCCAGCACCTCGGCCAGCCGTTCCGGCCGGTGGCACAGCGCGAGCCGCCCGCCGTCTTTGAGCAGGCGGAACGCGCAGCGGCAGACGTCTTCCAGTGTGCAGTCCGTCTCGTGGCGGGCCGTGGCACGGGCGGGGTCGCTGCTCTGGAAGCCCGCCGTGAAATAGGGCGGGTTGCAGGCGCACAGATCAAAGCTGCCCTCCCCTTCGCGGAAGGTGCGCAGGTCGGTGCAGCAGGGGTTGATGTGGTCGATGTTCTGGGCCGTCAGCGCCTCGGAGAGCAGGGCGCTGGCTTCCGGCTGCAGCTCGATGGCTGCGCAGGGGCCGCGGTGGCCCCGGTCGTGCCATTCCAGGCTGACGATGCCGCAGCCGGAACACAGGTCTGCCGCGCGTTGGAGCCGCTTTGGCTCGGCAAAGCGGGCCAGCAGCAACGCGTCTGAGCCGAACCGGTGGACCGCAGAACAGAAGACTTCTGTTTTATTATACAAAATCTCGGTGGAATGTTCCATATCTGCAAGCTGCATCCTTTACCAAAATATCGGGGCCGAAAAGCCGGGAAAATTGTGCATGAAAGAAAAGCAGCAGACCCGCTTTTGACAGGTCTGCTGCTTTTGATGCGTTTTTACGGATCTCGCCGCGAAACTTATTCAGCGGTGATTGCACCGGTGGGGCAAGCGCCCTCGCAAGCGCCGCAATCGATGCAAGCGTCTGCGTTCACAACTGCAACGCCACCCTCAACGGTGACTGCACCAACGGGGCAAGCGCCCTCGCAAGCGCCGCAGCCAACACATGCGTCAGAAACCTTGTGTGCCATAATAAAACTCTCCTTTATTTCCCGTGCCAATGTTTAGGAGACGCCTGCCCTCGCACGGTACCAGCATGCCTCTCCGGAATTCTTCCTTGTCTGCATTCTAGCAAACCAAAAATGAAAAGGCAAGACTAACCGTGCCAACGAAAAGACGTTTTTTTGTTTTTTGTGGGGTTGCACAAAAGCAAAGGCTAACTTTGGGGGGAAATTGAGAGAGATTTTTAGCGAAAATCACGAAATGCAGTTAGTTTTATAATACTAACCACTGTGATTTCCCACTGTTTTTCTGGGAATTATTTCTCTTTTTTGGGGCAGTTTCCACAGCCGGTGCGGCCATTGGCGTCGGCTGCGGCCACCACGGGGGCCGGGTTGCGCACACCGGAATAATCGTCGTCCGGGTCGGGGCGGCGGGGGGCGCGCTTGCCGCCGCTGACGTACTCGCAGACGCCCACTTTGTAGTACCGCGGAGTCAGGGCCTCGGTGCCGCAGCGCACCCGCAGGTAGCCGGACACCGGGTTCACTTCCAGAACGGTGCCCAGGCCGTCCGGGGTGCGCACGGTGCTGCCCACCATGGGCATGATGCTGTTCAGATACTCGTAGGCGCTCTCCTCATAAGCCAGGCAGCACATCAGGCGGCCGCAGGCACCGCTGATCTTGGTGGGGTTCAGCGAGAGGCCCTGCTCCTTGGCCATCTTGATGGAGACGGGCTGGAAGTCCTTGAGGAAGCGGGAGCAGCAGAACGGCTGGCCGCAGATGCCCAGGCCGCCGATCATCTTGCTCTCGTCGCGCACGCCGATCTGGCGCAGCTCGATGC
>OLRF01003830.1_pt1 | contig 11290 bp, 8 predicted proteins | sample 1672061 | NCBI WGS metagenome assembly OLRF01 (sample SAMEA3136641, study PRJEB25190) | human gut metagenome | reverse complement strand
AACCTGGATCTCATTCCGTCCAAAAGCAGTCATGATCTCATCTTTTTCTTTTTCTTTCATTTTTCCATGCAGATAGCCGACACGGATGGAAGGCCCAAGGATCTCCTGAAGCATCTGACTGTAATCGGTAACATTTTCAGCATCCAGATTTTCGCTTTCTTCTACCATAGGGCAGATTACATAGCACTGCCGCCCCAGTTCTGTCTGCTGCCTGATAAAAGCGTAAGCTTTTGGACGGTAGCCTGTATCAACCACGCAGTTTTTGATCGGAAGACGGTTCATAGGGAGTTCATTGATCACGGAAATATCAAGATCTCCGTAAAGAATAATTCCCAGGGTCCGTGGAATAGGTGTTGCACTCATGACGAGAATATGTGGTGTAAGACCTTTGCCTGCGAGTTGTTCCCGTTGTCTGACACCAAAGCGGTGCTGCTCATCTGTGATGACTAAGGCAAGGTTTCTGTAGTTCACTTTTTCCTGGATCAGTGCATGGGTTCCAATGATAATAGAAGAAGAACCGGATTCGATCCGGACATAGGCTTCACGCTTCTGCTTTGCAGTCATAGATCCGGTCAGAAGTTCTGCTTTAAGAGGAAGTCCATAGTGTTCCAGCATCCCGGAAATTTTTTCATAGTGCTGCCGGGCAAGCACTTCTGTCGGAGCCATTAATGCACCCTGATAGCCGTTGAGTCCGGAAAGCAGGAGTCCTAAAAATGCCACGATTGTCTTACCTGAACCGACATCTCCCTGTACCAGTCGGGACATGACATAGTCTCCGGTCATCTCTTTCTGGATTTCATTCCATACCCGCATCTGGGCAGCAGTCAGTTCATAGGGAAGAGACTGGAGAAATGTATCGATGGCAGGCTGCTGCTTCATAGTAAAGTGATTTTTCATCCGTTCTCCGGATTCTTTTACATATCGCAGTGAAAGGACAAAGGTGAGAAATTCTTCAAAGACAAAGCGTCTTCTTGCTTCAATAAAAGTCTCTTTGGAATGTGGAAAATGCATTTCATACAGTGCTGCCTCGCAAGGGGGAAAATCGTAAGCAGTTTCCAGTTCTTCAGGAAGAAAATCTTCGGGTATGGAATTACTTTCCAGTGCCTGACGGACAGCTTTGATGATGGCATTATTGGTCAGTCCTGCGGTAAGTCCGTATACCGGCTGCATGGAATGAAGTTTTTCATTGTATCTGGCAGCAGGATCATAGATCTGTGGATGTTCCATGACCAGTCCGTCACGTTTACGAACCACTCTGCCACGTAAAATGACCGGGCCGCTCCTGCCTAATGTATTCCTTAAAAAAGGCATACGGAACCAGATCACTTTTAAAGTTCCGGTCAGATCTTTTAAATAAAGAGTTGTCACCTGCATATTTTTTGTCCCGGACACCTGTATCCGTCCGAAAACAGCACCGGAAACGGTGCAGATATGTCCTTCCTGAACTTCGCTGACAGGAACAGGCGGACCAAAGATCTCATAGGTACGCGGATAATAATGCAATAAATCATCAACAGTGGCCACACCAAGTTTAAGAAATAATTTTTCGGTTTTTTCTCCAATCCCCTTTAACGTGCTGATCCCGGCATTTTTATTCATGTCTTTTTCTCCTGATTCTGATTACAAAAACCGGAGCACTTTCGCCTATGAGAAGTGTTCCGGTTTTTTAATGATATAATACAGGCAAAAACTGCCTGATCTGACAAAATTTATTCAACAGACAGAACGTAATAATAGATCGGCTGTCCGCCAGAATGAACATCTACGTCTACATCAGGATAAAGCTCCTCTATTTCTGCTGAAAAACGTTCTGCATCTTCAGCCAGAACATCCTGACCATAGTAAAGGCTGATCAGTTCTGTATCTTCATCAACAAGATCAGCAAGCATCTCTTTAGTGGTCTCTTCGACAGACTGTCCGACAGCAAGGATTCCGGCATCACCGATTCCCATGATATCTCCCTCATGGATCTCTTTATCATCGATTCGTGTATCGCGGACTGCATAGGTTACCTGTCCTGTCTTAACAGCTTTAATGCCTTCATTCATAGCATCGATATTCGTATCAACATCTGCTTCCGGCATATAATTGATGATGGCAGTAATTCCCTGTGGTACTGTCTTGGTTGGAATTACGATAATATCCTTATCTTCTGTCAGGGACTGAGCCTGATTTGCAGCAAGGATGATATTTTTATTGTTCGGCAGAATAAAGATATGATCTGCATTCACATGGTCAATCGCTGTCAGCATATCTTCGGTACTCGGATTCATTGTCTGACCACCTTCAATAATATAGTCAACTCCAAGCTCTTTGAAAATATCGTTCATACCGTCACCGATGGATACGGTGATAAATCCAACCGGTTTACGTGGCTCTTTCTTTTTATTTTCAGCCTGCTGTGCTGCAACTTTTTCAGCGTCCTTGATCAGCTTTTCCTGATGCTCTTCCCGCATATTGTCGATCTTCATACGGGAAAGCTGTCCAAATGTAAGTGCTTTCTGGATGGCAAGTCCCGGATCGTTCGTATGAACATGGATCTTAACGACATCGTCATCTGCCACGCATACGATAGAATCGCCGATAGACTCAAGATATGCCTTGAATTCAGCCTCATCTTTTGAAGTGAACTCCTTCTCAAGCATAATGATAAACTCTGTGCAGTATCCAAATTTAATATCTGTCTCAGCCTGCTGTCCTGGTTTTACCATTGTAGTTCCGGAAGTGGCCTCGATTGCAGAATAATCAATCTCTTTGCCGAGGAAAGCATCGTATGCACCATGCAGTACCTCAAGAAGTCCCTGACCACCGGAATCAACCACACCGGCTTCTTTTAAGACAGGCAGCATCTCAGGAGTCTTGGAAAGAACCTCCTGGGCATAAGCGATTACCTCTGAAATGAAAGTATCCAGATCGTCTGTCGTCTCAGCGAGTTCTGCCGCTTTCTGGGAAGCTCCCTTTGCAACCGTAAGGATCGTTCCTTCTTTCGGCTTCATAACTGCCTTATATGCAGTGGCTGTCGCACGCTCACATGCTCTTGCGAGAATGGATGTATCAATCTCATCATGTTCACGGATCTCTTTTGTGAATCCGCGAAGAAGCTGGGAAAGGATGACACCCGAATTTCCGCGGGCACCTCTCAGTGATCCGGATGAAATTGCTTTTGCAATGGCAAGCATATTCGGATTCTCTAAAGCTTTTACTTCTTTTGCTGCTGACATGATCGTCAGCGTCATATTTGTACCTGTATCTCCGTCTGGAACAGGAAATACGTTCAGTTCGTTGATGATCTCCTTCTTTGCTTCAAGATTGGCTGCACCTGCAAGGAACATCTTCTGAAGCATCTCTGTATTTATCGTCTTAACTGCCACGATATATCCTCCTTAATCTATCACTCTAACACCTTCTACAAAGATGTTGATCTTACCAACTTTCATGCCGGTAAACTCTTCTACCTTATATTTAACATTGCTCATAAGGTTGTCCGAAACGGAAAGAATGTTCACACCGTATGAAACGATCACATGAAAATTCAGGGTGAGAATATTCTCATCAGAAATTCCGACTTTAATTCCTCTCGTGAGACTTTCTCTTTTTAAAAGATGCCCCAGCCCATCTTTTACATTGACAGCAGCCATACCTACGATACCAAAGCATTCGATCGCTACAGATCCGGCATACTTCGCAATGACATCAGGACTAACAGTAATGATACCAAGATCTGTGCTCATACTACCCTTCATCATTTATTACCTCCAGTTCTATTGGTTTTTACCATAAATAACAAACTTATTATACTATCTGTTCTGACGTTTTACAATACAGTTTTGATTTTTTAAAAAAATACTTGCATTTGTGGTTGGGTTCTGTTAGAATATCATTGTTATGAGTCTAAATGACCAGTTCAGATTGTTAGGAGGTGCAGTCATGGCTAAATGTGCTATTTGTGAAAAGGGTGCTCATTTTGGAAACAATGTAAGTCACTCTCATAGAAAATCACCAAAAATGTGGAAATCAAATGTTAAGTCTGTAAGAGTTAAGACAGAAGGCGGATCCCAGAAAATGTATGTATGTACATCCTGCCTGAAGTCAGGACGCGTTGAGCGTGCTTAATTGCAGGACATTTCATTAGAATTGATGATTAAGAATGACACGGAATAAAGAGTTGTATCTTGAGTGATTGAGATACAGCTCTTTTTCATTTGCAAAAAAGACAATAAGCAAGGATCAGGCACATGATCACCAGTACTGTTCCCCAGAAAATATCAGAAAGGAACATCATGATCACCATGCCGACCGAGAGCCAGAATAATGCGAAACCAACCAGTCTTTTCAAAATAGAATTACTGCTTTCAAAAGTCGGTTGATTTAATATATGAAAAAACTCCTGCCAAAATGACAGGAGCTTTCAGTTTCCAGACATATGAGATGATTCATCTATGGGATGATTCATCTGCCGAATCAAGAATATCAGCGACATCGTCTTCAGAGAGCTTTTCATCTTTGGAAGTAAACCGATCAATCACATCCGGAACCATATCAAGAAGTTTCGTGACAGTGTCCTGATTCTTAATATTTACAAGCTTTGTCTTACCGTCCTGAATGACAATAACAGCACTTGGAGTCATTTTTCCACCAATTCCACCCATTCCTTTTTCTTTTTTGTCTGCATTGAACGAACCGGCACCAATTCCAAAAGAAACATCCATCAAAGGGAGAATGATCGTTCCATTGATGTGGATTGCCTCTCCTACGACAGTCTTTGAAGTGATCACACTGTCCATTCCATGAAAAAGAGATTCTACGGTTTCTTTAAAACTATTTGAGCCTGCCATAATTGCGTCCTCCTTAAATTTATAATTTGATCTTTTTAAAATGCTGATAAGTGATCCGGACATTCTTATCTGCCAGGAGCTTCAGTATCAGAACTGCGAGATGAATGATCCTGAGCTTTCCACGGGCAGATAACTTTCCCTGTAATACTTGGTTCTCAAAGTCAGGAGTAATGTCTGTATGTTCTCCAATCAGGGGATATACCATACTCAGTCCTGCAAGAACATATCCGGTGACGGAAGGATCTTCAAATCCAAAGTGTATTTTCAGTAAAAATTTCTTTGGACGGATTCTGAAAAGAAATTTCTTCCCCTCGCAAATAACTTTTGAAAAACACTTTTTATGTGGTTCACAGGTCAGGAATGCTGTCAGCTTTTCTTTTTTCTTTCTTAATGCTCTTATCTTATCACAGAACCGGGCAAATGTACATTTTATCTTTTCTGCTATTGTCCTGACTTTTTCCCACCACCGCTCTATCCGGCTTTTTGACTCTGAATCAGCTTGAGTCTGTTGTTGATAAGGAGAACTGCTGATGCGTTTCTTCTCCGTTTGGTGAGGAGCGTCGGGAACGATCGTATCACGATTCTTCTTTTCCTGGTGAAATGTGTCGGGAATGACATCGTCAGCACTATCCTCTTTGTGATGCAAAGAGGAAGGAACGGTATTCTCACTGCTTTCTTCTTCCTGGTGAGAAGAAGAGGGGACTGGAATATCATTCCCGAAGTGTTTCCACGCAAGACGGATATGCCAGTGAAATCTGCTCTCTTTATATGAAACTGTTCCTGAGATCAGATGAAAGAGCCAGTGAAAAACTGCTTTTGCCTGTGCGGAATCGACAGATCCATCAGATGTTCCCTCTGCCCGGTAAGAAAAAGGATTGAACAGCACAAGCAATATCACAAGCAAAAGAAGAGCTAAAATGCCTAACAGGATCATGCCAAGTATTTTTAAGATCAAAAGGAAAATATGTATCATTGACACCTCCGGTTTTCTTTTATGGATTCATTGTGCTTCTGCAGGATATAATGCCGGATATCAACACTCTGGGTAGCGGCGAAAACTTCCTCCGTAATCTGCCGAATCAGCTCCAAAGCACTGTCATATCCGTCAGCCAGTCCGACCACAAATAAAGGGGTGTTCTCGTAAATGTGCTGCTTTAAGAGCAGGGAAGAAAAAAAATCCAGTTGATTCTGAGGACTCTGAGAAAAAGCAATAACGTAAATGGAGGGCTGGAGGTTATTGGCTGACAGCTTCTTTTTAATTTTTGCTTCTTTCTTTTTCAGATTTTCGTTCATATATAAATGACAGTAAAAAGTAATCTGCATACCTGCCGCCCTCCTGCTAATTCTAATTATAATAAGAATCTAAAATCTCTCCTGCAATCGATACTGCCTTACCACTGGAACTTCCGTCAGAACCTTCGGTAATCACACTGATGACGAGTTCGGGGTTATCTACATTGGTAAATCCCATAAACCAGGAATGGGTTTTCTCTCCATCGGACATACTGTATTCAGCAGTTCCGGTCTTTCCGGCAACGGTATAACTTCTGCCACGGAGTACAGAACCAGTTCCCTCTTCTACTACAGCAGACATATATTCTTTCAACTGTGCGGCTTCATCGGAAGTCATTACTTTTTTGTAGCTTTTCGGAACATTTTTGCGGATCTGAGTTCCTGTATAGTTGGTTACATATTCCACAAGATAAGGCTGCATAACGGTTCCCCCATTGGCGACTGCCTCTGCGATCAGAGCCATGTGGTAAGGACTGACGGTCGTCTTTCCCTGTCCCATTGCAGTCATCATGATTTCTCCTGAACCGGAAGAGGAATCAAGTGCAAAAGAACTTTTGGAGGTATTCAGGTCTCCCGGCAGTGATTTGTTGAAAAGCATATCTTCCGCAGTCTTTTTATATTGTGAGATATCTAACTGTAATCCTATATTTGCAAAAGATGCATTACAGGAGTTTGCAAAGGAACTTCTCAGATCTTCCTGTCCATGTGCGTGACCTCCAAAGCAATGAATGGTAATATCTCCCTCTGTGATCTCTCCGTTACAGTCATAAGTATAATCGCGGTATGAGGCATTCTGACGGATATAAGACAGTGCCGTAACTACTTTAAAAGTAGATCCGGGAGCATAAGATCCCTGCGTTGCACGATTCAGAAGCGGACTGTTCGTATCGTCCGAATTTAAATCAGACCAGGCAGCAACGATATTATTTGGATCGTAAGCAGGCTTTGATACCATTGCGAGGATCTTTCCGGTAGCTGCCTCCATGACAACAACGGCTCCTTTATTTTCGCCTAATGCCTGATAAGCAGCCTGCTGAAGATCAGCATCCAGTGTCGTAACGACTGTATCGCCCATATTCTTCGTCTCACTGAATTCATTTTTCAGTTTTTCGATAAAGAAAGCATTGGAGGTGAGCAGTTCAAAATTTTCGACAGATTCAAGACCTGTCTTTCCAAGCTTGTCATTACTGTATCCGATGACATGGGCAAATAACTCCCCGTATGGATAATTCCTGGATTCATTTCCATCCTCATCAACAACGGTTTCAGCCAGAGTATTTCCATTTTTGTCGACCAGCTTTCCACGGATTACACTCTGTGCATAAGCATCCTGACGCTGGTTATAGGGACTGTTCACAACCAGTTTTGCCCTGACGATGGAGAAATATACGAGATATCCCATAAGAGCAATAAAAAGGATAACAAAAAAGTAAGTGACTCTAGCGAACTCTTTGTTGGTTGTGCGACCTTGCTTTTTTTGGCGTTCTCTGCCTTGGGACTTCCTCGAATCTCGGTTTATCTGATGTTGTTGATTTTTTCTTGGTCTTTCTTCCCGAACCATCTTTTAATTCCCTTTCTCTTCTTTTTGCGTTCTTCTCATGCTGTAGTTTTTTTCGGCGTTTTTCTTCCCGTTCGGCCTCTTCATCTTCCCTGACGATATATAGCCCCTGAATGATACCGAACATGATCATGGTACTCAGAAGAGAACTTCCGCCATAGCTTACAAATGGCAGGGTAACGCCTGTCAGTGGAATGAATTTTGTGACACCGCCGATCTGCAGAAATACCTGGAAGATATAGCAGGTACCGAGTCCAAGTGCAACCAGTTTATAAAACTGATTCCGCAGTTCCATCGCAATATTTAAAAACATCACATAACAACTCACGCAGATCAGAATCAGACAGAGAGAAAAGATCATCCCTATTTCCTCCGTGATCGCAGAAAAGATCAGATCCGTCTCCGCTACCGGAATCGTATCCGGCTGCCCTTTGAAAAGTCCTGTACCAAACCATCCTCCCGAACCGATTGCAAAAAGCGACTGTGCGATCTGGTATCCGCCATTGCTGTAAGTGGCAAAAGGATCCTGCCATGCGGCAACACGTACCTTGATATGGGAGAAAATGTGATACCCTATGACGGCGGCACCACAACCGGCTCCCACACCTGCGACTGCATAGAGCGGCTGCCTTGTGGCAACATAAAGCATGATCAGATAGACTACAAAGTAGATCAGTGCTGCTCCAAGATCGGTGGAGATGACCAGGATCAGTACGTGGGCTGCGGCAACGGCAGTCGTCACTACAACATTCTTAAATTCAATCGATTTTTTCAGGCTGGATGCAACATAAAATACGAACAGGATCTTGACAAATTCTGAAGGCTGGATGCTTACAGGACCAAGATTAAAACTTAATTTTGCTCCGCCTGAGGTAGCTGCGAAGAGTGCAACGACCAGAAGGGCAGCTCCTCCGACACCGGCATAAATGTAAGTCCAGTTTTCAAGAAATTCCATCTTGCGGATCAATACCGGTACGATCAGTCCGAAAGAAACTCCTACAATAACAAAAGCAAGCTGCTTTACAGCAATGCCGTACGGAGATTTACTGTCTACGGATAAACGGGTGATCATGATCATTCCGGCAGTGATCAGCATACACATATTGTTGACGACCAGCCTCGATACACTGGGGTAGATCAGATTATATAAGAGGATCACTCCCAGTATGACAACAGCCAGTGCTGCATAAATAAAAAGAATACGCAGATCCTTTTTCGCAGTATACATGGCAAAAAAAGAAACCATCTGCAGTAAAAATAAGAGAACATCCTGACGGATCAGTACTCTTTTCTCTTCATCCTCATAATTTCTCGTAAAAATTGAGAAACATGAAAAGGTATATGCGGCCATTAGTAGGATAATGATGTATTTAGAAATTTGTATTATAATATTAGTCATTTTACACCTGCTTTATATAATTCCCCGATGAAAGTGTCCGGTCATGTAGTCAAAAGGAATTTCAACGGAGGTTCTTTCCGTATAATTATTTTCTGTGCAGAAGAGACGTAAGATCCGGCATACTTGCTCTCCTGTCTCGGACGTAAACTGTAATCTGCTCCGCAGGGGTGCTAATTCCTGTATCTCTGCATAAAATTCCAACAGACAAAGTGGCGAAGGATCGTATATTACATTATAACAAAGATCACAGAAGTTCTTCACCTGCAGAGAAAGTCCTTTGCGGTCTGACAACGTCATAAGACCGGCAGTGTGCGTGCATCCACGAACAGTATTTTGGATACATTGTGCGGAGATCATGACAGGAAGATAACCATAGACCGGCAATTCCATATTCGTGAGTCCAAGATTGCCAAGTTCCCGTGCATTTAACTCAAGGGGAGCGGTCATTTCAGAAACTCCATGCTGCACCCAGAAAGCTCTGGAAGACTGGTTGAATATATAGAGATTATGATCCAAAATTATTTTTTTGTCAAATCCATGCTCTTTCAGGAACTGATAGGATTCATAATTCCTGATCAGAATCCCGTTGACAGGGAGAAGAGACAACTTTGGATACAGTTTTTTGAATAGTGCAACCGCTTTTTCCCTGAAAATATAGGGAAATGCAGGACAAATCTCGATCTGCCGGTTTTGCAGAGCCTTAAGGTCTCTATCAAATGAAGAAGTTGTACATAACCGGAAATCAGGATAAAGCCGTTGAATCTTTCCATGATCCTGACCGGAAAGAATGAAACCGGTTATTGCATTCCATTGTTCTTCTGTCTCAACGAGAATGGAAAGTCCGGGAATCTGGCTGTGAGAGACAGAACCGGAACTCTTCAATGGAGAAGCAGCCCCATGAGAATCTGCCAAAACCATGTCAGTAGAATCAGGCAGATTCTGTCCTGATTCATGTAGGGTACTTTGAGATAACAGATCCCTGCAGAAAGAATCTGCTATCGCTTCTTCTAATCCATCCAATGCATAACGCCGCAGACGGTTCAATTCTTTCATCGGAAGAAACGAACCAGGATCAATCTGAAGCTCCAATGTCTCAAATTCAAAAGGCGTTTCCCCGGTCTTCATAAGCTGTGTTCTGAGCCGTTCTTCCTCCAAGGGACGGTTTGCGGCAGCCTGAACAGGAACTTCTGTATAGGCCGTGAAAGAACGGTTCCCCTTACAGACAGTAAAGAATCCTTTCTGCCCGATGGTAAGAGACAAAAATCCATAAATTTTTTCCCGGAGTTTTCCGTTTATATAATCGTGGTCAAGCCGTTCGATTAACTGTTGGTTGCGGATACGGTGAAAGACAGTTCCTTTTGGAAAATTCATTTTCTTCGGAACAAGAAAATGAACAGTCTCTCCCTTTTTTACATCCTTACCAAATGTATAATTATTTTTTCCTCCTGCAATTTCCAGAACATCCTGTGCATGGAGCTGAGTCATGGCAACACCGGAGATTTCCCGTCCGCTCTGAGCTGTTACTCTGACAGCAGCAACACCGGCATGGTTGGGACGATCCAGTGCAAGCATATCCCGTCCGTTCTGACGGAGATAGTAGCCGGTATGGGAATTTCCGCGGTTATACAGATCCATCAGCATTTCCCGGTCCTGGTCGCTTACAGAAAAATGGTCTCTTCCATTTCTGAGATAAAGGTCAACATATTTCCGGTACATGGAAGTCACACCGGCTACATATTCCGGCTTTTTCATTCTTCCTTCGATTTTAAACGAATCAATTCCTGCTTCAATCAGATCCGGAATCAGCTCAAGGGTACAGATGTCTTTCAGACTCAGATAGTATTTCTGCTTTCCATCTGCTGTATAAGGAAGTCTGCAAGGCTGGGCACACTGCCCTCTGTTGCCACTCCTTCCACCAATCATGCTGCTGAGAAGGCACTGGCCTGAGTAGCAATAGCAAAGTGCTCCATGCACAAAGCTCTCAATTTCCAGATCACAGCTTTTATGAATGCTGCGAATCTCATTAAGTGAAAGCTCACGTGGTGTTACTATACGCGTTGCACCGAGTTCTTTTAATTTTTCTGCTGAAAGCTCTCCGCTCATTATCATCTGTGTGCTGGCATGAATCGCCAGATCCGGAAACCACTCACGCACACGGCGAAAGACACCAAAATCCTGCACAATCACTGCATCAAGTCCCTGGCG
>OLRF01003819.1_pt1 | contig 11310 bp, 6 predicted proteins | sample 1672061 | NCBI WGS metagenome assembly OLRF01 (sample SAMEA3136641, study PRJEB25190) | human gut metagenome | reverse complement strand
TTAAAAACATACTATATAGGAGCTTTATTGTCAAGAGTTTATATGTCTTAATAGGGAAATTCCGTTTTTTCAATTCTCCAAACTGGAATTTGTTATTCTCCTATGGAGGCACCGCTATCGTCTTTAAGGCCACAAATCGCAATTATACCATTATTTTTATAACTTACAACGAGAGTAGTGTCATTCCCAAGTTTCCAACATGCAGTGCTGTTTTCACTGGTATCAGGCTTCCCCCATACCTCTCTAAGCTGGTCAATATGGTACCCTGGCAAAAGGCTATTAACATCGGCTTCACTCATTTCTGCGCAACGCCAGCGAGGGTCACGGCATTATCAAGATGGGCAACAGTGTATTACCATTCACCAATCTGGAGCCCAAGGATAGTGATGTCTATCAGCTCATCACAACGAAACCGGGAGAAAGGAAGAAGCAAGAATGATTTTGCATAAAGAAAAGGCGGGCCGGAGCCCGCCTTAGAGTCAGTGGCAGTTTAGTACTGCCAGATATTGTTTCTAAATCATGCAGACGCGCTTTGTAGTCGTTAATAAGCGCCTGCGTGTTTTCTGTTTATAAATGCTAGTTCTAGAACAGTCCATAAGCCTTGAGAACTCAGATACATTAATCTGTTTGTTTTGATATTGGTTGTAGTATTTCCAAAATTTGTTCGGTAAGCTGTCAGATGTAGTCTCATTGCAAAACCTTGCATTTTATAATCAAGTGCTTGTTCGTTCAATGCTGTACTACCTTCTATATTTTATTGTCTAAAATACTAAAATCATTTAATTGTTCATCAATAATTGGAATCCCTTTTTCAGATAATGATTTAACAATACTTGGTTCATAATAATCATAAAGAATACACTTATATCCTTGCTTTAAGTCCCATTGCTTGTCGATTCGTCCAGTTGCAATGTCTGCATAGTGATTTCCTTTACCTAATGCTAGAAATTCTACTCTCTTTGTTTCTTTATCAAAAAACACTTGATTTACAGAGTTCAAATCAATTTCAAACAGATAGCCTGTATTATCAACACTTCTCGAATTCCATCCTGATCCCCAAGAAATTTGAAAGAAATGATTTAATACATCATTTTCAATCCACATTTTTTCATTTATTCTACTATGAATCCAATGTCTAGTAAAATTTAATGTTAATGCTCGAAATACAATTCCAATCACAAATGTTGATGCAAATACTATTGCACATTTATCAAAATTAATATAATTTGTCGATGTAACTATCAACACTCCATAAACTAATGAACATATCGCAATAAGAAAAGAGAAATGATACACCATTTTAAATGGCCTCCATTTTTTTTCTTTGTGTATACGATTTCTTTGTGCTTTATTTTTTTCTTTTTTAGATATAGTAAGTTCCACAATAGTCCTCCTTAATCAGCCGTTACAACATTCCACACTTTTGTCGATTTTTTGCCTAAATCTCCCAAGATATAACCTTCATTTTTATTTACATCGTACTTATAAATATATTTGTCAACCTGACTCATAAAATAATTTTTCTTAACCAAGTTTGTTATTACAGTATTTCTCTGTGTATCAACTATTTTTTCAAGTGTAGTTGAGAAGCATACATCAATCTAGAATGAGAAGCACATGTAATTCAGACTCATTATTTACCATAATATCAATTTTTAATTGCAGGTGCAATATCATAATCCGTGAAGCATGAATTTAGTAACGCAAAAGGAAATATATGACATACACCCAACTAAGTAAACCATGAAAAATCGCCCAACCGACAGATTTCCATGTTTGCTTCCTCCATCAATCCCGATGTACCTTATTATACCACACCCCGCCGCTGCGTGTCTATTTCCCGCCGTGCCCGCATACCCTGTACCAAACCACAACAGGGGAGGGGCTTGCCATGCGGCGGGATGCAGACAGAGAGGAACGAAACGCAAGATTGCTGGCGGGCGTGGTGCTGGCGGCTATGTTGGTGATGCTGTCCGGCATCATCCATCTGCTGTACCACCGGGAGTACGCCGAGACCGACACCCCCAACGACTGCTTTGCGGTGTCGGCGGCGACGGGGGAGACGGCGCTGCCCAAAATCGTCTGCCTGACCTTTGACGACGGCCCCAGCAAAAACACCCGGCCAATTCTGGAAATTCTCGATAAGGAGCAGGTCCCGGCCACCTTCTTTGTCTGCGCACAGGACGCCAACGAAAAATATCTGCCCCTTGTGGCGGACATCGCGGCGGCGGGGCATCAGATCGCGCTGCACAGCGCGACGCATCAATACTCCAAAATTTATGCGAGCACCGACGCATTCTGGCAGGACATCAGAACGCTGCGCCAGGCGTTGGAGCCGTATGTGGATGTGGCGGCCATCGACTGGCTGCGTTTCCCCGGCGGCAGCACCAACACGGTCAGCCACCGCTACGGCGGAAACGGCATCATGAAAACCCTGAAAGCCCAGGCCGAGGACAAGGGCTACCACTGGATCGACTGGAACGTCTGCGCCGAGGACGCCACCGCCAGCCACCCGGATGCCGCGCAGATTTTGCGCAACATTCGCCGCGATGCCGATGGTCAGGACACCTGTGTCGTCCTGCTGCATGATACAAAAGCAACGGGTCAGACCGTCAAGGCCCTGCCCGATATGATCGCCTATTTCCGGGAGCAGGGCTACAATTTTTGTACGGTTGCACAGATGGATGCCTTGCAATGTGAAACAAAATAGGGTATAATGTACAAGAATCGAAAAGCGGTGGGAGGCGGAACGATGCGCAAAACGGAAAGCCAGAAGATAGCCCTCTGCGGTATGCTGGGGGCGCTTTCGGTGGTGCTTTTGCTGCTGGGCAGTGCACTGCAGATCGGCACCTATGCCGCGCCGATGCTGGCGGCGTTCCTGCTCATCCCGGTGCTGGATGAATACGGCACGCGCTACGCGCTGACCCTCTACGTCTGCGTGGCAATTCTGGCCGTGCTCTTTGTGCCGGAGACCGAACTGGCGCTGTTTTACGTGCTGGTCATGGGGTATTACCCCGTGCTGCGCGTCAAGCTGAACGGCGTAAAAAGCACGCTCCTGCGCTGGGTGCTGAAGTTCGCGGTGTTCAACGCGGGCACGGTGCTGGTGTATCTTTTGCTGTTTGCGCTGCTCGGGCCTGCCGTGCTGGACGAGCTGCTGGCCGACGGCATCGGGATGCTGGCAGCACTGCTGGCCGTGGGCAACCTGTCGTTCTGGCTGTGTGACCGCGCACTGGCGGCACTGACGCGGTATTACCACGTCATACTCAAGCCAAAGCTGAAAAAGAAGTTTTAATTCGGGGAGGAAAACAACATGTGGTACGATGAGGCAGTAGTTTATCAGATCTACCCGCTGGGGCTTTGCGGCGCACCGCTGCAAAACGACGGTGACCAGGCGCAGGCGGGCGAGCACCGTATTCTGCGGGTGCTGGACTGGGTGGAGCACATCAAGCGCCTGGGCGCGACCTGCGTGCTGTTCAACCCGCTGTTCGAGAGCGACGCCCACGGCTATGACACCCGCGACTACAATAAGGTGGACTGCCGCCTGGGCACAAACGACGACCTCAGGCAGGTCTGCGCGGCGCTGCACGCGGCGGGCATAAAAATCCTGTTTGACGGCGTGTTCAACCATGTGGGCCGTGGCTTCTGGGCGTTCAAGGACGTGCAGGAGAAGCGCTGGGACAGCCCGTACAAGGACTGGTTCCACATCAGCTTTGACGGCAACACCAACTACAACGACGGCTTCTGGTATGAAGCGTGGGAGGGCTGCAACGAGCTGGTCAAGCTGAATCTGCAGAACCCGGCGGTGAAAAACTACCTGTTTGACGTTGTGCGCGGCTGGGTGCGGGACTACGACATCGACGGCCTGCGTTTGGATGTTGCCTACTGCCTCGACCTCGGCTTTCTGGCCGAGCTGCGCGGGCTGGCTGACAGCATCAAGCCGGAGTTCGCACTGGTGGGTGAGACGCTGCACGGCGACTACAACCGCTGGATGAACGACCACGCCTGCCACAGCGTAACGAACTACGAGTGCTACAAGGGCCTGTATTCGAGCTTCAACACGGGCAATATGCACGAGATCAGCTACAGCTTGAACCGCCAGTTCGGCTCCGAGCAGTGGTGCCTGTACACGGGCAAGCACCTGCTGAGCTTTGTGGATAACCACGATGTAACGCGCATTGCGACGATTTTGACGGACAAGGGCTGCCTACGCCCCATCTACGGTCTGCTGTTCGGTATGCCCGGTGTGCCGTCGGTCTACTACGGCAGTGAATGGGGCATGGAGGGCGACAAGCGCAACGGAGACCCGACGCTGCGCCCGGCGGTGGAGAAGCCCGAGGAGAACGACCTGACCGCCTGGATCGCGGCGCTGGCCCACGCCCACACGGGCAGCAAGGCGCTGTGCCGGGGCAGCTACCGCAATGTGCTGGTCCAGCCCAAGCAGCTGATTTTTGAGCGCTACGCCGACGGTGAGCGGGTGCTGGTGGCCATCAACGCGGACGGCAATCCGTATGATGCGCATTTTGACGCAGGCTGCGGCCGCGCGGTGGACCTCATCACAGGCGCCGACCACGACTTTGGCGGCGGCAGCACGCTGGAACCGTACAGCTGCCACTTCTGGAAATGTGAGCGGTAATACGATATAAAAAGGCACCTGTCCGTGTGGGCAGGTGCCTTTTTGTGTTATGCTGTATGTTGTAGGGGGCGGCGTCCTCGACGCCCCGCAGGGCAGTATGTAGAGAGGCCTGCCCTCAGGCCGCCGCAGCGCGGTGAGGGTGCCCCGCCCTACAATGTATGGGTTAAAGGGGCAGCCCCTGTAAACCCTGCGGGCCGGGCATGCCCGGCCCCTACGGGGCGGCCCATGTATGGGTTAAGGTTTTAAAGTTTCTTTGCCTACTTTCTTTTCAAAGAAAGTAGGTCAGAGGTTCGTATATCCCATCAGCTTTTCATCCACGACGGCAGCGGTGTCGCGGCCCTCGCGCAGCGCCCAGACGACAAGGCTCTGGCCGCGGCGCATATCGCCGCAGGCGAACACCTTCGGGTCGGCAGTGGCGTACTTCACATCGGCCACGGTGCCGCGCTTCGTGCGCTCGACGCCGAACGCATCGGCCATATAGGGCTCGCAGCCCGTAAAGCCTGCCGCGATCAGCACAAGATCGCAGTCCACGGTGAACTCCTCGCCGGTGGGCACCATCTGGCGGCGTCCGTCCACGACCTCGCTTTTCAGCTTGGCGATCAGCGCACCGCAGACCTGCCCGGCCTCGTTCTTGTAGAACTCCTTGACCGTGGTCTGGTAGACGCGGGGGTCAAAGCCGAATTTGGCAATGGCCTCCTGCTGGCCGTAGTCGGTTTTCAGCACGCGGGGCCACTCGGGCCAGTCGTTGCCGGGGGCGCGGGCCGCGGGCGGGCAGGGCATCATTTCCAGCTGCATGACGCTCTCGCAGCCCTGGCGGATGGCCGTGCCGACGCAGTCGTTGCCGGTGTCGCCGCCGCCGATGACCAGCACCCGCTTGCCCGCGGCGGAAACCGCCTTGCCGTCCGCAAAGTTGGAATCCAGCAGACTGCGGGTCACGCTGGTCAGGTAATCCACCGCAAAGAAGATGCCCTGCGCGTCGCGGCCCGGGGCCTGGATGTCGCGGGCCTGCTTCGCGCCGCAGCACAGCACCACGGCGTCATAGCGGGCCTTCAGCTCCTCGGCGCTGACCGTATTGCCGACGTCGGCGTTAAAAACAAACTCAATGCCCTCGTCCTGCAAAATTTTCACGCGGCGGTCAATGACCCACTTTTCCAGCTTCATGTTGGGGATGCCGTACATCAGCAGGCCGCCCGCGCGGTCCTCGCGCTCATAGATGGTCACGCGATGGCCGCGCTTGTTGAGCAGGTCGGCCACGGACAGGCCCGCGGGACCTGCGCCGATGACCGCCACGGTCTTGCCCGTGCGGGCCGGGGGCGGCACGGCATGAATGGCGCCGCTCTCGTAACCGTATTCCACGATGGCGCGCTCGTTTTCCTTGACCGTGACCGGGTCACCCGTGACGTTGCCGCAGGTGCAGGCCGCCTCGCACAGGGCGGGGCAGACCCGGCTCGTGAACTCCGGGTATCGGTTCGTGGCGATCAGCCGGTGCACGGCCAGATCCCACTTGCCCTGATAGACCAGGTCGTTCCACTCGGGGATCAGGTTGTTCAGCGGGCAGCCGCTGAACATGCCGCCCAGCTGAACGCCGCTCTGGCAGAAGGGGACGCCGCAGTCCATGCAGCGTGCGCCCTGGGCCTGCTGCTCGTCGGTGTGCAGCGGGACGTGAAACTCGTTAAAATTCCGGATGCGCTCCTCGGGCGGCAGCTCTAAACTGGTCTGCCGCGTAATTTCCATAAATCCTGTCGGTTTGCCCATGGTACTCTGCCTCCCTTACTTTACGCTTTTCATGGCGTAGAACGCCTCGATCTGGGCCTGCTCGCTGTCCTCGCCCTTTTCCTCCATCTGGGCGATCAGGCGCAGCATTTTGTCGTAGTCGTGGGGCAGGACCTTCTTGAACTTGGGCAGATACTCGCCGAAGTTGTCAAGGATTTCCTTGCCGCGCGGCGACCCGGTCAGCTCCACATGCTCACGGATCAGGTCTTTCAACAGCGATACATCGTACTTGTGCTCCACAGGCTCCAGACTGACCATGTCCTTGTTGACGCGCTGGTAGAAGTCCCAGTCCTCGTCCAGCACGTAGGCGATGCCGCCGCTCATGCCGGCTGCAAAGTTCTTGCCGGTCTTGCCAAGCACGACCACCGTGCCGCCGGTCATGTACTCGCAGCCATGGTCGCCCACGCCCTCCACAACGGCAGTTGCGCCGGAGTTGCGCACGCAGAAGCGCTCACCGGCCACGCCGTTGATGAACGCCGTGCCGCCCGTAGCACCGTACAGTGCCACGTTGCCGATGACGATGTTCTCGCTGCGGTCAAAGGCGGCGTCCTTCGGCGGGTAGACGACGAGCTTGCCGCCGGACAGACCCTTGCCGATGTAGTCATTCGCGTCGCCGACCAGCTCGAGCGTCAGGCCCTTGGGGATGAAAGCGCCGAAGCTCTGGCCGCCGTAGCCGTGGCAGACGACATGGAACGTGTCGTCGGGCAGCGTGTTGCCGAACCTGGCGGTGATCTCGCTGCCAATGATCGTGCCGAACGCGCGGTCCGTGTTGCCGACGTCCAGCGTGACGGTGCTGGGCTTCGGCTCGGCGGAGTCGAAGCTCTTTTTGAACTTCTTCATCAGGATGCGCATGTCGGGGGTCTTTTCCAGCTGGAAGTTGTAAACATCCTTCGCGTTGAAGTGTACGTTGGAGTTCTCGACCAGCGGGTTCTGCAAAAGCGCGGTCAGGTCCATCTCACCGGCGCGGGAGCCTGCGGGCGCGGGTTTGACCTTGAGCAGGTCGGTGCGGCCCACCAGCTCATCGACGGTGCGCACGCCGAGCTTTGCCATGTACTCGCGCAGGTCCTCGGCCATGAAGCGCATAAAGTTCATGATGTACTCGGGCTTGCCCTTGAACCGCTTGCGCAGCTCGGGGTTCTGGGTGCAGATGCCCATGGGGCAGGTGTCAAGGTTGCAGACGCGCATCATGACGCAGCCCATGGCCACCAGCGGGCCGGTGCCGAAGCCGAATTCCTCGGCACCCAGCAGGGCGGCAATGGCAACGTCGCGGCCACTCATCAGCTTGCTGTCCGCCTCGATGCGGACGCGGCTGCGCAGACCGTTCATGATCAGGCACTGGTGTGCCTCGGCAATGCCCAGCTCCCACGGCAGACCTGCGTTGTGGATGGAGTTGCGGGGGGCTGCGCCCGTGCCGCCGTCAAAGCCGGAGATCAGGATGACCTCCGCACCGGCCTTGGCAACGCCCGCGGCAATCGTGCCGACACCGGCCTCGCTGACGAGCTTGACGTTGATGGCTGCCTTGCGGTTGGAGCACTTCAAATCGTAGATCAGCTGCGCCAGGTCCTCGATCGAGTAAATATCGTGGTGGGGCGGGGGAGAGATCAGGCCGACGCCGGTGGTCGAGTTGCGGGTCTTGGCGACCCACGGGTAGACCTTGCCGCCGGGCAGCTGGCCGCCCTCGCCGGGCTTCGCGCCCTGCGCCATCTTGATCTGGATCTCACTGGCGGAGACCAGATACTTGCTCGTCACGCCGAAGCGGGCAGACGCCACCTGCTTGATGGCGGAGTTGCGCTCGGTGCCGAAGCGGTCCTCGGCCTCGCCGCCCTCGCCGGTGTTGGACTTGCCGCCCAGACGGTTCATGGCGATAGCCATGCACTCGTGGGCCTCCTCGGACAGCGCCCCGTAGCTCATGGCCGCGGTCTTGAAGCGCTTGACGATGGAGTCAACGCTCTCGACCTCGTCGAGGGGCACGCCTTGCTCGGGATAATTGAAGTCCAGCAGGCTGCGCAGGTGCATCGCGTCGCCGTTCTCATTGGCAGCGGCGGCGGTGTACTGCTTGAAGGTATCGTAATTGCCGGTCCAGCAGGCCTGCTGCAAAAGGTGGATGGTCTGCGGGTTGTAGAGGTGCTGCTCGGCAGCGGGGCCGCCGCGGAATTTGTGCGCACCCAGGCTCGGCAGCTCGCGGTTGATGTCCAGACCCAGCGGGTCGAATGCTTCCTGATGGCGGGCTTCCAGATCATTCTGGATGTCCTGGATCGTGATGCCGCCCACGCGGGAGACGGTGTTCGTAAAGTATTTGTCGATGACCTCTTTCGAGATGCCCAGCGCCTCAAAGATCTGGCTGCCCGCGTAGGACTGGATCGTGGAAATGCCCATCTTGGACGCGATTTTGACAATGCCCGCCAGCACGGCCTTGTTGTAGTCGCTGACAGCGGCGTAGTAGTCCTTGTCGAGAAGGCCGTCGGAAATCAGCTCACCGATAGTCTCCTGCGCCAGATACGGGTTGATGGCAGCTGCGCCGTAGCCCAGCAGCGTGGCGAAGTCGTGTACCAGGCGCGGCTCGCCGCTTTCCAGAATCAGCGCCATGGCGGTGCGCTTGCGGGTGCGGACCAGATACTTGCTGACCGCGCCCACAGCCAGCAGGCTGGGAATGGCGACGTGGTACTCGTCAATGTCGCGGTCCGACAAAATCAGGATGTTCGCGCCGTCGCGGTAGGCGCGGTCCACATCGACAAACAGGCGCTCAATGGCCTTTTCCAGGTCGGTGTTCTTGTAGTAGCAGATGGACAGCGTCACGACCTTGAAGCCGGGTACGTCCATGGCCTTGATCTTGAGCAGGTCGGTCTCGGTCAGGATCGGGTTCTCGATTTTCAGGACCTTGCAGTTGTCGGCGTCCTCCTCCAGAAGATTGCCCTGCGCACCGACGTAGACGGTGGTCGAGGTGACGATCTTCTCGCGCAGCGCGTCGATGGGCGGGTTCGTGACCTGCGCAAACATCTGCTTGAAATACTCGCTCAGATTCGGGCGGGTGTGGCTCAAAACGGCCAGCGGAGTATCGCTGCCCATGGCCCCGGCGGGCTCGCCGCCGTTCTTGGCCATCGGCAGAATGATCGTGGAGACGTCCTCATACCGGTAGCCGAAAGCCTTCTGCAGCTGGACAAGCTGATCCTTCGTATAGCTGGGCACCTTCTTGTTGGGCACCTTCAGGCTGGACAGCGGGACGAGGTTGCGGTCCAGCCACTCGCCGTAGGGCTGGCGGCTGGCGTAGTCGGCCTTCAGCTTTTCGTCGTCCACCAGCTCGCCCCTGACGGTATCCACCAGCAGCATCTTGCCGGGGCGCAGACGGTCCTTGCGCACGACCTCGTCAGCGGGAATGTCGAGCACGCCGACCTCGCTGGAAAGGATCAGGCGGCCATCCTTCGTGATGTAGTAGCGGCTCGGGCGCAGACCGTTGCGGTCCAGCACTGCGCCCATCACGTCGCCGTCGCTGAACAGGATGCTGGCGGGACCGTCCCACGGCTCCAGCATCGTGGCATAGTACTGGTAGAAGTCGCGCTTCTTCGGGTCCATCGACTTGTTGTTGTCCCACGGCTCGGGGATCGTGACCATGACGGCCAGCGGCAGATCCATGCCGTTCATGACCATGAATTCCAGCGTATTATCCAGCTGGGCAGAGTCGGAGCCGCCTTGGTTGACGATGGGAAGAACTTTCGTCATATCGTCCTTTAAATAGTTGGAACCGATGGTTTCCTCGCGGGCAAGCATTGTGTCCACGTTGCCGCGGATCGTGTTGATCTCGCCGTTGTGCAGGATGAAGCGGTTGGGGTGGGCGCGGTTCCAGCTCGGGGATGTGTTCGTCGAGAAGCGGCTGTGCACCATGCCGATGGCGGATTCATAGTCGGCGTCCTGCAGATCGGGATAGAACAGGCGCAGCTCCTTGACGAGGAACATACCTTTATAGACAATGGTGCGGCTGGACAGGCTGCAAACGTAGGTGTCGGGGCTGGACTGCTCAAACACGCGGCGCGCCACATAGAGGCGGCGGTCAAAGGCAATACCGGCCTCGACGCGCTGCGGCTTGCCCACAAAGCCCTGCCAGATGCTGGGCATGCAGGCAATGGCCTTGTGGCCGAGCACCTCGGGGCAGGTGGGAACCTCGCGCCAGCCTAAGAAGGGCAGACCCTCCTTTTTGCAGACGATCTCAAACAGCTTCTTGGCCTGGTTGCGCTTGAGCTCATCCTGCGGGAAAAAGAACATGCCAATGCCATATTCCCGCTCTGCGCCCAGGGTCAGCCCCTGCTCGGCAGCGGCCTTCTGGAAGAATTTGTCGCTGATCTGCGTCAGAATGCCGACGCCGTCGCCGGTCTTGCCCTCGGCGTCCTTGCCCGCGCGGTGCTCCAGATGCTCCACGATCTGCAGCGCGTCGTCAATGGTTTTGTGGCTCTTGCGCCCCTTGATGTCCACCACAGCGCCGATGCCGCAGTTGTCATGCTCAAACCGGGGGCTGTACAGCCCGGCGGGGGTCTTGCGCTCGGTAAAGTTTTCCATACCTCGTTTGCTCCTTTCCCAATCCCGTTAAACCGCGCTGCGTCGCACATTTGCCGCGCGGGCGGGATAAACAAAAAAGACGCTCCCAACAGGGCACACAGGCCCCTTGTGGGAACGTCTTTGTTCTTGTCTGCATCATACCATAGATGCCGCCGCTTTACAATCCCGAAGCGGAAGATTTTACAGAAATTAAGCGAAAAACGTTTATAAATTTGGTTTAGCAAGCGTAAACTTAATAAAATTAAGTTGTGTGGACTTTCTGCCGCTTTGTAGGGGCGGCATATATGCCGCCCGCGGCCTAACGGCATCCCCCTTTTTCGGTTTGCATTGCAGGGAGGGGGCTTGACCCCTCCGCG
>OLRF01003814.1_pt1 | contig 11328 bp, 8 predicted proteins | sample 1672061 | NCBI WGS metagenome assembly OLRF01 (sample SAMEA3136641, study PRJEB25190) | human gut metagenome | reverse complement strand
TGCGTATGCCGAATTTGCCGTTATGCGAAGATAGTGTGGGTTCTTTTTCGTATAAGGACTCTCTGTCAGAATGGTAAGTGAAACATCAGCTGCGTCTGTCTGTCCATTTTTTTCATCTAACTGACAAGGCATCCACGCATACAGTGCATGATAATTTTTATTGTCAATCGGATCAAATTCAAATGCACGGTTCTGGATCAGCTCCGCATAAAGTCCGCCATCTGCCGCATGATTAATGTCTTCAAAAAAAATGCCGAAGAGATCGCCTGTTGCTTCTCTTTTTTCCTTTGTGTTAATCTGAAATGTCTGCATGGCTCACTATTTCCTTTCCTTATAATAGACTTAATAAACCATACCACATTCTCACGAAAGCATCAACATTTTTAATTAAATTTGTGCAAAAAAGGCAGTTTCAGGAAATATTCCCAAAACTGCCTTTTTCATTATTTTTTATCTGTAGTAATAAAAAATTAGTTTGCTGCGCTTGCGCTCTCAGCCTCAGAAGATGCCTCCTCAGATGCTGCCTCGCTGGAAGCTGCCTCAGACTTAGCCTCAGTTGCCTTCTCGGTAGCCTTTTCAGTTGCCTTCTCGGTAGCCTTCTCAGTCTTAGCTTCGGTCTTAGCCTCAGTCTGTACCTCTGCCTTTGTGCTAGCTGCGGTAGTAGTCTTCTTATCAGCGCTTCCGCATCCTGTCATCATTGCTGCTGCCATAGCGATTACTGCGATAGATGTAATAAACTTTCTCATGATTTTTGTTCCTCCTATTTATAACTATTAAATATGCTTAACAGTTAATGTCCTTTGCTGCAAAAGTGATCTCCTCTTACCACTTCTGCTGACAATTGCTATACTAGTCCTTTTTTTTAATAGTGTCAATAGGTAATGTAAAATTTTTGAGAAATTTAAGTAAGCCTTAAAGGTTTAATGCCATTATTGTCCAGACATTGTTGGCTGATTAGCCTGTTGTGCAATTGAATTAAGTGTAATTTTCTCTTGTGTCTGCGCATCAGTCAGCTTCATTGCCTGAGTTTCTTCATCTACACTAACCGTAAAGGTACGAACCTGGTCAATATTTGCCTCATCCATTCCCTTCCACTCCATCGTAAAGGTACCATCATCCTCACCCGGCTTGCAGCTGTAGCGAAAATGAGTATCAATTCCTGCATCTGGTGATACAAGTGACTGAACAGTTAAGATTCTGCTGTAGTTATCAAACTGATATGAAGCACTTTCTGTCATCCAGATATCTTTGATGGATTCTGAAAGCTCACGCTCCTCTACGCTCTCATATACATTTATGTAGCGTCCATCTGTAATCTTTTCACTAGAGCGAACCTGCGCTGCAATTCCATAGTCATTGTCAGATTCACTAAGAAGTACAGTCACAGCACCATCCATCATGCCTGTTGGAGCATCATAGGAATCAAAGAAGGTATAGCCGCTTCCATTTTGTCCCTTTGGAAGATAGCCCTTTGTAAGTGTTTCTGCAAATGAAACTTCATTAATGTAATACCATCCATCTGCATAATAAACATCCTCAACACCTGTATTTGCCGGACAATAATCCTGCATCCAGATACCTGTGAGATTCAAAATAGCTCTTCTTGTGCTAAGCTCAGGTATACGAATCCATCCTTCTTGAGCCTGTTCTGACACAATGCCAAGCAAGCTGGCTGCCTCACCGCCTGCCTTTGCACTAACGCCAAGACGTCCAATGATGCCAGAATACAAAGTGTTGTTTGCCTCTGATGCATTAAAATCAGGAACAAGCTTGCAGATCATCTGTAAAAATGCTGCCTTTTGCTCATCATTTACTGCACCGCCTGTAAATGTAAGTGCACCAAGGCCGCTGCCCCAATCAGCTACCCATCCAGAAGCCAGCTTACTCATATATGTTGTACGGCTAAATGCACACAAAATTGATGGTGATGATCCATCTGCAAATGCCTGACTTCCCATTTTTCTAATATCTGCCGGGATAGTAAGTGATGTAAGACGCATACAGCCTGCAAATGCACGGCTTCCTATTGTACGAAGTGCTGGTGGAAGCACAAGACCCTCACCAACGCCGCTTCCCTCAAATGCATTGTCGCAGATCGTAAGAAGTGACTGTGCAAAATCAACTGTCTGAAGTGATACGTCATTTTGGAATGCAGCCGCACCAATGTAGCGAATCCCCTCTGGGATCGATACATTCTTCAACTCTGTACAGTTGCGGAAGGTACGCTCTCTTACAGCCTGGATTGCCGCCGGCACCTGCGCATAGACTAGCTTTGTACAATCAGCAAATGCTCCTGCTCCAAGATAAGTTACGCTCTGCGGCAAGTTAGCAGTTACAATATCTGAGCCTGTAAAGCTCTCTGCGCCAACTGCTGTCAGCGTCTGTGGAAATGTAAATGAAGAAAGTGCAGATGTTTCTGCAAATGCACGGCTTCCAATTGACGTAAGCGCACTCGAAGCCTGCACTGTTGTGAGTGAACTGCAGTTTTCAAATAAGCCTGAACTAATTCTTGTAATTGCCTGCGGCAATGTCGCAGATGTAAGGCTTGTACAGCCAGAAAATGCACTTGCACCAAGATATGTTACATTCTGCGGAACCAAAATTGAAGAAAGTGCGCTGCAATTTTGGAATGCGCCGCCCTCAATAAATGTCATGCTCTCTGGAAGTGTAATCTGTTTTAATGCAGTACAATTTTGGAATGCACCATAGCGAATCGTCGTAAGTGTTGATGGCAGCTGTACTTTCTGAACTGGCGTATTGGCAAATGCAAGTGTACAGATCGTTGTAGTTCCTCCCTGAACAATAACATCTGTATAAGGAACAAGCTGTGTTGCCACACCTGATTTTGCCAACTCGGCTGCATCTTTGTCACTTAAAGATCCAGTCGGCTGCTCTGACTGCACGATAATCTCAGCCGGCACACGATACAGCAAATCATTGATGTAAATCATCTCATGCTTTCGATCTTCATACCATTTTGTTCCGTCAAACGCGTTTGCCACAATATCTCGCACACTCTTTGGAATCTCAATCTGACTTAAAGCACTGCAATTTTTAAATGCATTAGAGCCAATATAGCTTACGCCGTCCGGCACAACTATAGCAGCCAGATTAACACGATTAATAAAAGCTTCCTCAGCAATAACAGTCGTTCCCTGCCTGATAGAAACAGTTACCGCATCGCTCTGACAGCGATAGAGTATACTGTTAATATATACAAGCTCTCCAGTCAATGTTGAATCATATGGTGTGCCTTCAAATAAATTGGCACCTACCTGCGTAACACTTGTCGGAATCTGTACGCGAACAAGAGCGCTGCATCCTGCAAATGCTTCTCTTCCTATATAAGTAACACCCTCTGGAATCACCACGTCAGTAATCATGGTCTGTCCGCGAAATGCACCTGCTGCTATGGAAGTAACTTTTGCACCGCCATAAGTTTCTGGAATCTCAACAACACTTCTTGAACCGTCAAATCCTGTAATGCTGACAGTCTGTCCATCCTCGCTAAAGCTAAATGTCAGTCCCTTTGTATCCTCCTTAGGTGCCTGCTCAGACCACTCTGGTTCCTCCGTTGTCGTCTCCTCTGGTGTAGTTTCTTCTGTAGTTTCCTCGGTAGTTTCTTCTGTACTCTCTTCCTCGCTAGTTTCTTCCTCGGTGCTAGCCTCTGCACTGCTTTGTGGTGTGCTTTCCTGCGTGGAAGATTCTTCCTGTGATGATGTCGGTGTTATACTTTCACTAGGTGTCTGGGAGGACGTTTCCGGTACACTTTCTGATGAGCTTTCAGTTGGTATCTGCAAAGACGTCTCTGGAATACTCTCTGTCGCCAAAGCCTCTGATGTCAGGTTCTCCAATATAGTCTGCTCTTCTATTGTCTGTGTCTGCGTTTCTTGTTTAATATTTTCAGTAGTTTCCTCCGCAAATGAATACTGCGGTATGTAAGAAACGGTCATCGCAGCAGCCATCGTCCATACGGACGCCTTCTTCTTCCATGATCTTTTCATAGTGTTCCCTTCCTTTCTCTTAAACAAAAAGAGCCGGTTTTTAACCGGCTCCCATAAATAATCCGGCAATAACTCTTTTCTAAGTTTATATTACCAGAGATTATGTCAAATAAGTACTTTCAATGTCCTTACATCTCTTAAGAATCTCTTACGATGCCTGGTCAAACTGGCTGTTGTATAGATCAGCGTAAAAGCCCTTCTTTGCCAAAAGCTCTTCGTGCGTTCCGCTTTCAATTACATCTCCATCCTTTAACACAAGGATAAGATCGGCATTTTTGATTGTGGAAAGACGATGTGCAATAACAAAAGAAGTACGATTCTTCATCAGCTCGTCCATTGCATTTTGGATTTGAAGCTCTGTTCTTGTATCGACAGAGCTTGTTGCCTCATCGAGAATCAACATAGGCTTGTCAGCGATCATTGCACGGGCAATTGTTAACTGCTGCTTCTGACCTTGTGACAGATTAACCTGATCATTAAGCACTGTATCATAGCCATTCTGCAGTGTTCTCACAAAATGGTCAAGACCAACAGCGCGGCATGCCTCCTTCATGCGCTCATCAGAGACATTTGGCGTACAATATACAAGATTTTCTCTAACAGTACCCTCAAACAGCCATGTGTCCTGAAGAACCATACAAAACTGAGAATGAACCATTTCACGTTTTACCTGATTAGTCGGAATGCCATCAATGCAGATTTTTCCGCCCTGAATCTCATAAAAACGCATAAGCAGATTGACAAGTGTTGTCTTTCCTGCTCCCGTTGGACCGACAATGGCAATTTTTTGTCCAGCCTTTGCCTGTGCAGAAAAATCATGGATAATCACGCGATCTTCATCATAGCCAAACTTTACATGTTCAAATGATACATCACCCTTTACATTGTCAAGCGTCTTTGTCTTATTGCTCTCGTCATCCATCTCCTTTGCCTCAAGAAACTCAAAGACACGCTCACCTGCTGCTGCCGCTGACTGTAAAGACTGTGCCGCCTGTGCGATCTGAGATAACGGCTGTGTAAAATAACGCACATACATCATAAATGCAACGATTACTTCAAAGCCAATAGTTCCCTTCATAGTCAGCACTGCACCTGCCACACAGACTGCCACATAGCCTAAGTTTCCGATAAATGTCATAATAGGCGGCATGAGTCCGGCAAGGCACTGTGCACGAAATGCACTTTCTCTTAAATTATTATTCATGCGCTCAAATTCTGCTGTTGCCTGCGCTTCTCCATTATATGCCTTTACAACTGTATGACCTGTGTAAATTTCCTCAATGTGACCGTTGATCTCACCAAGGCAGCGCTGCTGGCGCACGAAATATCTGCTGGAGCGCTTTGCAATAACTGTCATAAGTACAAAGCCAATCAATGTCGCCACAATTGCAGTGATCGTCATAATCACATCTGTTTTAAACATCATAAAAAGTGAACCGACAAAAAGCGTAACTGCGGAGACAAGATTTCCGATGCTTTGATTCATAGACTGTGATATCGTATCAACATCATTTGTGACACGTGAGAGGATATCACCTGTCGTAGAGCGGCTGTAATAGCTCATCGGCAGACGGTTAATTTTTCCTGAAATATCACCTCTAAGCTTTTTTGAAATATTTTGTGTCACTGTTGCCATAATCCACTGCTGACCAAATGACAGCAAAGCACCGCACACATAAAATGCAATTAATGTAAATCCAATCTTAGAAACAGCGTCCATATCAACGCCTGTTACAAGACCTTTTCCAATTTCCTTTGTCATCTCTGACAGCTTATCTGGTCCAAGAAGCGTCAAAACCGTGCCTCCTGCCGCGCAGATAAGTGCAATGATCACAACCGGAAGATAGCTTTTGCAATACGAAATCAGATTTGACCATGTTCCTTTAAAATCAGATGCCTTCTCAGCAGGACCTCTTCCCATGCCAGGTCCACGCATACCGCCTCTTCTGCCCGGGCGGTTCTGTCCAGGGGTATATTCTTTATTTTCCATTATGCAAGCTCCTCCTTTGACAGCTGTGAATATGCGATCTGACGGTATACCTCGCAAGTTTCCATCAGCTCATTGTGCTTGCCCATTCCGGCAATCTTTCCATCATCAAGCACAATAATCTTGTCCGCATCGCGTATAGTACCAATTCGCTGTGCCACAATGAAACGCGTTGCATCTGCACAAGTTTTTCTTAATGTATCGCGAAGAACACGATCTGTCTTGTAGTCAAGTGCTGAAAATGAATCATCAAAAATTAAAATCTCCGGGTGACGGCATATCGCACGTGCAATTGACAGACGCTGCTTTTGTCCTCCTGAAAAATTAGATCCTCCCTGTGCCACAAAAGCATCTACGCCGCCCTCTGTCTTATCTACAAATTCCTTTGCCTGCGCAGTCTCAATTGCATGCTTAACATCATCATCAGTAAATCCTTTTGTACCATTATCTCCATAGGCAACGTTGCTTTTAATGCTTCCTGTAAATAAAACAGCCTTCTGTGAAACATATCCAATCTTATTTCTAAGTGCCTTCTGTGTATATTCCTTTACGTTAACGCCATCGACAAGCACCTCTCCCTTTGTCGCATCGTAAAAACGCGGAATCATGTTGATCACAGTACTCTTTCCACAGCCAGTTGAACCGATAAAGGCAATTGTCTCACCCTTATGAGCAGTAAAGGAAATGTCCTCAATGACATCCTTCTCTGCATCTGGATAACAAAAAGATACATTGCGAAACTCAACTTCACCCTTTTTGCCGTCAATTCCATTCTCTTTTGTGCCATCCTTAATCGAGAGCGGCATATCAAGCACTTCATTAATACGCTTTGCTGATACGCTCGCACGTGGAAGAAGCACGAAAATCATGACAAGCATCATAAATGACATAACGACCTGCATAGCATACTGAGTAAATACGATCATATCTGAGAAGATAGTCAGCTTATCAAACATCTGAGCATTGCTGATCAAATAAGCGCCGATCCAATAAATTGCTAACATCAATCCATTCATTACCATCTGGATTCCCGGCATCATAGTTCCCATAGTGCGGTTTGCAAACAGCTGCGTTTTCGTCAGCTCATCATTTGCATCATTAAATTTCTTCTGCTGATAACCTTCTGCATTGTAAGCACGAACTACATTTAAGCCTGTCAAATTTTCTCTAGTGACACGGTTTAAATTATCTGTCAGACTCTGCAGCTTTTTAAACTTTGGAAGCGCAACAGCCACGCAGACACCAACAAAGCTAAGCAGTACAACAACAGCCACACCAGTTGAAGCAGTCCACTGCCAGTTCTTCGTAGAAATCTTGCACAGTGCCCACACTGCCATTATAGGAGCCTTAAGTAAAACCTCCAGACCCATAACAATCAGCATCTGTACCTGTGTAATATCATTTGTAGAACGTGTAATTAAACTTGCAGTAGAGAAATTTCCAATTTCTTCCATTGAAAAGGACTGCACCTTATGAAAAACCTGTCCTCTTAAATTGGCAGAAAAATTAGATGAAATTTTTGATGCACATATTGATGTACATACTGCCGCAAGCAAACTTCCTAGTGCACATGCAAGCATCTTGCCTCCTGCTATCAAAATATCATTCATCTTACTGCCCTTAGTCTGGACAAGCTTTGTAATTTCAGACATATAATCTGGCATTGTCAGACTAAGCCACACCTGCACGATAATAAACACAAATGCAACTGCCGCCAGAATAAAATCTTTCCATGTAAGCTTCTTTAACAACTTAACCATTATCTGCTGCTCCCTTCTTTTTAGATAGAAACTATTATAGCGTTCAAAATAGAACAGTCAATACAATTTATATAAAATTTAGATTGTTTATAAAAAAAACGAAAAGAGGCAGACTCTTCATCTGCCCCTTTTTTGCTCTAATTTAATTCATCCCTGCTCATGCACACCTGTAACAGAAAATACAACCCACTCTGCGATATTTGTCGCATGATCTCCGATTCGCTCAAAATACTTTGCAATCATCAAAAGATCAAGTGCATACTCGCCGTCCTTTGGATTTGCTGAGATCATTTGAATAAGCGACTCCTTTACCTTTAAGAAAAGATCATCGACCACATCATCGTGCTGAATTGTTGCCTCTGCCATTGCTACATCACGCTTTACATAAGCCTCAACACTCTCTGTCACCATACGCATTGCAGCTACTGCCATCTGACAAATATACTGTGCATCCGTTCCGATTCTTCCATTTAAGAATCCAATAATCTCTGCGATGTCGGATGCCTGATCACCGATACGTTCCATATCTGTAATCATCTTAAGTGCTGCTGAGATCTGTCTTAAATCTCTCGCAACTGGCTGCTGCTGTAGCAAAAGCTTTAAACAAAGCGACTCGATAGTGCGCTCCATCTGGTCAATCTCACTGTCTATCGGTGCGATTTTTGCTGCTGTCTGTCCATCTGCATTTGCCAGTGCCTTTGCCGCTAATGCTAACGCCTCCTCACAAAGCGATCCCATCTTTGTCAGATCACGATTCAAAAGCGCTAGCTGCTCGTCAAACTTGCTTCTCATGTCTTCACCTCACTTTTTTTATTTCCATTAGCCAAAACGTCCTGTAATATAATCCTCAGTTCTCTTATCCTTTGGCTGCTCGAAGATCTTCTGTGTTTCACCATACTCTATCAGATCACCAAGCAGGAAAAATGCGGTGTAATCAGAGATACGCACGGCCTGCTGCATGTTATGCGTAACCATAACAATTGTGTACTGTGATTTTAATTCGCTGGCCAGCTCTTCTATCTTTGATGTAGAAATCGGGTCAAGCGCACTTGTTGGCTCATCCATCAAAAGTACATCCGGCTCAACAGCAAGTGCTCGTGCAATACAAAGTCTCTGCTGCTGTCCACCAGACAAGCTAAGTGCCGATTTTTTTAGATTATCTTTTACTTCATTCCAGATAGCTGCGCCCTTCAAGGAATTTTCCACGATCTCATCAAGCTTTGCACGGCTTGTAATTCCATGGGTGCGCGGTCCGTATGCGATATTGTCATAGATGCTCATTGGAAATGGATTTGGCTTTTGGAATACCATTCCGATATTTCTGCGAAGCTCATTGACATTTAACTTTGGATCAAAAATGTCCTCGCCGCGATAACGAAGATCGCCTGTAATCTTCACACCAGGCACTAGATCATTCATTCTGTTTAACGACTTTAAGAATGTGGATTTACCACATCCAGAAGGACCAATCAGCGCCGTAATACTCTTCTCCTCAATATTGATATTAATATTTTTTAATGCCTGCACCTGTCCATACCACAAACACATATCCTTTACAGTAATTACGCTGCTCACTGACTCTTCCTCCTCTGAAAATACTTACCTAACAAAGTTGCAGTTAAATTGATAAACACTGTTAATACCATTAAGATTGCTGCAATCGCAAATGCAACACCAAACTCACCCTGCTCCTTAGCATACATGTAAAGCGCAACTGTAAGTGTTGCACCTGCACTGTGAAGACCATCTAACATTCCATTTACTGCATGTGCAAGACCTGCGGTGAAAAGAAGCGCTGCTGACTCACCGATAATTCTTCCGACAGAAAGAATACATCCTGTCACTACACCATCAATACATCCTGGAAGTACAACGGTACGAATAACTCTCCACTTTCCTGCGCCAAGTCCAAATGCACCCTCACGGTAGCTTTGCGGAACTGTCTTTAAGCTCTCCTGGGTTGTTCGCATGATAGTTGGAAGATTCATGATCACAAGAGTAAGCGCACCTGCTAAAAGAGATGTCTGCAAGCTTAAAAACTGACAGAAAAACAGCATTCCTACAAGACCATATATAATAGAAGGAATACCTGAAAGTGTCTCTGCTGCATACTCGATCATGCCAACTATTTTTTTGTTTGCGGCATACTCAGTCAGATATATTGCAGCACCAACACCAAGCGGAAGTACAATTACAAGCGTTGCAATTACGATATAAAGTGTATTTAAAATATCAGGCAAAATACCAATGTTGTCATCGAGGTAGCTTGGAGATGTGGACACCAGCTTCCAGCTTATATTCGGAACACCTCTATATAATACATATCCGATCATAAACAATACAAGTCCACATGTAATTGTTATGGAAAGCCCCATCAAAAACTTCATCAGACCTATATAAAGCTTACGCTTTATTCCCGGTCCATTCTTTGCAGCGGCACGCACTGTCATCACCGATTTTACATTTGCTGTCTGTGACGCCCCTATTGCTTCCTGTTTTGTCATCTTACTCACTCCTTTTATGAATCCGTTTTTCAGGCTTTCTCATGCTTTAAGAAAAAGTTCAGTGTTGCATTGATCAGCATGATAAACAAAAACAGCACCAGCGCAATTGAAAACAGCGCCTGTCTTTGCAGTCCTGCTGAATATGACATCTCACTGGCAACAGCAGTTGTCAAAAAACGAACACTCTGGAACAATGACGGCATATTGGGAACATTTCCTGAAACCATCATAACTGCCATTGCCTCGCCAATTGCGCGGCCCACACCTAATACAACTGCTGCTGCAATACCACTTCTTGCAGCTGGAACTGACACCTTAAAATATGTCTCAATATCTGTCGCACCAAGTGCAAGTGATGCATCCTCATATTCCTTTGGCACTGCCTCAAGCGCATTCAGTGAAACCTTAATGATAGACGGCAAAATCATGATTGCAAGTACGATAATCGCTGCCAGAAGGCTTGCACCATCTGGCACATTAAACAATTTGCGGATACCAGGCACAAGAATCAGCATACCGACAAGACCATAAACAACAGACGGAATACCTGCTAAAAGGCTGACAGCTGACTCAATAACACCTCTTACCTTTGGTGATGCAATCTTTGCCAGGTAGACAGATGTGAAAAATCCGACTGGAACGCCTAATAAAATTGCACCTGCTGTTCCGTAAATACTTGTCATGATAAACGGTAAGATTCCAAATGATGGCTCAGAGGCGGTCGATGCCCATTTTGTGCCAAATAAAAACTGAAACAGACCAATTTTTGCGATTGCCGGCACACCGGAAATTACAAGATAAATTGTAATTAGCAATACACATCCGACCGTAATCAGTCCGAGAATCAAAAATATGCCATGTACTATTGTCTCTAACAGACTATCTTTGCTCTTCATAAATCCTCGCACCCTTCCAATTGTGATTATTCTGCTACCGCAACAGCACCTGCTGCCGAAATAATATCTGCTGCATCCTTTGAAGTTACATAATTAAAGAATGCCTGCGCTGCCTCTGATAATTCAGTACCATCCTTTGTAACAAGAACGAATGGACGCTGTACCTTATAAGAACCA
>OLRF01003802.1_pt1 | contig 11351 bp, 10 predicted proteins | sample 1672061 | NCBI WGS metagenome assembly OLRF01 (sample SAMEA3136641, study PRJEB25190) | human gut metagenome | reverse complement strand
TCCGTGTCTCAGTACCAGTGTGGGGGGTTAACCTCTCAGTCCCCCTATGTATCGTTGCCTTGGTGAGCCGTTACCTCACCAACTAGCTAATACAACGCATGTCCATCTATAACCACCGGAGTTTTCAACCCGGAGAGATGCCTCTCCGAATATTATGGGGAATTAGTACCAATTTCTCAGTGTTATGCCCCTGTTATAGGTAGGTTACATACGCGTTACGCACCCGTGCGCCGGTCGCCGGCAATTGAAGCAAGCTTCAATCCCGATGCCCCTCGACTTGCATGTGTTAGGCCTGCCGCTAGCGTTCATCCTGAGCCAGGATCAAACTCTCCATTGTATAAAATTATAAATGTTTTGTTAGAGTCCTGACTATTCGTTTATCCTTTATAAAAGGAAATTGACAGATAAATACTACATTTCTTTTCTCTCAAAATATAACCAGTAATTCAAAGAACCAGTTTGAAAAATCGCATTTACGATGCGAAAGGACTGCAAAGATAGAGTAACTTTTTGAATCCTGCAAATCTTTTTTCAAAAATCTTTTTAAGAACTTCGCGTCTCGGGAAATCGGGCTTACACAGAGCTTTAAGCTCCTTTATTGTAAACTTTCAGCCTTCGTAAGAACAACCGTTTTTCTCAAACGCGGATGCAAAGGTAGCGACTTTTTTCGAACCTGCAAATATTTTCGCATATTTTTTGCATAAAAGTTAAAAATTCTTCAAATCTGAGGTATACACCTATATTTTATTAGAGAAGAATTAGTCGGCCAGCCCTTATGAAGCCCGGGCCGCACATCGCCGCAACCGGGAAGCCGACCTGCGGGGCCGGGGACTGCCACGGAATGGGCCGCAGCGAGTAAATTCGGGTCGCGTCCTGCAAAACTGAGATTTTTTACTATTTTTGCGTCAGATTATCCGACCGATATGAATTTCAGAAAAATATCACTGCTCGTGCTGATCCTGCTCATCGCGGATCAGGCACTCAAGATCTGGGTCAAGACCCACATGCACCTCGACGAATCAATCGTCGTCTTCCCGGACTGGTTCCAATTGCGCTTCATCGAAAATAACGGCGCGGCCTTCGGGATGCACATCGACACCAAAGGCGGGTTCGACTGGGGGAAACTCCTGCTCGGGATTTTCCGGATCGTGATGGTCGGGGTCATCGGCTGGCTGATGCACCACCTCATCAACAAACGCAAAGACACCCCCAAGGGGGTCATCGTCGGCCTGGCGCTGGTTATGGCCGGTGCCCTGGGCAATATCATCGACAGCGCTTTCTACGGGCTGCTCTTCTCGGAGTCGACGCCCTATACGGTCGCACATTTCGGCGGACACTACGCCGGATTCATGATGGGCAAGGTCGTCGACATGTTCTATTTCCCGCTCTTCCAGTGGAACGGTGTACCGCGGTTCCTGAACTTCCTGGTGGACAGCAACAACTACTTTTTCGGAGCCATCTTCAACCTGGCCGATGCCTATATCTCCATCGCCGTCATCTATCTGCTTCTGTTTCAGTACAAATTCCTGAGCAAGTAGATTTTTTTCGTAAAAATAGTTGGTGAATGAGAAAAAAGTATTACTTTTGCACACCACAATTTCCAAAAGCCCAGGTGGCGGAATAGGTAGACGCGCACGTTTCAGGTGCGTGTGCCGCAAGGCGTGCAGGTTCGATTCCTGTCCTGGGCACTTGGTTAAGCCTCGTAATCTTTGATTACGGGGCTTTTTTAGTTTTCAGTATAACCGTCCTCCACACCCATGCAAGGGCACTGCCCGGGATCGGACACGGGACAAAACAGCGATTCCGCACCGAACGCCCCCGCACCCCGCAATACATACCCGACCGGTCGAAGCTATTCCTCGCCCACCCCCTCAATCGCGATCTCGAAAGGCGAAGCGGCGCCCGCATGGTAGATAAACAACTTCCGGAAGAACACTCCATCCCGTTCGGCTTCATAGGTCACTTCGATCCGCGACCACCGGCCGGGCAGCAGGGGCGCCTTGTCCCAGACAGCCGAAGTGCATTCGCAGGTGGTCATTACTTTGGTGATTAAGACAGGGCACGAACTGACGTTGGTGAAGCGGAATACGATTTTTTTCTTATGCCCCACCCTTATCCGCCCCAGGTCTGCAACCCGGGATTCGAACCGGAAAAGCGTATCGCTGCCGGCAAGGCCGGCGTGTTCCCGATCCGTACCGATCAGTGCCGGAGTGGGTAGCAGCCCGTCGGCCGCCCCCTCTCCGCCATTTGCCACGAAGCACATGATTCCCGCGGCCACGACCATAACCATAACCACAACCACGACCACGGCTACGGACATCGGCACCGCGACCGCACTGAATACCTGGCTATTTTTTTTATCCATCTTCGACAGAGCCCCATTTTATTGATGAACGAAACCACAGGACAGCTTCAATATCGGGTCATAGAGACGCTACAATTTTTCCAGCAGCGCCCGAAGGAAGTTTTCCGTCTGCTGCGATGTTTCTTTAAATGCGGTAAAGAAACCCTCGCATCTCATATCTTGAGTAAGGATAAAGAAATAGGGATTGTTGACATCTTCTATCGGAATTCCGAGTCGGTCAACGCTATACAGCCCGCAGGAGACTTCATACGTGTTCCTGAGTATCCTCAAGTCCCTTGCATTGTGATAATCGCACAGTATGATCAGCCCCATTTGGGCACGGTCATCGAGGATCGATTTCAACAGCTTGAAGTGCATCGCAATACAGGGCAGGCAATTCATTCTGCTGAAACGATAGACCAGCGTTCTGCCATGCGCGGACACGACCTCCGACAAAGGTGACTTATTGCCCTCCGCGTCAGTCAGCACCGTCGTGGGGGAAAGGCAAAACCCTTCCGAGGAGAGCTCATAGGGCCTGCAAAAAGCCATATTCTCGAATGCGGTCTGAATTACCGCCATTCTGTTCAACTGCTTCGAATAGGCGATATATGTTTTTGCCATGACACAGGCCGTGAACCCGAAAAGGAGCACCAAACCCACTGAAAGCAGGAGGACATGCGGCTTCTGTTTGGGCATGGCTATTCCTCCTGTTTTATGTCGAATACGAACAATACCGGGTTATCGTTCTCGGACAGTTTATCCAGCAATCCGTACAACTCTTTTTCAAACCCGGTTTTTGGTATCCTCTCCGTCATGGATTCATAACTGGGGCCGAGCATATTTGCGTCGATCCAGCATATTAACTTGTTGCCGATCACACGGTCTATGCAGAAGGAGAATTTATCCGAAAAATTACTATCGATAGCATATTCATAGATCGACATTTTATCGTCCTCCTTGTCATATAAGAAATAATAATCCTTTTCACCCGTAAAGGTCACTTCCGCAAAAATATACCGTTCCGATTGCTGAATCCGGTTTATCCCCAATACGGCATTCCGCCCCCGGTTATCCTCGAAAACTTTTTCCGGACGTCCCGAAGTGTATTTGGCTTTGGGGTCTTTGAACTCCATACGGTATTGCCCACAGACACTGTCTTTGGAAACCTTATAGATATGATCGTCTCCCGAATAAATCACCAGAGCTTCGTTTCCCGCTATTCCGTATTGGGGGCCGTTTATTCCCAGAACACCGGGATCTTTTTTAAAAGGCAGATATTTGGAATAATTATCTTCATTCCCAAACTCGAATTTAGAAAAAAGCCGATACTTACCTGATTGTGAGTTGCCCCAACCATTAAGATAAAAAATGATATTTTCCATAACAAACAAGTCTCTGCACCAGATTTGTTTAAGTAAATCATAATCATCCGAAACTGGTTGTAAGGTCAAACGGTCATAGATTATCTGTTTTTCTGCAAAATGGTCAATTACAATAATACTACGATCTGTAACCGTCATATAGGAAAGATTGGTATACTCACCTGGGCCGCGCCCGTGCTTATGGATTTTTCCGGCATAACTCCCGTCCGGATTGAAAACATAGACCGACTGCGACATATGATCCATGATATAAAACTTCCCGTCCACGATTTCCAATTTATCGATATTGGATATTAAGCATTCGTCATTCGTCGCAAGGGGAACGATCCGGAAGGTGGTATCGAGAATTTTATCTAAATCGATCTCCGTCACACTTTCCCTCGAATCGAAAACAATGCTTTTCAGATTACCTGATATTTCCACATTATTGGATGAACAAGCCATTAGGAATGTTCCACTTAAACAAGTTACGATGAAATCAAAATATTTCATAATTATAATTTTATGCTATTTAATCCTTTGCTATTAATTAATAGCAAAGGATTAAATGACTATTTATCACCAATGAACTTCTTGACATGAGAATACAGTACACCCAGCTCCTGTATTTGGACACGACTCTTCTATACCGGACAGCCTCTCATTTGTCCACCCAAGGTTTCCCTCTGCCTTTCCATTAGAATAATGTATACCGCCATTTAAATCGATATGACGATATAAAGTGCATGTTTTAGGATCACCCAGTTTGTGAGTATAAAAGAATATTGTGCCGTTTCCTTCATTATTACTTGTCCCCTCGTTGCTACTTGTGCCTTCATTTTCATTCTTCGTCAAAGCTTCGATATTGACAGACAGCAGTGCCTGGGTAGTTTTATTGTAAGTGATAAAACCCAGCACCAAGGCAAATGTCAGAAATGCAGCACAGAGTATAAAAATAAATTTTTTCATGTTTTTGTTTTTTAAATTCTCGATTGATACCTGCGATCCGGCAACGCTCCGTCGGCGTTATTTCCGAATCCAGTTTGTCGCCCGTCAGGCCGGGCCAGCCTACTAAACAGTGGGAAGGCAATAGTCTTCGGTCTATATCCGTTGTCTTACATAAATAAACAGCACCTCCTTTCTTTTTGAAGGGAGCCCGGGGCGGAGATCGCTGCGCATGAATTTGCACGATTCGGCGGCGACCCCGCCCTTTTCGTTCCCGGAATCTCAGTTTGCCGGCACGGCACGGCTACCACCATACTTGTTCGTCGTTCTCGTACGTGAAAATACGTTCCTCCTTGCCCTTGGTATGGTTTCTCAAAAGCAGCAGGGCATTCCCGGGGACATTGTCGTAGTGTAAAACATGCGTCCGATCCCCGATGCGCCTGCCGAGGGATACGAACCGGCCATCGCGGCAATAGAACAACTCGTAAAGCTCGTCCGCCTGTATGAAGTTGTCATCATTGCGCGGCAGGAACATCACGCTACCCAGGGTCTGAGGCCGGTCGAAAGCCATGCCGCCCCAGCAGCGGGATTCCTGCGGGGCATTGAAATAGGTGAGCGGATCCCCGTCGAATAATTTGTATTTGTCGTCGCCCGAATTCCCGTAGCTGCCTTCGGTTCCGATTATCTCCCCGACGAGCTTTTCCCCCGACGGGGCATAGAACCCGACCTCGGCCATATTCACGAATGCACCGCTCGGGGAGAGATAACGTATATACCGGAAGGTTATACTGTCCCCCAGTTGCGCGTAATACGGCCTGGCTTCCGGCACCTCGGGCGTAACGTAGACAGTCCGGGCATCCCGGAAATCGGGACTGTCCGCAACCTGGAACCGGCCGTTTTTCACCCGGTTGAGGATAAACTCCAGCTCAAAGAAAACCGGGTATTTCCGCTTCAGTGTGACGGAAACCTCGGCCCCGTCGGGTTTACGCACCGCCACCCCGCCCTCTTTCGAGACCGTAAACGGATCCGTTGCCGGAAGGAGGAGCCCCCGGTCATAATACATGACCATATAGGCGCAGCCCTTTTCGACATGATCGAACGCAACCCGCCCGCGCTTTATCCGGCTCCAGGCGACAGGCACCCAGTTCCGGTTGTCGAAAACGACCAGGTAGGCGAATTTCTTTTTGGCCGCGATCGGGATCGTCAGTTTCATGGCAAGGTCGATGCCGTCGAAATACGATTCCGAAACGTCCTTTATGAAGGGGGATCGGAAGGCCGGCGGAATTCCCTCCGCCAGGGCTCCCCTTTGGTTGGGCAGGCTCTGGGGCTGGAAACTGAACATCTTGCGGTAAACCTTCCCGACACGCTCCTGCGGCCGGGATTCGAAATGCTTGCCGAATTCCGGGTCGCTCATCCCGAAAGAGTAGAGCACGCTATCGACCCGCAGCGAATTCCAGCTGTGCGACTGGCTCCGGTTGGCCCACTGGATAATGTAGTCGTAATTTACAGGCAGCCCGACGCTCCTCAGCGCATACCACATCAGGCTCGTGATCTCGGGGCATGCACCGCCTGCCGCCCGCAGGTAATCCGACGGCCTCAATGCCATCCTCATGACCGATTCGTCGATGACCTCGTAATCCATCCTGCGCAGGCTGTCCTGAATCGTCCTGGCCGCAATGTAACGATCCGCCCCGGCCTGCTGCAGGGGGCGGATTATTTCAGCGAGGAAATCCCTGTAATGAGGCATCCAGTCCTCCGCCAGTTCGTTCTCGATCCGGTAAGGCAGGACATATTCACAGAAATCGCCGAACGACAGCCCCTTTGTCCACGGGTAGTCCAGCGTCGCAAAAGCATTGTCGATATGCCGGATCAAAAAATCGCGGCTGAGTTCTGAAAGGTCGAATGCCGGATGTACGTTCGTAAAATCGGGATTATAATTCTTCGCCCGGCCCCTCAGCACCTGCCTGGGGATATCCTTATCACAGAAAAGGGAATCATAATCGCATTTGAAATCCTCCAGTCCCTTTCCCGCATAGCCGTAATGGAGCGGAAGGTTCTCGATCAGGAACCGGGCCGCCCGGTATTTCAGCGAATCGGCCTTGTCCGTGCTGTAATGTTGCAGAACCGCTTCCAGTTCCGGACGGTTTTCGCCCGCAAGTTCCAAAGCCGCCTCCAGCCGGGATTCACAACCGGCGCATATCCATGCCAAACCGAACGATAAGATCAGCCTGACGGCAGTACGGTCAAAATTTTTCATGATCGAAACACTTTTACATCTATTCTTCCCTTCCAGTTACTATCCACCCCGGATGGGGGGGGGGCACCCACGCAACCCATCCCGGATTTTATTTATCCAGTCAACGATTGCCATGTTTTTCAATACGGCAATCGGCGAAGCTGTTATCATAACAAGATTGATCAAGCGGGGTGATATCTTCTGTGAAGTTACTTTTTAAAACATCAAAAACAAAATATTTTTACATTATTTTGAACCAATATTAATATTTTTGTTTTATTTTGTAGTAGATAATCAAATATCTTGATTAACTATATAATGATTGCGTCTTTATTTTGTGTTCTTAAAATAAAATTATATGGCCAAATTCTGCTATTTGATGACCGGAATCATCATCATCCCGCTGTGGTGCGCCTCGTGCAATGACAATAATCCCAGGAAAGAAATCCAGAAGATCGTAAAGGAATGGATCGGGAAAACGGTACTGCTGCCGCAGGATATACAACCGACTTCGTATTCCTGCGACACGGTTTACGACCCCGCGAAATCGAAAAAACCATTCAGGATACTGAATTTCACCGATTCGATAGGCTGCACCTCCTGCAAGCTGAAATTGTTGACCTGGAACGCTTATGTGAGGGAAATCGACACGACGCTGGCCGACAAGGTCGATTTCCTGTTCTATTTCCACCCGCAGAACGAGCGGGAACTCGGGTTGATATTACGAGCCGACGGGTTCGAACTGCCGTTTTATATCGACCGTAAAAATGAAATCGACAGGCTGAATGGCTTTCCGAAGAACCAGGCCTGCCAATGTTTTCTCCTCGACAGCACCAACAAGGTTTTACTGGTCGGCAACCCGACGCATAAGCCGCGGCTTTGGGAGCTGTATAAGGAAATAATATCCGGGAAGAAGGCGGACAGGGTTCCCACGACCGACATCCGTATCGCCCGACCGGAAATCGAGGTTCCGGATTTGAGGATCGGCAGCACGGCACAGGCGGCCTTCGTCCTGGAAAACACGGGGAACAAACCGCTGGTAATAACCCACATCGACGCCTCCTGCGGGTGTACGAAACCGTCATGGAACCGGAGCCCCGTCATGCCCGGAGAGAAATCCGAAATCAAAGTGGAGATAATCCCCGACAAGGCCGGGGCTTTCAACAAGACATTGCGGGTCTTCTGCAATACGGCCGCCGGCAGCACTTCGCTGAAGATCATCGGTATGGTAGAGGAATAATTATCGGGAAAAACGAGGGCGGAGAATTGCCTCGGGAAAAGACACGTTTTCTCCGCCCGGCCGCCAAAACCCGGAAAAGGAAAGGAGGTTGTGCAAAAATAGTCAATTGATCCCAAACCCCAAGCGGGTTCGCCGTTGTTGAAAGGATAGACACAACGCATCGAGTAAACTGTGAACGAACAGAAAAAGAAAAACGCTATGAAAAAGAAAATTACGTTCGGCTTGGTGGCATTCGCCATGGTGGCAGCCTCAGCCGTATTTATGAAGAGCATTGCCAAGGACGACCTGTCCGCAATGATCCAGGCCAATGTGGATGCATTGGCAGAGTTTGAATTCGGCGGTCAATCTTGGAATGAGAACGACACGCATTGGTTTGGGTCAAACTGGAAGCCTGAAGTGGTAGAATGTTCAGGAACCACAGGGAATGCTACCTACTGGGGACAGATGGTTAAATGTAACACCGGCGATGGAAATTGCTATGATGGCACTGGCTGCATTTAGTCATTATTAATTTGTAACGGTTGATGTATTTGTAAAGTTCAACTATAATTACATCAACCGTTACATTATACCATCTCATTTAACAACCCAAATAAATCTCCCATGAAACAACCGATCACAATTATTATATTCTCCATACTATTCTGTGCTTGCGGCACCTCGCCACAAAACAATAGCATGGCATTAGCACTGTCCGATACTGAAATAATTAAAATCAATCCAGGTTCCCCACATTTGATAAGAGCCGACATGGCCAAAACCATCGACACAAAGAAATTACTGGATATGATTCAATCGATCGATTACATAAAACTGGATTCATCCGAACCGATGGGCCCAATCAACAAAATGATCGTAACTAACGATAGAATATTCATAATGGATTCTTTTGCGGCTCAGCAAATTTTTGTCTTTGACAAAACAGGCAAACTGTTATACCGGATCAAGAATAAAGGCAGGGGGCCCAAAGAATACATTAGTATCTGGGATATGCAAGTCGACACCATCCGGAATGAAATACTTGTAAATGACGCACTGGCCCGCTCCTACCTTTATTATTCCACCGATGACGGGACATTCCTACGGCGGGAAAAGGGAATAGCGAACTGCTATTTGGCATGTATCGACAGCCTATATATTAACCTCACCGGAGTCGGACAGGATTTTAACGACAACGAGAATTGGGCGATTATAATCTCGGATAAAGATTCTGTTCTTTTCAAGGGGTTTGAGCCTACACCGCTTCAAAATGACGATTTTATTATCAATAGTTTTACTTACGATCGTAATGGAAATCTTTTATATACTCCAGTTTATTCAGACACGGTTTACCGGTTCTCTTCGGTCTGCGTCGTAGAACCGGAATATGTGATCTGTCAGAAAAAAAGTATATGGAGGCGTCATGACGAAAAAATATCTTACCAAGAGGTGAAAAAATTAATTTTAGAAAATAACTATACCAGATATGGCGGAAAATTTTACGATATGGAAAAATACGCATATTTCGAAATCGGACATGAGGAAGATGAATATGTTGTCCCCATCTCCTGTTTTTGGAACAAGCAAACTGATATGGTTTACGCATGGAGTTCAAAAGGGTGGAGCGAATATCCGGATATAGGGGAGATTATCCGACAACCGATAGCCGTCTACGGCGATACTTTTTTCGGCACCTGTTCGCCGCAAATCCCCGAAGAATACAGGAAAAACCTGAGCCCTAAGATCAAAAGCCTGCTGGAGTGTTCGAAGGAGAGCGACAACCCGATCGTGGTTGCGTATACGCTGAAATAATCGTAAAAACACCCAAGCAGAAGACCAAATAAGAAAGCATATGAAGCAACTAACAGCCACAATTATAGCCGCCCTATTCTGCGCCGCCTGCGGAACCACGCAACTAAAAAACAGCCCGGCATTGGAACTGTCTGATGTAGACTCAATTCATATCATGCCCGGCACTCCGCACCTGATCCGGGCCGACAATGCCAAAATCATCAGCACGGCTGAGTTGCTCAATATGGTCGGACAGGTCGATTACTTAAAGTTGGATTCATCCGAACCCATCGGTGAAATCTCAAAAATGGTCGTAACCAGAGACAAAATTTTTATACTGGATGCTCACATTGCACAGCAAATCTTTGTATTTAACAAAACCGGTAAGTTATTATTCCGTATCAAAAATAAAGGCCGGGGGCCGAAGGAATACATTAGTATCTGGGATATGCAGGTCGACACAATTCGGAATGAAATCCTGTTGAACGACGCCCTTGCGCGATCGTATCTCTATTTTTCCGCCGATGACGGACAGTTTATCCGCAGGGAAAAAGGCATTGCAAATTGTTATGTAGCACGTATCGACAGCCTATACGTAAATCTCCAAAACAACGGACAAGATTTTAATGATGAGGAAAACTGGGCGATACTCATTACCGATAAAGATTCGGTAATCTATAAAGGGTTCGAATTTAAACCGATCCAGGAAGGCGATTATATAGTCAACAGTTTTTACAGGGATAATGATGGAAGCCTTCTGTACACACCAATCAACTCCGACACTGTTTACCAATTCACCTCCCCAATGGCTGCCTATGCAAAATATGTAGTGTGTCAAGAAAGAAGCATTTGGAAACTATACAATGAAAGATTATCGGAACCAGAAATATGTAAACTCATCAAAGAGAGAAACTACACACGATATAGCGCCAATTTCCTTACAACAAAAAACCATGTATTTTTTAGCATTCAACATAAATGGAATGCATATATCACAAGTAGACCTTATTTTTGGGACAAACGTACTAATTCCATTTATGAATGGAAGATTAGCAAACCTTCAATCATATGTGATATTATCGGTCTGCCTCAAGCCTCTTACAACAATATATTCATTAGTACTTTTCCTTCCATAAAGACTCCGGAAGAATATAAAAACACATTAAATCCCCGACTCAAAAAATTACTGGACAATTCGAACGAGGGCGATAACCCCATATTAGCTTTGTATACGCTGAAATAGCCGCAGAAACTCTTGGTTCCATATTATTAGAAAACCACATGAAACAACTAACCGCCATTATTTTAACCGCCTTGATCTGGGCATGCGGAGCCCAGCCACAAAACGACAGCAGGGCATTAGAACTGTCCGACACGAAAATTATTAAAATCACCTACGACACTCCGCACCCGATTCGGGCCGATAATGCCAGAATTATCGGCATGGATGAAATG
>OLRF01003801.1_pt1 | contig 11354 bp, 7 predicted proteins | sample 1672061 | NCBI WGS metagenome assembly OLRF01 (sample SAMEA3136641, study PRJEB25190) | human gut metagenome | reverse complement strand
CATATACAGATCATGAGATTCCGACCCTTTCACCTGTAAACCGGCAGGAAGTTCTTTTTGCAGCTTCGAAGGCATTTCAGCAAAAGGTAAAGTGACCTGAATAGCAGCATTCTCAACATAAACCGGAATATTCAGAATTTTATCCCACCCAAAAACCCGTTGTGAGGGATCTTTAAAATAAGTAATACAACGCAATTCCGGACCGTCAACTTTCCCTTTGAACTCAAACCGTCCGTTTTTTAACCGGGTACTATCGTAATAATGAGTTTGTCCGGTATTTGTCAGAAATACCCAATGATCATCCGGAGCTCCCTTCAATTCACCCTTCAGTACAAAGCCTTCCGGCTTGCCGGTACAAGCTCCTAACATCAATAAACCAGCTAGTATAATAAATACCTTCATACGCTCTATTTTTAAATAAATACAAAATCAGTAATTTCCCCAAAATCAGTATACACTTGCTTGGCCGGATAATGCTCACTATCCCCACCGACACTTCCGGTAGACGATAAATTCAGAATGACAAAATCTCCTTTACCGTTTCCCATATCGAAACCGATACCCAAACTATATTGCACATCAAATTCATAAGCATCGAAAGCATTACTGCTCGAAAGATAGCGCTTAGCAAATTTCATCTTCACCGCCTTACCTCCGGCATGGGTATAAATAGCTGTCGCCTTTCCTCCTGCCTGCTTGAAATCCAAACGATAAACCGTATTGCCGGAAGCATAAAAAAGAAGCCCACTGTACGGAGGGGTAGAGGCAAACACTGCACTCTCGTCCAAACCTTGGGGGATATTTATGGTATAATAGCCATTAAACGAAGCATTGTCCGAATAATTAAATCCTCTCGGATTGAACTCATAGACGAAACATCTGGTATCGTTTTTCGCCAAAGCATAGGCATACACACTGGTCCAGGCAGAAGCATACTGATAACCGGTTCCCAGATACAAGACTTTCTGGTCTTCAGGCAGTTTATTGGGATTTACAGCCGACACATTTCCATCCCGGATCGGTATAGCCTTGATCAGATCCGTATTTTCCTCGCTTTCACTAAAATACAAGGGATCGTATTTCTTTACACCCAACCCGTCACTCGTATTATAATAGAAAGCGAAACGATGTCCTGCTTCATCGTACAACAGCGCATTATTACTGATTTTAGAAGCAAACGTGATATTTACCTCTCCTTCCAGATCAGCAGCCGGCTCATAAATTTTCCCGGCACGGGGCGACTGATAAAGCATGCCGCCGGACAGCAACAAAGCACTGGCAGCGCCATCACCATCTGCCAAAGTGATATGCTGAAAATCAAAACTATTCTGAGCTAACGGAGCTACCATCCGTATCAGGCTGTCTTTCTTTTCAAAATGTTTCCACTGGCAATACACGCCCGATTCTACCGGATCATCCGTAATGACGGTAAACATATTCCAGCCCGATCCTGTACCATAATACTTGCAGGAAGTCGTATACGACATCAAAGCCTGCGGTTTTCCGGTAAATCTTTTTCCGGTTTCTTCATAATAAGCATCTTCCTGTACGACGATGTCTCCCCCGATATATTCGACAGAACCTAATTCAGTCTGTCCGTTTTTACGGTGTAATATCATCCACGAACCGACATAAGGTTTGATCAATTCGATGGTCGTATTGACCGGATATTCTATATCCGTTATTCTATCGTATACATTCAAACGAAAATAATGGGCATAGGCCAGATTTTTAGCCTCAGGATCGATATGAAAATTTAAATTCTGTTCCAATCCAACCGTGTCGAACTTGCCATGTCCGTAAAAATTATGATTGGTTGTCGAATGCAGCCACGTATATTCCAGATTATCCTCATTTTCTTGTAAGGACTGAGACAATTGCGGTATAATTGTAACCGTCGTATCTTTATCCAGACGCACCGAATATACTTTATTCAAAGAGACATCCAGTGTATTTACCTCCTGATAAGTATAATTTCCCTTATCATCGTAGCACGAAGCCACGAGTAATCCTAATATAAAATAGATCAATCTTTTCATTCTGTTCAAATTTTAAAGTAATTCCGAAATATCCGGGATCTCGATCCATTCTCCGGTGTTCTCATCAATCAAAGGCCGGTTGGCCGGATCCGCCTTATAAGCTTCTAAATCCGTATAAAATCCGTTCGACAAGAGTATATCGTAAAACTGATTGGTCATCATCCATTCATTCAGGGAAGTCCCTCCGTATTTTGTAATCAGATACCGGGCTTTCGTCTCACTATAATCGCCGAAATACATGGCATAGTAACCGTCCCATTCTTCCTCATTGGATCCCCATAAACCGAGATTTACCGTATCTTCGGCTTTTAATCTGAAAAATTGTCTTTCTAAAGTACCCGCTTCAAAATCAGATTGGGCATAATCGAAAGTCAGATTAGCCGAATATGTAGCATTACGTGTTGCCGGACGTTTTAAAAGTATTTTAAACACAGCCTGTCCGGTATCGGCAGGTACATAATAGGCTTCCGGAAATAAAACTTCCAATGCATTTTTATCAGGAGCATCGGTTTTAAATACCACTCTCCGGGGATAATCCACCATAGCACCACTGATTTTCACCCCGATCAGTACGGTATCTACCCGCAATGAATCGCCCAACGGATTTATACCGAAATTCACCTCATAATGCAGATAAGTCGTATCGTCCTCCCAATAGGGCTTCTTATTCTGTCCCAGATAATAATCCCCCATAAAATTAATTTGCTGCCCGGTACCATATTGCACCATTTCATATTCCTGGCAACTGTATATGGCCAAAGCCAGTATCAAAAAGATAGATATTTGTATTCTTTTCATAATTCTTCCGATTAATTGGTTTTACCAAACAAAGTTTCATCATCCGGCCAGGAGAACATATAGTTACTTTCGGTCATATTACTGAGCGGACTATGTAAAAAAGTAGTATACCCATTGCGTTTATAGAAATAGAACAACTGTCCTTCTCCATAAAATTCTTTCCGGTACTCTTTCTCGATCTCATTCAAACGGTTAGTTTCCGTACAAACCGTCGGGTCTATACCACGCATTTCCCTTACCTTATTTAAATATCCGGCAGCCTCTTCAGGAGTTGCAGCACATTCTGCCAAAATGTAATACATCTCCGACAACCGGATCAATACGACCGTACCTTCTGTAGAAGCCCACAAATTCTCCTGTTTGTACTTTCTCATCGTAATCCCGTGAGTCCCGTAATCGAAGCCTACCCCCTCCCGGATACGTAAGTCATTCGACCCGTCATTGGCCACATCGAAAAGTTCGTCCAAAAACTCTTCCTCACTGATATAATAGGTATTCCCATTAGTGATCGTAGCCACCTGCTGGTCGAAATCGTCCACATACACCGAAAATACAATTTCTTTCGAACGCAATACATCGGAAGCATCTCCGATCAGATCGAAATAACCACTCCCGATCACCTGATTGGCATAATTCTCCGCCTCCGTCTTATTTCCGGCATACAGATACACCCGGGCCAACAAAGCTTTCACCGCATACAGATTCATCCGTTTATGACGATATACCAAAAAACGGTCGCCTCCCATATCCTCTTCCTCATAGTCACTAACCGGAAACTCAAAATTCAGGGGATCGGTACCGGTGAGTAAGGTTTCCGCTTTTTTCAGATCGGAAATAATACTGTCCATGACCACATTCGACGGTTGCAACTCCTTGATTTCTTTACTGAATTCAGTCCGGTAGGTAATGCGTTTAGAAGTGGGATTATCCTTATAAACGGGGCCGAACATCCGCAACAGGTCGAAATGCAGGAAAGCCCGTAAACCTAAAGCTTCTCCCTTTATAATCTCATAATAATGACCGGTCGTAAAAACCTGTTTATTCTCATCGCAATAATAGAGCAGGTTGTTCACGTTAGCTATAATGTTATACATTTTTTCCCAGATCGTTTTAGTATAACTTTCCGTTTTGGTAGAAGGGAAAGTATACCACAATTCATTCTGATAAGTCAAGGCATCGCTCGCCTGATAACGCTGCCCCAGAATATCGATAAAACCATAACTCAGATTCCGGGCATATAAATCGGTAGAAGCCATTTTAATATATACCCCGGTCAAAGCTTCTTTGAATCCCAATTCACGGCTGAACACTTTTTCTTCCTCCACAGTCGTCTTCGGTTGTACATCGAGCCAATTGGAACAGGAAGATAAGAATACCATTCCCAAACAAATGCTTACTATATATTTTTTCATATCCATCATTTTTAAAAGATCACATTCAAAGACATAGAAACCGAACGGGAAAACGGATAATCGATACCACGTTCCATTTTTACCGTAGAAAAGCGGCAGATATCTTCCATATACAATCCCAAAGTTGCAGAACTGATACCGGCCCGTTTCATCCAATTGTACTTTTTCCCTTCCAGCCGATAGGATAAATTCACTGTAGAAAAATAAAATTCGTTATCATCCATCACAAAACGTGAACTTTCTTTCGTATCGGTCTTATAAATATTACCGTCTATCGCTTTAAAAAACACCTGATCACCGGGATTCTGCCAACGACTGTACAAAGCCCTCCGGTCGGCATTCAACCGCAGATTGGCATTTTCAACTTTATTGATCAAAGTCTTGTTGTAGGTCTGTCCTCCGAAATGATACTGCCCGGCCAGGGTCAGGCTGAATCCTTTATAGGTAAAAGTGGTCGAAACCGATCCCTGAAGTTTGGGTTCCGTATCTCCGACCGGAATCTGGTCGGCCGATGAATAGATATTTGTCAATCGTCCGTCACGGGTTAAAAACACTTCCCGGCCTGTCTGAGGATCGATCCCCATCGAGCGAACGGCCCAAATCGTCGTTTGTGAATAACCGTTTTCATAACGGGGCAAAGGACTCTTTTCCCGCTTATCGGCGATATCCGTTTCGTAAGGATTTTCAACTTCATCGGCAACGGCCATTTGTTTTTCATTCATGACCTTCAGGGCATTGGAAATTTGTTCGATCCGCGATTTATTGTGCGAACCGGTGAAAATAATATTCCAATAAGCTTCTTTAGAAGGATTACTATAAGGCATCAAACGTAAAGTAACTTCATACCCTTTATTGGAAATCTTACCCAGATTTTCCTTCATGGTCAGAAAACCGACAGAAGGCGCCATACTATAATCCATCAGGGTATTTTTAGTGTATTTTTCATAATACTCGACCTTAGCACTCAAAATATTACGAAACATCGTAAAATCCAATGAAACATTATAATTTTCAGTCTCCTGCCACTTCAAATCGGGATTTCCCAACCCATAAATCTCCGTTCCAACGACATCCGAACTTTTATAGGTTTTCATCAGATTGGAATAAGTATACATCTGTAAAGACTGATAGGGAGTAAAACCTTGAGAACCGGTAATCCCGTATGTCCCCCGCAATATCAATTCATCGAATATCCCCCAATTTTTGATAAATTCCTCTTTCTCGGCATTCCAGCGTAATCCGGCCGACCAGAAAGGAGCATAACGATTATTAGCCCCAAACTGCGAAGAACCGGAACGACGTACCGTTCCGTCAACAAAGTATTTATTGTGCAAAATAAAATTGAGATAAGCAAAAAATCCGGCTCTTGTCGTCAATTCCTGACTTCCCCCAGGATGAGAATCCTCTTTGTAAGCGCTGGCATATTGTGGGGAATGCAATTCCGGTTTTAAAAATCCGGTTCCGACAAAATTTTGAGATTTACTGTCATCTTTGTAAATATCACCACCCAAATTTACCGTTAACAGACTATTATCCCCAACCGGTTGATTATAACTCATCACGAAATTCCCGCTCAGGTTTAAAGATTTACTGTGACTTTCCTGCAATTGTCCCTTTTTCATCAAATCTTCTTCACTCATGTAAACGGCAGACGTGGGTGAAGTAAAAATCTCGTGATTGGACAAGTTGGAAACGATAGAACCATTAGCCGTCAGGTATAAACCTTTCATGATATCCCAACGAATATTCACATTATTCGTGAACGTATTACTCGATGTTTTGTCGTAATTACCAGCTTTCGCCTCATACAGAGGATTATTGACATCCCAAGTTAATTTTTTTAAAAGAGCCCCGGTTTCATCATAAGGACTATCATATGGATTCAATGTTACATAATCGGAAAAAGTGCCATAAGGACTGTTTTTTGACTTTACCCCGGAATAATTACTTTGATAAGAAACTGTCACTTTATCGGCAATATGATAGGACAAGAATACACTAATACCATAAGTATTCCGGTAGTCACCTTTCATGACCCCCTTCACGTTTCTAATATTGGCATTCACCCGGTAAGTCATATCGTTTCCTTTGCCACTAACTCCTATCGAGTTACCGATTGTATATCCCGTACGCAAAGGCTTGGACATCCAATCAGTATCCATTCCCTTAGAAATCAGTAATTTTTTCCGATTATACTCTTCCAAATCATATTTATTTTCGAAATTATATAAATTAGCTCTTCGTTCAAATTCCAACTTATCGGCAGCATTCAGATAATCATACGTCGACAGATCCGGGAAATCCACCGTACCATCCAGATTGTAAGACAATCGTAATTTATCGTTCAGAATTTTTTTACGCTCGATAACAATAACCCCATTGGCCGCTCTCTCTCCGTATAAGGCAGAAGCTGATGCATCTTTTAACACATCGACCCGTTCAATTTCGTTAATGTCAAGATCATATAAATCCCGAAGCGTGATTTCAAGTCCATCCAGAATAATAATCGGTTGATTGGGATTAACATCCGCCTCGGTTGTCAAAGAAGAAGTCCCCCGGATGACAATCTCCGGAAGATTATTCGGATTCGCCCCGGCCTGATTGTTCTCCACAAGCTTAAGACCCGGTGTCAACATAGCCAAAGCATTGATTAAATTGTTATTGGAAACCGCCTTGATCTCTTCCACTGAAATTGTCTTCACCGATCCAGTAAAACTCTGTTTATTCTTGGTAAAGAAACCGGTAACCACCACTTCTTCCATTTCAGCCTGATCGGGCTGCAGCCTGACTTCAATTTCCTTTTTCCCCTGTACGTTTACTTCAACTGTCCGATAACCGATAAAAGATACTTCCAACACTTGTGCATTTCCGGCTAAAGCCAATTGAAAGCGGCCTTCGAAATCGGTCGCAGTACCCATCCGGGTACCCTTGATTTTAATCGTAGCCCCCGGCAACGGATTTCCTTGCTCGTCCTTCACTATACCCTGAATCACCTGGGAAACAGGAGGTATGGTTTTCCGCACAGGACCGATGACAATAATCCCGTTGCGGTCGGTTGCCACCAAACCGGTTCCCCGGATACAGGCCTCTACGGCTTGCAAAAGAGTTACCTTTTTTACATCGACAGAGACCGGTTCTTTCACCTGCTCCACTTCCTCCCGCTTAAACATCAGCTGTCGGTCGTATTGCCGGTTTAATTCCCGCAGCGCATCCAATACCGTCACCTGTTTTAATTTTAAAGACACATTGGCTTGGGTTGTGGCTTGTGAAAAAGCCGGCCGGTCTGTTAGTAGTAGTCCTGCGATCAGCATCAGACAGCAACACCATAGTTGCCGCCAGGACAAAAGCTTTCCAAACGATTTTTTAGTTTCGTTTTTTTTCATAAATTTGTACATAAAATAGTTAGACAATACCTTGTTTCTGGACAAGGTCTTTATTCCGGAGTTGCTGGCCAAAACAACTCCGGTTTATTTTTCAATCAGATGTATGATATTTCCTTCCCGGCGGAATTCCGGTCCTCCCGCTAATTCAATAGTCTCGAGCACGGTATCCAGGGATTCGTCTTTACTCATCCGTCCACTGAAAGTATGCTTTTCTTTCCTTCCTCCGTCGAATACAAATTCCACTTCATACCAGCGGGACAACATCCGCATAACCACTTCGATATCTTCTTCCTCAAAAATAAAATTCCCATATCTCCAGGCAATCGCATCCTCGGCATTGACAGCTTCCACCTGAATAGCCCCGCTTCCCTTTTCCCAAATCGCTTCCCGTCCCGGAGTCAGCACCACCGCATCACCGCCGTCTGCTACCGCCACCCGGATACTTCCAGTCAGCAAGGTCGTATATACCGATTTCTCATTACGATAAGCCTGTATATTGAATGAAGTTCCCAATACCCGGGTCTGTATCCCTCCGGCTTCCACGATAAAAGGCTGTTCAGGATTCGGAGCCACCTCAAAATAAGCCTCCCCGCTCAATTTCACGATACGTTCTTTTTTAACAAATTCCACGGGATATTCCAACTCGCTGTCCGCATTCAGCCATACCCGGGTCCCGTCGCTCAAAATCAAAGCATACTCTCCCCCGATAGCGGTTACCACTTTATTGAACAGCTCTTCGGTCGCCGGACTATTTTTACTTTCATATATCAGTTGTCCGTGTTCATTTTTAATCACTGCATCCCCTGATTCGATTCTCTGTTCTTTCTTCTGCTCCAAAGCAATCTGTTCACCGGAGTGCAGAATCAGTTTTACCTTAGCAGTCTCTGTTTGTTGTCCGGCCAGCGGCATAGCCTCCGGTACTGCCCGCACACCGGACAATTCCCACAAAACAGTCACTGCCACAGCACAGATACAAGCCGCAGCAGCCACACTCCCCCATAAGCGCATACGCCGGCTCCGTCTGCGTCCCACCAAACTCCGGACGACCGAAATTCGTATTTTCTCATAATCGGTCTCTTTCCCGATCCGTTCTTCTCCTGCTATCCGTTCGCCAATCGCCTCTCCGCGAATAATCCTTTTGTATGTCCGGCGATTCTCTTCGCTCTCGTCGAGCCAGTCCAGCAATTCCGAACGTTCCTCTTCCGTCACATTCCCCAGTTTCACCCGAATGATAATTGTAGCTAAACGATATGCCTTTTGTAAATCCATTTCATGTCCTTTTATATTAAGACACCGCAGAAGCAGGTAAAGGATGAATGAAACTTAAAAAAAATAAATTTTAACAACACCTCGAGCAGTCTGCCTCGAAGGGCTGAGATGGTATCAGATTACCGCATACTCGCTCGGGGAGAAACAGTCCGGATTTATGTTGCCGAAGAACAGGTACAGAGGTGCCCCGTCCGATTGGGCCTCCCTGGAGGGGATGCCGCCTATAGAACATTTTCCGAAACTTCTATCAACCACTTCTCGATATTTCGTGTCTTCGCGCTAAAGTTGACGCCTATTTTGAACACCTTGCGCCTGTCTGCCTCGAAAGGAAGGGCATAACGTTTGTCATTGATTTGTTGTAGGGCTTCCTCTGCCGTTCCATTCAGTTTAAATTCCATTACATAGATATAGTCTGAAGTCTTCACCACGAGATCCACCCGCCCCTCAGCAGTACGGTACTCCGTCTCCGTGTAGAATCCTACCAGTTTGAAGACAATGAATAATACATTCTGGTAGTGACGTTCCAAGTCGGTTGCCACCTCGTAGGGCGTGTCGGCAAAGAAACTTCGCAAACGCCTGAAAAAGGCATCCGGTTGCCCCATTTCGATTTCACGGGTGAATTGTTGTATTTCGAAAGGAACTTCTATTTTGTTGAAACGGGTATAGAAAGGCATTAAAAATTTGATAAAACCTTCTTCTACCTCTTTATTCGGGAAACCAAGACGATATAGATCGAATCGTTTGTCATACCCTTTTATCGTAAGATACCCGCTTTGGAAAATAACGGGTATCGGCTGCTCGTCGCCGTAAATGCTATTCAACACATCGGAGTTGGTTTCCTCGTTTGCCATGCGTTCCAAGTCGTAGTGGTAGCGCCTGAGCAATTCCACCAAGTAAGTCGGTGTCCCCGTTTCAAACCAGTAACTGCCGAACTTCATTTTGAAGAAAGTATTGAGCAGGCTGAAAGGATTGTATATGCCTTCGGAATCTTCCACAAAATGATAACCGTCATAACAGGCTTTCAATTCGGCTTTGGCTTCCTCGTAAGTCATTTTCTGCGCCTCGGCTAACTCGTGTAAATCTTCCTCGAAATTGTCCTGAATTTCTTTTCCGGTAATTCCGCATAAGGCAACATAGCGTGCGTCCATGGAAATATCTATCAAGTTGTTCAAGTCGCTGAACACGCTCACTTTGCCGAATTTCGTTACTCCCGTCAGCATGGCGAATTGTATGTAGCCGTCCATCGTTTTGAGCACACCGTAGAAAGGTTTCAGCGTGTTGCGATACGCGGATTGCAACTCTTTGTTGCCGATGGCTTGCAAAAGCGGTTTGTCGTATTCATCGACAAGGATGGCTACCCGCTGACCGGATTGCTGGCTGGCACGTTCCACGATACCCTTGAAGCGTAGGGCGAGGGTCGTCTCCCCGACACCGGTGCCGTACGTAATCTCCCATTTGGACAGGGCTTCCTCAAGGATTTTGTCCAAACTGTCCGGAGCATCATATTTCCCGATATTCAGATCAAGATGTAACACAGGGCGGCGTATCCAATTCTTTTCCAGCTGCGCCATTGCTAGCCCCTCGAACAACTCCTTTTTCCCGAGGAAATAGGCTTCCAGCGTGGAAATCAGCAGGCTTTTCCCGAAACGGCGCGGACGGCTGAGGAAATAATAACTGCCCGTTTTCACCAATCGGTAAATTAAAGCCGTTTTATCGACATAGTAATAACCCTCGTTGCGGATTTTCTCGAAATTCTGAATGCCTATCGGATATATCTTGTCGCCCATGCTTGCGGATTTTTAATTGTTTTCCAAAACAAAGTTACCGATTATTTCCTGATTCCACAAATCGGGATGATTTTAATCACTATATTTGTCTTGCCAAATGAAGGTCACAGCCCATGAAAGAATATGCAGAATTGGAAAATTTTATCCGCAAGCATTATGCGGCTTTATATACTTCTGCCCTAAAGTTCGTCAAATCGGAAGCTGTCGCCCAGGATATTGTTCAGGAAATCATCATCCGCTACTGGGAAAACCAGGAAAAATACAACACAATCGAATCGATAGAGAATTTTCTCTTTGTCTCGGTTAAAAATGAAGCCCTGAATTATCTCCGGGGCATCGAAAGGGAAAACAACCGTTATGCCCGCCTCGAAAACCCGGAATCCGAGGAACCCCAGATTTTCAATTTATTCATCGAAGAAGAAACCAACCAGATGTTGCTGACCGCTATCGGCCAGCTACCGGAACAAAGTGCCCGAATCATCCGTCTGGCCTTATCCGGTTTGGAAAATAAGGAAATCTCACGTTTGCTGGATGTTTCAGTCAACACGGTAAAAACCCTCAAATACAGTGCCATCCGGAAACTGAGGGAACATTTTCAAAAAAAAGCTATTTAGGAATATTCAGTAAATGTCCCTATAAAATACAATGGCATATGAAGATGCCCCA